>ERZ773067.1075-NODE-1075-length-15150-cov-27.303809_pt1 | contig 15150 bp, 9 predicted proteins | sample MGYA00580622_ERZ773067 | MGnify/ENA primary metagenome ERZ773067 (study PRJEB29015, sample SAMEA2737998) | human oral metagenome | biome: human oral; feature: human-associated habitat; material: dental | place: China | collected 2113 ...
GGCAACAATCAGGAGACGAAACATGAGTTGGCTAAAACGCGACCAGCTGCAGTATGAATTTTTGCCAGCGGCGGAGGAAATTGTTGAAACGCCAGCGGCACCGTTGGGAGCGTTGGTAGTTTGGTTGGTTGCATTGTTGTTGATTGTGGCGTTAGTGTGGTCATACTTTGGCAGGATTGATATTGTAGCGGTAGCTAACGGTAAAATATCCACCGAAGGCAGCACTAAGATTATCCAGCCGGCAGTCTCTGGCGTGGTGACGAATATTAATGTGCATGAGGGTCAGCGCGTCAAAAAAGGTGAAACTTTGCTGGCGCTTGATAAAACCACTGCCGAAAAAGATGTTGCTACCGCCAATCAAAGTCTGAGCACGGCACGAGTCGAGCGCGATATTTTGCGGCGGCTAGCTGTTGGCGGCAATACCGACGATATTATTAATAATGCAGATTTGCCAGACGAGGCCAAAGCTATGTTGCGGCAATTTGCCAGTTCGCAAACCGCGCTTTCTGCAGCCAGGCAGCAAGCTGCAAATGGTACGATTTCTAACTACCAGCAACAACTACAGTTTAACCAGCAAGCGAAAAACCAGCTGGAAACCAACGCGCAAAACCTGAAAAATCGCAAAGCTGAGATTGAAAAGCAATTACCAAACGCCAATCCTGTCGATAAGCTGCGCCTACAGAATGAATTGAGCAATATTGATCAGCGAATCACTAGCGCTGACAGCGCTGTCCTTGGTCAAAATCAGCAACTGCTGCAATCGCAGTCGGCGCTCGCTCAGGCGCAAAATCAATCGCAAACCCAAACTGCCGAAACCAACAGCGCTTTTAACAATCAAATTATAGCGTCGGAAAAAAGAATTATTGAACTGGAAAATAATCTAGTCAAAGCCAAACAAATTTTAGCGCAAACCACCATCGCTGCGCCTGTCGATGGCACGGTACTGTCGCTAACGGTGAAAACGATTGGCGGCGTAGTGAATGCTGGTCAGCAGCTGGCGCAAATTGTACCAGAAAAGGCGCCACTTTATATTGATGCAGCGCTAGACAACCAAGATATTGGTTTTGTTAAACCTGGCCAGCGCGTGGTCGTTAAAGTTGCCACGTATCCATTTCAACGTTATGGTTACTTGGAGGGGACAGTTGAAAATATTAGCCCCGATGCTATTCAGGATGATAAGAAAGGCCTTATTTATAAAGCTAAAATTAAATTGAATGATGAGAAAAGCTCCAAGCAAAATCAACTCAAATTGCTGCCAGGCATGAGCGTCTCCGCCGAGATCACTACCGGACAGCGCCGCATCATTGAGTTCTTCCTCGATCCGTTGATGACCAAGGCGGATGAGAGTTTGAAGGTGCGGTGAAATAGCGCAGCGTCATTTGCCGCAGCAACACAGATACCGTTGTAAATGGTATGGTAAACTAATATTGTTTAAGCTAAAATATTAAGTATAAGCATAATAACCTAAAAGTGGTAAAATAATGGGCAATAACAGCGCTAAAACAATAAAAAAACAGAGTAAACCATCACTTTGGAAAAGACGCCTGCTAAAAGTAGTACTTGTAGTAACAGCCCTAGTAGTGTTGTTCGTGGCGTGTAATGTAGTTAAAATATGGTCGACCAACCTAAGCATGTCTCACTACCTCCGAAAGAAGTATAATCAGGAGTTTGTAGTAGGAACGCCCAGTCTATCCTCTGCTGGTCTTGGATTTGCAGGTACCTGGGGTGCAGACGCCCATCCCGTAAACAACAAAAACTTAACATTTCGAATTATAAAAGCAGAAGACAGAGACAGTTTTTCCGACCAATACACTGCTAAGATCTGGTCACAGCGTGAGACAACTCGCCTAAACAAAATAGCCCAGCAAAATGCTTCAAATTCAAAGTGGAGAGTTAACGCTTCGGTAGAAATCTATTTGGCAGAACCATTGGCAGATACCGCGCTGCCAGATAATCCTAAGGTGGAGGAGATTATAAAGCAGGATTATGGACCAGCATACACTGTTAACTTGTCATATTTCGAACTACAAAATACTTCATATGATGATGTTGTGCGCGACATGGAGCGCATTACTAGCAACGTTACTAATAATGGTATAAAAAATGTCAACTATAACTATTCTGTAACCAATAGCAAAGGAGTAATTAAAAGATGTAAGACTACTTATGATAAGCCATTTGATCACTCATATAACGATATAAAGGACTGCTTAAGATAATAGGAGCAAGCAATGGATTCAGACTCAAAAGTAATAAACTATATGAACCTTAGTGCTTTAGTGTATGCACAGTTTAATAACGATACTAAAGGTCACGATATCGGCTATATTATGAAGAATAAACTTTATAATAAAGACTTTAAGTCTGATAAGCCCGAACTCTCCGCTCTCAAAGAAGAATCTAATCCCCTCCGTTCCTGGAAATATCTTGATTCCATCTCTACCTCTTCCGGTCTCCGCGCCGCTGCTTTTCAGAACCCTGACACGGGTGAAATAGTCTTTAGCTTCAAAGGCACCGACTTTGATCCCTCAAATCCTAAAACATATTTGGATACCGCTAAAGATATCGCCAACGCCGATGCTCAAATAGCTTTCGGTGCTTCTGTAGGTTTGCCTGCTCAATTCGCCGATGCTGAAAAGTTTGTTAATTCGGTACTAGCCTCTCGTCCAAATGCTAAGTATAGTTGCACTGGCCACTCTCTCGGTGGTGCGTTAGCCCAGTATATGACATACAAAACAGGTTGCGAATCCACTACGTTCAATGCTCCGGGTGTAGGTGATTTGATCAAAAGCGCAACCGGACACAGTATAGACTACAATCTCTATAAAGATAAATCTACAAATTATGCTAATGAGAGCGACCTAATAGGAAATGCTTGGAATGATGCTAGGGTAGGTACTAGCAAAACCATACGTTCTAGATTTAATAGTACCATGGTTGAAGATGCTATAGCGATATATAAGATGCAGACGATGCTCACACTGGGAGGTCCGCTGCTGCCGGTACTTGGTGGTAAATTAACTTTGTCGATCATTATTGAAGGTATAAAGGCTATGGCTAGGGCTGCTAAAAACATGGTGCCTACTGCGAATCACGGGATGTCTGATATGCTGACAGATGACGGAAAAATGATGCCAACTACAAATCAGCCTGATTACGGGATCTCTTACATGGGCTATTTAACGCGCGGTACTAAAATAGCGCTTGAAGGCGGTGCATTTGTGTTTTATGTGTATGGCGGCTTGGTGTATCACGGTGCTGATGGTGTATGTAAGTTCTTTAATACCGCTGGTAATATACTTGCAGATGATATTTGGATTAGGTATAGTTTCTTGCGCAATCTGTTCACTGGCGATTTGCAAGGTATTTTTGATTTATTTAGTTCTGCAACAGTTGCGGCACGCGTTGATCCGCTAATTCTAGATTTGAATGGCGATGGCTTAGCGACTACAAACTTGGATCAATCAGACGTATATTTTGACCTGGATAGCAACGGCTTTGCTGAGAGGACGGCTTGGATTGATGTCAATGATGGTTTGCTGGTGTTAGACCGCGATGGTGACGGCAAGATAACTAATGGACAGGAGTTATTTGGTGATCAAACATTGTTGTCTAATGGTACTCGCGCGACGAGCGGGTTTGAGGCGCTGCGTGAATTTGATGATAATAAGGACGGCAAAATAGACGCCAGCGATATTGTTTATCTCAAGTTGAAGGTGTGGCAGGATTTGAACAGAGATGGTGTATCGCAAGCCGAAGAGATGAAATCACTAGCCGATGTTGGTATCAAAGCTATTAACCTCAATTCGACGGTTACGGGCGCAGCTGATGCTATGGGCAATATTCAACGCTGTTTGGGTAGTTTTGTGAAAACTGACGGTAGCGACGGGCAAATTGGAGAATATTTATTGAATAGAGACACCATGAGTTCTCGTGATACTTTTGGTGACTCGGTTACTATACCAGACGATATTGCAGCATTGCCTGATTTACAAGGGGCGGGTAATGTTTCTTCGTTGCGTATAGCTATGGCGAAAGATGAGAGCGGGCAGCTAAAAAAGATGGTGTTGGAATTTTTGGAGACTAAAGACGCTGCCGCTCGCGATGAGCTATTTACAAATATTATTTATAAATGGGCAGGTGCTGACAAGCTAGACCCTAAAGGTCGCGGTGGACTTGTTGACGCTAGACAGCTGGCAGTTCTCGAAAAATTTATGGGCATGAACTTTGCCGGGACTAATGGCGCGAACCCTAATGCGAACGCAGCGCCGCTGTTGCAAAAAGCTTACTATAAGTTGGTCGATAGATTATACGCTGCAATGGCCAGCGCCACTTATTTGAAGGACATTATCAGTAGGGTTAATTACAAAGTTGGAGAGTCTGGAGCTGTAATTGAGTTTGCTGATGTCATTAATGATATAGATAAGGCTATCGATAACGATAGTGTTTCTGGAAAACAATTGTTGGCTGACTTTTTGCGAGTTGTTTATGGGTCTGGTTTGAGCAATGACACGAATTTATTGCATTTTTGTAATCATTTCGCCGCCAAATCACCAGAGTTAGCCAGAATAGTTTATTATGCTAATAGAGATTCTATTATCGGAAGCGACAAATCAGATTCGCTTTATGGGACTGCGGCTGATGATTTTGTCTATGGTGGTGCTGGAAACGATACTTTATATGGCGGTATCGGTAATGATACCTATATGTTTAATAGGGGCGATGGGGCAGATTATATATCAGAAGCGGGCGGTATCGATGCTGTAAGATTTGGCGAGGGCATTAGAGCTGAGGATGTATGCGTGAAACGTGTTAAGGCGTATAGCGGCTCCAGTCAGTACTATAACCTCGAGCTTTCTATCAAGGGGTCTGAAAATGACAAAATAACTATCGAAAGGTATTTTGGGTATTATGACGGAAATGTGTTTAGCTCGGGATTCAAAGATATGCCGCATCAAATGATAGAAAAGATTATATTTGCGGATGGTACTGTTTGGACACAAGATAATATATACCAAATGACGCACAAGCTAACTGGCACTAATGAAAATGACACGCTAGTAGCCTATGACAAGGGCGCTGTTGAATATCATGGTTTAGGGGGTGATGATACTCTGAGAGGTGATGAGGGAGACGACCTCCTTTATGGCGATGTTGGCCAAGACTGTCTATATGGCAGTGCTGGCAACGACATTCTTGTTGGGGGTCAAGGTGCAGATGAATTGAGAGGCGGTTCAGGTGATGATACGTATGTATTTAACAAAGGAGATGGGGTCGATTACCTAGTAGAGGACGGCGGTATTGACACAATCCAATTTGGTGAAGGTATTAGAGCTGAGGATGTGTATGTGAAACGTATTGTAATGTATAGAGGTTATAGTCAATATTATAATTTGGAATTATCCTTTAAGGATTCTAGTGATAAAATAACCATTGAGAAATACTTTGGTTATTATGAGGGCAGTTATTTTAGCTCAGGATTTAGGGATACGCCAAACCAAATGATAGAGAAAATCACTTTTGCGGATGGTACTGTTTGGACTCAAGACAATATCAATCAGATGACGCACAACCTAGTAGGTACAGACAAAGACGATACCTTTATAGCTTTTGATAAAGGTGCTGTAGAATACTATGGTTTAGACGGTAACGATTATCTTCACGGAGATGCTGGCAATGATGTAATTTATGGAGGTTCTGGAAAAGATCGTTTGCATGGTGGTGCTGGAGACGACCTCCTTTATGGTGAACAAGACGCTGATGAAATCAGCGGTGACGATGGTAATGATATTCTATATGGCGGTCAAGGTGCGGACAGGCTGAATGGTGGTATAGGTGATGATACTTATATATTCAACAGAGGGGACGGATCAGACTATATTGTAGAAGGTAACGGAGTTGATACTATTAAATTTGGCGAGGGTATTAAACCGGAAGATGTAAGGGTGAAGCGCGTTATAGCGCCTAGCGGCTATAGTCAATACTATAATTTGGAGTTGTCTATTAAGAATTCTAACGATAGTATAACTATTGAAGGGCAGTTCGGATACTATGACGGTAGCTACTTTAGTTCTAATCCAAGATTTAGAGATATGCCAGAGCGAGTAATAGAGAAAATCGTCTTTGCGGATGGTACTGTCTGGACGCAAGATAATATATACCAGATGACTCATAAAATTACGGGTACCGACGGAGATGATCATCTAGCCGCTTTTGACAAAGGTGCTGTCGAATATCATGGATTGGAGGGTAATGACTATCTTTACGGCGGCGCTGGCGACGATAAATTATATGGAGATTCTGGTAGAGATGATCTTTATGGTGGCGATGGTAACGATATTCTCGTAGGCGGTCAAGGTAATGATAGTATTGAAGGTGGTAATGGCGATGATTTGTACATATTCAACAAAGGAGATGGAGCAGATTATATATCGGATGCGTCTGGATTAGCAGATGAAGTGCGTCTTGGTTATGACTCGCTAGATATTATATTTGAGCGTGCTGGCAGTAACCTCCGTCTCCGCATGCCAGGCTCGCTTGACGCTATTACGGTTAGTTCGTGGTATAGCAGCGATAATTACAAAATTGAGACTTTCAAGTCGTCCAATGGTAGTGCTATCGCTCATACTCAAGTCGAGAGTCTTATCCAGGCTATGTCGTCTTTCCAAAAAGATAGCGGCATGACTTGGGAGCAAGCTGTAATAAATCAGCCAACGCAGGTGCAGTCTATCATCCAACAATATTGGACAGCACCGACTACTTGATTTGGCCGATAAAAGGCTTGCATAAGCGGCATAAATCTATATAATGAAAACTATATAAGTAAATAAACAATGAATCATTTAGATCATAGCGGAGGTGGGCGTGAATCAAAAACCATTGCAAATCAATTCTGAAATCGGTGTACTCAAGACCGTACTGCTGCATCGGCCGGGCGAGGAGCTAGAGAATCTTACCCCTGATTATCTCAAGGACTTATTGTTCGACGATATTCCGCACCTGAAGGTGGCGCAAGAAGAGCATGATGAGTTTGCCAACGTCCTGCGCGACCATGGCGTCGAAGTGCTGTATTTGGACGAATTGGTAACAGAGGCATTAAACAGCGATAATTTGAAAGCAGAATTTGTCGACGAAATGCTAGCAGCTTCCAAACAAGATTCGCGGCGAGTGACGCAAAGTTTGCGCGATTATCTGTTGTCGATGCCGACCAACAAGATGGTGCGCAAAATTATGGCTGGCGTGCGCAAGGACGAGATTTCTCTACCGCCAGAGCATCACCAGCAGCTGCACGATATGGTTGAGCAAGACCATTATCCATTTTACCTAGATCCAATGCCGAATTTGTACTTTACACGCGATCCAGCCGCGACTATTGGCAACGGCTTGACGATCAACAAGATGCACTGGCCAGCTCGCCGCCGCGAGTCGCTGTTCATGCGCTATATCATAGACCATCATCCGCGATTTGCTGGCCACGATATTCCAGTTTGGTATAATCGCGACGAGAAGTTCTCGATGGAGGGCGGCGACGAGCTAGTGTTGAATAGCGAAGCTATGGCAATCGGTATTAGTGAGCGCACTACCGCCGAGGCAATCGAGAAAATGGCAACTGAGTTGTTCGCTGATTCTAACTTCAAGAAAATTATTGCTCTCGAGATTCCGAAAAGCCACGCGTTCATGCACCTAGATACAGTCTTCACTATGATCGATTACGATAAGTTCACGATCCATCCGGAGATTCGTGACTTTGAAGGCAAGATGAATCTGTTTATTCTCGAAAAGGTTGAGGGGCAAGCTTATCCGCGGATTACCAAGCAGCATGACCTTGAAAAAGCGTTGTGCGAAGCATTGCACTTACCAAAGATTAACCTAATTGAGTGTGGCGGCGGCGATGAGATTGCGGCAGCTCGCGAGCAGTGGAATGACGGTTCAAATACTTTGGCGATTGCGCCGGGCGTGGTGGTGACTTACGACCGTAACTATGTCACTAATGCTAAATTGCGCGAGGCTGGCGTCGAGGTCATCGAGGTTAGCGGTTCAGAACTCGGTCGTGGCCGCGGCGGCCCGCGCTGTATGAGTATGCCGCTGGTGCGCGAAGATCTGGACAATGAGCAGGTTACTGATAGAGTTACTTCGGCGGAGCGTTCGCTGGCAGCCACCTTGGCGGTACCAATGATTCAAGAGGAGCACGTCCGCAAAGTGGTGCCAGTAACTACAGATTCGGCTACTGCAACGGTAGCTAAGCTGCCAACCAGTCTGAAGGGTCGCTCTTTCTTGACTTTGAAAGACTTCTCGCCAAGCGATATTCGGCTGATGCTTGATACAGCACACGACCTCAAGCAACAAAAGAAAGCGGGCAAAGCACACCGCATTCACGAGGGTAAACAAGTGGCTTTGCTCTTTGAAAAGACATCGACGCGAACTCGCTGCGCCTTTACGGTAGCTGCCAATGATTTGGGTGTGGCGCCAGAATTTCTCGGTAAAGACGATATTCAGCTAGGTAAAAAAGAGTCAGTTGAAGATACCGCTAAGGTGCTGGGCCGCATGTTTGATGGCATTGAATTCCGCGGCTTTAAGCATTCCAATGTCGAAGCGTTAGCGAAATATGCTGGCGTACCAGTCTGGAATGGTTTGACGGATACTTTCCACCCGACACAGATTTTGGCAGACTTTATGACTATTGAGGAGCATGTCGGCAAGCTCAATGGCGCTAAGCTGGTCTTCGTTGGCGACGGACGCAATAATATGGCAAATAGCTTGCTGATTGGTGCGGCTAAAATGGGTGTTGACTTCCGTATTTTAGCACCGCGACAGCTGCATCCGTCGGGCGATCTAGTTAGCCTAGCACGTTCAATTGCTATGGAAACTGGCGCGAAGATTACCATTACTGATAACCGCGCTGAAGCGCTAGAAGGCACTGACGCTATTTACACTGATGTCTGGGTGTCAATGGGTGAGGAAGACAAGTTCGCTGAGCGAATTGCCCTTCTCAAGCCATACCAGGTCAATGCGCAAATGCTAGCCGAGACGCATAACCCGAACGTCAAATTCTTGCATTGTTTGCCATCATTCCATGATCTTAATACCGAGACTGGCCAGAAGATTCACGATCAATTCGGTCTTGACTCGATGGAGGTCACTGACGAGGTCTTTAGCGGCGAGCATAGCGTTGTCTTTGATGAGGCTGAAAACCGCATGCACACTATCAAGGCTGTGATGGCATTGACGCTATAAACCCGAGTTGAAGGAGGCTCGAACAAAAATGGCAATCAAACAATTAGCAAGAAAAAAGGACGGGTTAGGGCTCTGGTCGCTGACTGGCTTAGTGGTCGGCAGTATGATCGGTGCAGGTATCTTTAACCTTGTTCAAGGTACGGCTGAGGCAGCTGGTCCGCTGGCGACGATTATTGCGTGGCTGATTACGGGCGTTGGAATGATATTCCTGATTCTCAGCTTCCGCAACCTGACTATTAAAAAGCCGAAACTTAACGCTGGCGTGTATAGCTACGCTGAGGCTGGCTTTGGCAAGTATGTTGGCTTTAACTCAGCGTGGGGTTACTGGATTTCTGCCTGGATTGGTAATATTGCTTATGCAGTAGCCGTTTTCTCGGCGCTTGGTTATTTCTTTCCAGACTTGTTTGGTAAAGGCCAAAACTGGGCGTCAGTGGTTGGCATGTCGGTACTGCTGTGGAGTGTTCATTTATTAATCCTTAAGGGTGTCAAAACGGCAAGCTTTATTAATGCTTTGGTGACGGCGGCGAAATTAATCCCGCTTGCGATCTTTTTGCTAGCGATATTCTTGTCGTTCAAGGTCGGATTGTTTAACCAAGACCTTTGGGGCTTAGCCGGCAACAACTTTGATATGGGCGCTGTGATTGAGCAGGTCAAGAATATGATGCTGGTTACCGTCTGGGTGTTTATCGGTATCGAGGGTGCAGTCGTATTTTCAGGTCACGCCAAGAAGCGCAGCGATATCATCAAGGCAACGTTGATTGGTTTTGCTGGCGTGCTTTCGATTTATGTGCTGATGACGGTGCTGGCTTTTGGTGTAGCGACTCAGAAAGATCTGGCTGCACTAGATAGTCCGGCGATGTCGATGCTGTTGGAGCGCTTGGTTGGCCCGTGGGGCGCTTGGCTGGTTAATATCGGCTTGATGATCGCAGTTTTGGGTGGTTGGCTAGCTTGGACGATGTTTGCTGCCGAACTACCGTATCAGGCAGCTAAGAATAAGACTTTCCCGTCGATATTTGCCAAAGAAAATAAAGTTGGCGCGCCAGTAGTGTCGCTGTTGGTTACTAACATCCTGGTACAGATATTCCTGCTGACAATCCCTGGAACTGAAGGTTCAGCCTATAATATTGGTATTTCGATTGCTACTTCGGCTATTTTGATCCCATATGCCCTGACGGCGTTTTATCAATTGAAGGTTTCGTTGCAGGAGAAGAAAACCGTTAAGCACCGCGCTTTTAATATCTTTGTGGGTGTGATGGCTAGTGTTTACGCAGTATGGCTAGTGTATGCGGCTGGTATGCAATATCTGCTCATAACAGTGTTCTTGTACGCACCAGGCATGTTGGTCTACGTCTTGATGCAGATCAAGAATCGCAAGAAGATTTTCACGCTATACGAGCTACTTTTGGCGGTTGTCGTGATTGCGTTATTTGCCTACGCAGTACAACAACTGCTGGCTGGTGCGCTGGATGATACGTTAGGTATTAAGATCGCTGATTTAATCGGTCAATGATAATAAATAAAACGGGCGCGCCTGAAATACAGCGCGCCCGTTTTGCCAAATGAAGGAGAAAAAATGTTTAAGTATGCCATTGTTCGCCGTCCGTCACATAGTTTAATTGATGGTATCAGCCAAACGCCAGAAATGGGCAAGCCGGACTATGATTTAGCGTTACAGCAGCATGATCGCTATGTCGAGATTTTGCGCGAATGCGGTTTGGAAGTGACAGTTCTAGAGGCCAACGAGGACTATCCAGACAGTGTGTTTATTGAGGATAATGCGTTGTGTACGCCACACGGCGTGGCAATTTTGTCGCGTCCTGGTGCTGAGAGTCGTCGTGGCGAAGCTAGTCTGCCAGATTTGCGCGAAGCACTGGCGCGTTACTATGATGATATTGAACAAGTTGTCGAGCCAGGCACAACTGATCCAGGCGATATCATGATGGTGGGCGATCACTACTACATCGGGTTGAGCGGCCGCACCAACCAGGCGGCAGCCGACCAAATCACGGCGATTCTCGAGAAGTATGGTATGACCGCCGAAACGGTACCGGTGACGGGGATTTTACATTTGAAAGACGATGTGGTCTACTTAGATAACAATAATCTGATTGTCGCTAAAGCTTACGAAAATCATCCAGCTTTTGCTAAATTTAATAAACTAGTCGTTGATGACGATGAATATTATGCTGTGAATAGTTTGTGGATAAATGGCAAAGTAATCGTGCCAGAAGGCTTCCCAAAAACTGAGCAGAAGATTCGCGATTGCGGTTACGAAGTGATTCTGATCAATACTAGCGAGTTTGAGAAAATTACCGGCAGCTTAACTTGCATGTCGTTGAGGTTTTGACAATATGCCGGGTAAGATTGTAGTTGCACTTGGCGGCAATGCTTTGCAAAAGCAAGGCGAGGCTTCGGCTCACGCCCAGCAAGACGTCGCCGACGAGACAGCTCGTCAGCTAGTGCCGTTGATTTTGGCTGGCTATCAGCTGGTAATCGTTCACGGCAACGGACCGCAAGTTGGTAATATTGTTTTGCACGAAGAAGCGATTAATACGCCAGAAGTACCGACTTTCCCGCTTGATACGTGCGTAGCGATGAGCCAAGGGGCGATCGGTTTTTGGTTGCAGCAAGCGTTGATTGACGAATTCTCGCGCCGGCAGATGAAAAGCGTCGCTTCGACAGTTGTTACGCAAGTAGTGGTTGACGCTAACGATCTGGCTTTTAGTAATCCTACGAAGCCAATTGGCGTATTTTATCAGACGGAGACAGAAGCTCGGCAAGCTGCTAACGGCCGCAACTTCACATTCAAAGAAGATGCTGGGCGCGGTTGGCGGCGCGTGGTACCATCGCCAAAGCCGCAGCGGATCGTCGAAGAATATACGGTCAAGGCAATGATTGATGCTGGCGTGACGGTTATCACGGGTGGCGGTGGCGGCGTGCCGGTTGTTGAAACCGGCAATGATGGCCTAGAGGGGGTCGAGGCGGTAATTGATAAGGATTTCACAGCGGCAGTGGTGGCTGATGCGATTGGAGCCGAAGCACTAGTGATATTAACGGCAGTTGATGGCGCGATGGTTGATTATGGTAAGCCCACAGCGCGTACTATCGGACGCACTAATCGCCAAGAGATGCAGCGCTACATTGACGAAAATCAGTTCGCGCCGGGCAGTATGCTACCCAAAGTGCAAGCGGCCTTGAAATTTGTCGAAAAGCCAGGTCGCCGGGCGATTATCGCTAGCCTGGGTAGCGCCGAACAAGCCTTGGCCGGGCAGGTTGGTACTATTATCGAGAGCTAGCTAATCTCTATAAGTACAGCAAAATAGCGCGAGTTTTAGCTCGGGCTATTTTTATATTTTGATAATGCGGTTGACGTTTTTCGCCAACTTTCTTATACTTGGGTCTAGCACTCTGCGGTTAAGAGTGCTAAAATAGATTAGAAAAGGAGGATAAAATTATGAGTTCACCAATCAAGCCAATGGCGCATTACGTCGTGGCTGTCAAAGAAAAGAAGCCTGAGAAAACGGCTAGCGGTATCTTCTTGCCAGAGTCGGCGCAGGAAAAATCAGAAGCTGCTAAAGTGTTAGCTATCGGCTCGGCTGTTAAGGATGTGACGGACGGCGCACAGGTTGTCTACAAAAACTATGCAGCGACGACCATCAAGCTTGATAAAGAAGAATATTTGATTATCAAAGACGAAGATATTCTCGCTACTGTTGAATAGGAGGTAAGTATGGCGAAAAAAGTTTTTTATGATGAAGATGCTCGCACTCGCGTATTAGCCGGTGCAGAGATTCTATATAATGCGGTCAAAACGACGATGGGTCCGAAGGGACGCAATGTGGTTATCGGCAAAAGCTACGGTGGTCCGAGTGTAACGCACGATGGTGTAACTGTCGCTAAGAGTATTGATATAGCTGAAGCTGACGACGAGACTCTAGGCTTCAAGGTTGGTGCCGAGCTAATCAAACAGGCTGCCAACAAGATGAACGATGTAGCTGGTGACGGTACTACGACAGTGACTGTGTTGACTTATTATATTTTGAGCGAAGCTAATAAACTGATTGCTGCCGGCCACAATCCAATGTTACTGCGCAAAGGTTTAGAGCGCGCCGCTAGCGAAATCATTAAAGAACTAGGCAAACTGGCCGACGACATTCGCGGCGACGAAAAGCGCGTGGCTGAGGTGGCGACTATTTCGGCTGGCGATGAGACGATTGGCAAGTTAATTGCTGACGTTATGGAGAAGATCGGTCCGAACGGTGTAGTGACGGTCGAGGAAGGTCGTAGCCTGGAGCTTGAAAGCGAAGTAGTCGAAGGCTTCACGGTACAACGCGGCTTCGTCAGCCCGTACATGGTGACCGATGCTAAGCGTATGGAAGCAGTTTACGATAAACCAGCAATTGTAGTGACCGATAAGAAAGTCTCTTCGGCGCAAGAATTCGTGCCGTTACTCGAAATGATTGCTCAAACTGGTAAGAAAGATTTGGTGCTGATCGCCGACGATGTTGATGGCGAAGCGCTGAGTTTGTTGGTGCTAAACCGGCTTAAAGGTGCTTTCAATACCTTGGCTATCAAAGCTCCGAGCGACAAAGATGTGCTGTATGATATCGCAGCGTTGGTTGGCGCCAAAGTTATCACCGAAGACACTGGCATGACATTTGATAATGTCGGTAGTGACGTAATTGGCTCGGCCCGCAAAGTGATTGCCACCAAAGATCTGACAACTATTGTCGAGGGTGAAGGGTCAAAGGCGGCGGTTAGCGCTCGCGTCGATCAGATTGAAATGGAAGTTGATAATGCTACTAGCGACTACACCAAGAAGAATTTGCAAAAACGCCATGCAGCTTTGACCGGCGAAGTAGCAGTAATCAAAGTTGGCGGTGCGACCGAGACTGAAATCGAAGAGAAAAAATATCGTGTCGATGACGCTGTGGCTGCTGTCAAAGCAGCACTAGCTGAAGGTATTGTGCCAGGCGGCGGTGTAACGCTAGTGAATCTAGCCTGTGGTTATAAGCATTCTAATAACAAAGATGCTTCGGTATTAGCAGGCGAAGATTTGTTGATTCATGCACTTGAACAGCCATTCCGAATCTTGCTGAGCAACTCTGGTCTAAATGCTGACGAGTGGCTGCCGCAGGTCAAAAAAGCCAAGGCTGGCCAAGGTATCAACGTCAACCACCCGAATGAGCTGATTGATTTGAAATCAGCTGGCGTGGTCGATCCGGTGCGCGTCACCAAAGAGGCTCTGCAAAACGCAGCGTCAATTGCTGGTACGGCGATGACGATGGGTGCGCTGGTTGTCGATTTGCCGGAGAAGGAGACTCCGGGGGCTGCTATGCCAAATATGGGTGGCGGCATGGGGATGTACTAAATATCTAGGGCATCCAATAAACAAGAGAACCCACCGGTTACGCTGGTGGGTTCTCTATTGACAAAAAGTAGTTTATGGCCTAGAATATTGCATAGTGTAAATTTGCCAAATATGGCTAATCTCTGAAGCTGCAATAATAAAAGGGGGTTTGTGAAGCATCTATTACGAATTTTTAGCGGCTACTGGCTGATGTTTATCGTCTTGGTTGGCTTTACCTATGCCATGGTGATGGCGAATTTGTGGCTGCCTGACAAAATGTCGGAGATTGTCAATAACGGTATCATCAAGCAGGACATGCCGGCAATTTGGCATAATGGTTGGCAAATGATTTTGGTGACGGCAGCTGGCGGGATTTGTTCGATTATCATTGGGCTTTTGGCGTCGCGAATTGCCACGGGCATGGCGCAGAAACTACGAATGGAACTATTCGAGCGGGTAGAGAGTTTTGCGCTGGCGGACTTTAATAAATTTTCTACCGCCTCGCTAATTACCCGATCGACCAATGATATTCAGCAAATTCAAATGACGTCAATTCTGCTGCTGCG
>ERZ773067.1077-NODE-1077-length-15144-cov-7.912121_pt1 | contig 15144 bp, 14 predicted proteins | sample MGYA00580622_ERZ773067 | MGnify/ENA primary metagenome ERZ773067 (study PRJEB29015, sample SAMEA2737998) | human oral metagenome | biome: human oral; feature: human-associated habitat; material: dental | place: China | collected 2113 ...
CGGATGAGATGGCACAGCTCGTTCGAGAATGCCGTGTTGCTGCACTCGCGATGGGCGAGGTGCGCTATGAGATTACGGAACAGGAAAAGAAATCTCTGCAATTCAGACGTAGTCTCTACATTGCAGAAGATATGCATGCGGGTGAAGTATTCACCGAAAAGAATCTCCGACGCATCCGCCCGGGACATGGGATTTCCCCGAAGTATTATGATATAATACTTGGGAAAAGGATTTTGAGAGATGCAGATCGTGGGACGGCGTTGTGTTGGTCCATGATTGAGTAAATGTATCTGCCGTACAAGTGAAAGAGAAGAGGTTAGGAATATTTTAGAGGGGAATATGGCAATCCAAAACTATGAAGCACAGTACCGTACTGCGTACGATGAAAAACTCTATACAGATCACGATGGTAATACGATTACCGCACATGTTGCTGAGGATTTGTCGCTCCTCATGCGCCAGGCGCGGGCAGAACGAAAGCAGCTGTTTTTCGTTGGCAATGGTGGGAGTGCAGGTATTGCCATGCATATGACGGCAGACTTCCTCAAGAATGGGAAGATGCGTGCGGTCGATCTGTATCAACCTGCGACGCTTACCTGCCTTGGGAACGACTATGGCTATGAATATGTTTTCAGCAAGCAGTTGGAAATCTTGGCGAACCCCGGGGATGCTCTGGTCGCGATTTCAAGCTCCGGCAACTCGCCCAATATTCTTCGTGCCGCCGAAACCATACATACGGTCGGCGGTACGATTGTCACGTTTACGGGGTTCAAGAGTGACAATCATCTTCGGGCAAAAGGACATCGCAATCTCTACGTTCCTTCTATGGAGTATGGGATTGTAGAGTCCATCCATAATCAGATACTTCAGCAGGTTGTCGATGAAATCATGGCACTCGATGCGCGGGAGGGACGATGAAATGAAATCTATTGTTACGGGCGGCTGCGGATTCATCGGGTCACATATTGTTGATCGGCTGCTTGCCGAGGGGCATGATGTTGTCGTTATCGATAACTGTAGCACGGGGCGTCTGGAGAATCTAGCGCATCACCAGGGGAACGTTCATCTTACTATTGTGGAAGCAGATATCTGTGACTATGGCACGATTGCACCGCTCTTTGAGGGGACGGACTGGGTGTTCCACATGGCGGCACTTGCGGACATTGTTCCCTCGATTCAGAAGCCGCAGGAGTATTTTCACTCCAATGTGGATGGGACGTTCTCGGTGCTTCAAGCGGCAAAGGCGGCGAATGTCAAGCGTTTCCTATATACGGCATCGTCCTCATGCTATGGGATTCCAGATCATTTTCCGACCGATGAGCAGGCGGACATCCGTCCTGAGTATCCCTATGCGCTGACGAAGAGGCTGGGCGAGGAACTTGCCCTACATTGGGCGAAGGTCTATCAGCTACCGGTGGTCTCGCTTTGCCTGTTCAACGTCTATGGACCGCGCTCACGCACTTCGGGAACGTATGGCGCGGTATTCGGCGTGTTCCTTGGTCAAAAGCTGGCGGGAAAACCATATACGATTGTTGGCACAGGGGAGCAGACGCGGGACTTCACTTATGTGACGGATATCGTTGATGCGTTCATCACGGCAGCAAAGTCGGATGTGGTCGGTGAGCGTTTCAATGTGGGCAGTGAGCATACCTACTCGGTCAATCGTTTGGTCGAACTCCTCGGCGGGGCAGATGCCGAGGTGGTGCATATTCCAAAGCGTCCCGGAGAGCCTGACTGCACATGGGCAGATACAACGAAGATCAATGAGATGCTCGATTGGCATCCGAAGGTGACGCTCGAGGAAGGCGTACAGCATATATTGGAGCACATTGACTACTGGAAAAAGGCTCCCGTCTGGACACCGGACAGCATTCAGGAGGCCACAGCGGATTGGTTCAAGTATCTCGGGAATTGAGGAAAGCGGGCATGACGGACGAAAAAATCATCAGTAAAGAAGATTTTTTGAAACTGAGAAAGACGTTTCGCAATGCGGGCAAGAAGGTTGTACTTTGTCACGGTGTCTTTGATCTCCTGCATTATGGGCATATCGAGCACCTGGAAGAGGCAAAAAAACAGGGCGATATCCTCGTTGTCTCTGTGACTGCTGCAAAGTATGTCAACAAGGGGCCCGGTCGCCCGTATTTTGATGATCATCAGCGGATGGCGTTTTTGTCGAGCCTTGAAATCGTGAACTATGTCCTTCTGAGTGAGGCTGTCACAGTCCATGAGATTGTCTCCTTTGTGCAGCCGGACATCTATGCGAAGGGGCAGGAGTATGCCCGCGCTGAGGATGATGTGACCGGCAATATCGGGGCAGAACAGAGCATTGTCGAGCAATATGGCGGAAAGATCTTTTTCACACAGGGAGAAGTCCACAGCTCGACGAAACTGCTCAATAACTTCTTTGCAGCACTGCCCGAGAACGTCAAGGAGATGGCGTTCTCCCTGCGAAAGAAACACGGATCAGATGCCTTTTCCCATCTGCGGGACGTAGTAGAACGTTTTTCGAACACCAAGGTTCTGGTTGTTGGCGATGTAATCATTGATGCGTATGTCTTTTGTAACGTCCAAGGTGTTACGATGAAGGATGCAACGCTTTCGGCGTTTTGCGACAGCGAGGAAAACTATGCAGGTGGTTCTCTTGCCATCGCGCGTCATTTAGCGAACTTCTCACAGGATGTTACGCTGCTCTCGATGATGGGGACAGAGTACGGACTCATGGACTTTATTGAGGACAAGATGGAGGGGGTTCATCTCGAACTGTTGCAAGACACAGATTTCGTGACACCTCTCAAGCGTCGCTATTTGAAACAGAACCCCGTCCGTCAGGAGTATACGAAGCTCTTTTCTGTGAACTATCTCCTCAAGAGAGGACAGCGTAAACGCTTTGACTACACTGTGTTTCATCAGAAGCTGCGTGAAATGACGGGTGATTATGACCTTGTGGTTGTCTGTGACTATGGGCATGGACTTCTGGATGACGAAGCACTCCGTATTCTTGAGGAGAAAGCGAAGTTCCTCGCCGTGAACTGCCAGACAAACAGTTCGAACTATGGGACAAACCTGATTACGAAGTATCATCGGGCAGATTGTTTCGTTGTCGATGAGCGAGAATTGCGTCTTGCGTTCGGGCAGGCTCTGACCTCGCGTCATCGGCTGCTACGGCAGCTCTCTGAAAAACTGCATGCCGATATGTCATGGGCGACCATCGGAGCAGACGGTGCGATTGGCAATGAAAGAGATGAGCAGGTGCGCGTTCCTGCGCTTCTGCTCCGTGTAAAGGATACCATCGGTGCGGGGGATGCGTTCTATGCACTTGCTGCACTTGCCGCACTGCATAAAATGCCGCTTGATATGGCGACCCTGCTCGCCAATGCGGCAGGAGCACTCAAGACAAACGTCGTCGGAAACAAGGAAGCCGTGAAGAAGGTTGACTTGCTCAAGTTCCTCAGCACGGTTATGAATGTATAACTAGTGCGGAACTACGCTGAATCAGCCAAGGAGTTTAATATGGAAATACGAGACAGTATTAATGCTGTACCCGAGTGTCTGAAGAAGCTGAAAGCGGACGGCAACGATGTCATTCTTTACGGCGCAGGGTACTGTGGACATGAGACGCTTTCCTTGATGACCCGGTATGGGATTCACGTGCGCGCTGTTTGTGATGATTTTCGTGCGGGAGAAGTGTTGGATGGTTATACAATCGCTCGATTGGATGATATTTGCCCCGATGAAAAGACGGTCATATTCATTACGAGTGGATTCAATGCGAAAATGAAGCAGCGTATCGAGAAACTCGGACTTCTTTCGTGCTATCGTGAGATTGATTTTGGTCGTTACGATGCTGACAAGGAAAATCTGGCGTATTTCAAGGAACATGAAGCAGAATTAAATCAGGCATGGAGTCTCCTTGCAGATGAAAAGTCGCGTAACGTGCTGCAGAATTTGGTAAACTATCGAATTAGCCGAGATCTGAAGTTCCTTGCGGGGATGGAAGAGAAAAATCAATATTTTCCTCCAAAAGACGAAATTCCTGTTTTGTGGGACGGCGCGGATGTCTTCCTCGATCTGGGGGCGTATGACGGAGATTCCCTGCGAGGCTTTATTGACTATACAGGCGATCAATACAAGAAAATTATCGCCGTCGAAGCGAGCCGCAAGAATTACGAGATGCTGGTGAAAAATACCGAAATGCTGCCACGTGTGCAGTGCGTGAATATCGGTATCCATAAGGAAAAGGGGCAAATTCGCTTTGAGGTAAGTGATGCCAAAAACAGCTTTGCAAGTGCAGACGGTGCAGACGTATTGGATGTCGATTCGGTCGATCATATCTTGAACGGTGAAGCCGTGACGACCATTAAGATGGATATTGAGGGCGCAGAGTACGATGCTATCTTGGGAATGGAGCAGACACTCCGGAATCATCCCGTTCTCATGGTATCCATCTATCATAAGGTGGAGGATCTCTTTCGTCTGCAGCTCCTGATTGAAAAAATGTGTCCAAATGCTTATGATTACTATATTCGGCACTACTCGCCGACTATCATTGAAACGGTACTGTATGCTGTGCCGAAGGAGAAACTCTCGCATGGATCAGTGTGACACTGTGTAGTTATTAAAAAGGAGACTGGATGGGAAACCCGTATAGCTCACTGAAAATTTTTCATCATAAAGATGCTCTGGATTCTTTGGAAAGCAAAGAGCAAAGAGCTCCGATCTACATACGTTTAAAACCGACAAATTTCTGCAATCATCATTGTGCGTACTGTACCTATGGATCCGGCGATACCTACCAGAAGACGGAGAACCGCGATAGCATAGAACACCGCGATATGATACCGTGGGATAAGCTCCAGGAGATTATTGCAGATATGGGAGCGATGGGGGTCAAGGCACTCACTTTTTCAGGTGGCGGAGAGCCGTTGACCTATCCGCATATCAGAGAGGCTGTGCAGCAAGTAAAAAGCCACGGAATCGATCTCTCGTTGATTACGAACGGTCAACTCCTGAAAGGAGAGATTGCAGAAGAATTTTATACGGCAAAATGGGTTCGCATCTCGTTTGATGCTCCGTTGGCATCCGTTTATTCGTCCCTGCGTCGCATTCCGGAAATCTCCTTTCATAAGGTCTGTGAGAATATCCGCAGCTTTGCACAGAATAAGGATAAGGACTGCGTGCTCGGTGTGAACTTTGTCATCAGCAAGGCGAATTGCGATCATGTCTATGAGGCGGCGGCACTGTTGAAAGACCTGGGGGTGGACAATGTCAAGTTTGCGGCTGTTGTGGAGAACCAGCCGCACTATCATCTTGATATCAAGGATAAGGTGATCGAGCAGCTTCATCGTGCGCAAGAGGAACTTTCCGTTCCTTCGGGGGAGCATGCGTTTCGCATTGTCAATAATTACGAATACGATTGGATGGATAAGAACTTTACTACTCAGCCCTTTGAGACTTGCTACACGTGCCGTTTGATTACGATCATAGCCGCGGATCAGAGAGTGTATCTGTGTCATACGCGGGCATACGACTCGCAGGCGGTCGTCGGAGATTTGCATAATCAATCTTTTCGTGAGATGTGGTTCTCGGAGCAGACAAAAAAACGACTGAATGCACTTCAGCCGAAACGAGATTGCCGTAATTTCTGTGTATATGAGGAACGGAACCTGTTGATTCAATCCTATTTTGATACAGATATGAGGCATGTCAACTTCATTTAGGTAGAGATTTGTTCGTCTAGTAGTTTAACAGGTAAGGAGAATGTTATAATGTTGGATTTCTTGGTAAAAACACCGAATAAGATGACTTTGTTGATTGAGGATTTAAAAAACTTATCAGAACCACTGTACTTGTTTGGTGCGGGAAACTGTGGCGAGAACTATTTGAAGGTGTTGGGAGAGAATGGGATACCTGTAGAAGCCTTTTTAGATGATGATGCTCAAAAACAGAAAAATGGATTCTGTGGGAAAACAGTTCTTTCGCCGGAAGAAATGGCGGGGCATGTTGGAAAGATCCTAATTTCTTCATATGGTCCCTCAATTCTTATGAAGCGCTTGGATAACATTGATCCTGACCTACTAAAGCGTGTTTTATGGTCAGAATTCTATCTTTGGGAAGGTGGATTAGATTACTACTCATATTACATGGAACATGCCTCGCAATTAGAAAAAGTTTATGGCTTGCTTGCTGATGAGCGATCGCGCGAGGTATTCCGAAATCTCTTAAACTATAAGATTAGCAGAGATATATCCTTAATCAGATCTATTAGTGATCTACATCGTTGTGATCAGTATTTTGATATGTCTATTCTGCGATTTGGTCAAGATGAGGTTTTTGTTGATCTTGGGGCTTATATTGGTGATACGGTAGATTCCTTTGTTAAGCACGTTAAAGAATCTAATGCATCCTATGCGCAAATTTTTGCGTTTGAGCCAGATCAAAATACCTTTCAGGAGCTAAAAAAGCATACGGCTCAGTACGCTAATATGACATATATTAATAAGGGGGCTTATGATAGGGATACAATCCTTAGGTTTTCTTCTGAGAGTTTCTTAACCTCCTCCTTTGATGAAAATGGCGATATTGAAGTGCCTGTGTGCACTCTTGACAAAGAAATCACTTCAAAAGTTACCTTTATCAAGGCTGATATTGAGCGCTGTGAAATGCAGGCCATTAAGGGTGCGGAAAATATCATTCGAGAATATAAACCGACGATGGCTTTTTGTACCTACCATAAGAAAGATGATATTTTCAATATTCCTTTGTATCTACATAAACTAAATAATGGATACAAATTTTATATGAGACATTATGGTGAGATCCCCCTTGAATCGGTTGTCTATGCGATTGATTCCTCAAAAGATTGATTAAATTTGTGACGACTTATTGAGTGTATGGAGGAGGTGTGAAAATGGTTATAGATTTGAAGAAAAAGGCGCATGAATTGCGTTTGGACATTCTAAGGATGTTTTATCTCTCGGGTACGGGGCATATGGCACCGGCACTCTCCTGTGTTGATATTTTTACGACACTTTATTTTGGTGATGTGATTTCATGGGAAAAAAGATTTTCTGAGGAGCGTGACCGTATTGTCCTCAGCAAGGGGCACGCTTGTGCTGCTCTTTATGCTGTCCTAGCTCACGCCGGGTATTTTCCGCGCGAGGAGCTTTTGACTTTCTATCAGAGAAACACACGCCTTGGCGGACACCCCGATATTGGACTGCCAGGGATTGAGACTGCAACAGGTGCATTGGGACATGGTATCTGTTTCGCTACGGGGACAGCACTTGCTGCAAAACTTGATGGTCGGCTGTATCACACCTATGTTGTTATGGGGGATGGTGAGTCTCAGGAGGGCTCGATATGGGAAGCGGCGGCCTTTGCTGCGAATCAAGGACTCTCGAATATGACGGTTGTCATGGATTGCAATGGCTTGCAGGCAAGTGCATATATTGAGGACATTTCATCGATAGAACCTCTGAAGGCAAAATGGGAGTCCTTTGGTTGGACTGTATTGGAATGCTCCGGTCATGATTTCTCAGAACTTATACAGTCCTTTGAACATGCAAAGGCAACGGAGCGTCCAACCATAATTTTAGCGCGTACGATTAAGGGGAAAGGCGTTTCCCTTGCAGAGAATAATCCTGCATGGCATAGCCGCGCACCGAAAGGCGAAGAATGGGATAAGATATGTGAGGAGTATCAAATCCGGAAAGAGGAGCTGACGCGTCTATGAGAAATGCAAGTACGCAGATGGTCTATAATTTGGCTAAACGTGATCGAGATGTCATGGCATTGACCGCCGACAACAGCAATGAAATATACAATAAGATCAAGTGGGAGATGCCGGGACAGTATATCGATTATGGGATTGCCGAAGAAAATATGGTGGCAAGTGCTGCGGGGCTTGCCTCCTGCGGTAAGATTCCATTTTTGTATACGATTACAAATTTCATGTCAATGCATGCTTTCGAGTTTATTCGTAATGATGTCTGCGTTGCGAATCAGAATGTCAAATTTCTCGGACGGTCTTCCGGCTTGGTAAGCAGCAGCATGGGAGCAACACATCAGGGGACAGAAGAAGTTGCACTTCTTAGAACTCTTCCCAATATGCTTGTCATCACTCCTGCTACACCGATTGAAGCACGGGAGGCTACGAGATTTGCCTATCATCATCGAGGTTCCGTATATATCCGTCTGGAGGGCTTCAATGAGCCGGAACTGTATGGTGAGGACTATCAATTCTCTGTGGGACGGGGCTACGTTCTGAGAGATGGAAAAGACATCACGGTCATCTCTATGGGTTCTGTTGTCAATGAGGCTCTGAGTGCTGCAGGAAAACTGGAGTCTGATGGTATCCGTGTTCGCGTTATCAATATGCCCATGGTAAACCCGATTGATCGGGATTTGATTGTCGCAGCGGCAAAAGAGACAGGGCATATCATTACCCTTGAAGAACACAGCATCCATGGCGGACTTGGCAGTGCAGTCGCAGAGGTGCTGGCAGAGAGCGGTACTGCGGTATCTTTTCATCGAATGGGTCTCAACGGCTGTGCAAAAGGATGCGGAAACCGTGAGGCGATGCGGGAAATCAACGGGCTTACCTCGGGAAACATCATGGAAAAAGTGCGGGAGAGCTTGCAGCGATGAGAGTTCTTGTAACGGGTGCAGGGGGATTCGCGGGGCGATGTACAGCGGAGCACCTGCATGCGAACGGGTTTGATGTTGTCGGAACGGTGCATTCCCGCCGTATTGATGTACCGTTTGAAGTGGTGCAGCTTGATCTGGAAGAGCCGTGGCACGAGATGGGGCACTTTGATGCAATCATTCATGCTGCAGGAAGTGTTCCTCATCGGACAAAAGAGTTCTGCGTATATGTACGTAATAATATCGACGTGATGAGACAGCTCGTCAACTATGCGAAGCACCATGATGTCTACAGAGTTGTTTACTTTTCGACGATCGGCATCTATGGCGAGTTCCGTGACGAGAACATAGATGAAAACTCGGATCGTATCAATCCAGATGCGTATGGATTGACGAAATATGCGGCAGAGTGCCTGCTCCGTGAAGAAACGTCGATTCAAAGTATCAGTCTGCGTATGCCGGGAATCATAGGACGCGGCTCTCGTGGCGTCTGGCTGCCGAATACCATTGAGAAGTTCCTGCGAAATGATTCGGTACGCATCTATTCGCCGGACTTCGCAACGCGAAATTTTGTCTGGAACGACGATCTGGCGAGATTCGTTACACATTTACTGTATATGGATACATGGAAGTACGATGTAGTATGTCTCGCCTCCCACGAAAAGACAACCGTGCGGGAACTCGTTCACGAGATCAAGAGATTGACGAACGCTACTTCCGAGATCGTTGTGGACAACGATATGCGTGCACCGTTCTGTCTAGATGACAGTCGTGCGTTGGAGATGGGGTATACCTCCATATCGCCGTTGGAGATGGTACATAGGATGTGTACCATCACGTAGAATATGATGTTTGCGTCATATTGAAACCCTGCCGATATAAAAAGGGGAGACATATGTTTAAGAAAATTGAAATCCTGAAGAATGGATTTCAGGACATCAAAAGGCTGCAAAGAGACATTGAGCATCTGCGTTTTGAACTTGGGTGCATCGAGGCGTCTAATTCATCTGGAGAAAAGGACTTTAAGGAATTTCGAGTGTTCTCGCAGTGGGGAGAGGATGGAATCATCCAATGGTTGATCCGGAATCTTGACATAAAATATCGATCCTTTATTGAGTTTGGCGTACAGGACTATACTGAATCCAATACGAGATTTCTGCTCATGCATGATAATTGGGAAGGACTTATTATTGATGGAGGCAAAGAAAATATTGACTATATAAAGCAGGACGAAATATACTGGCGGTACTCTTTGAAAGCGGTTCACGCATTCATCACGGCAGAGAATATAGATCAGATCTTTGTGGAGCATGGCTTTCAAGGTCCTATAGGAATCCTTTCTATCGACATAGATGGAAATGACTATTGGGTTTGGAAGGCCATTCAATCAGTCCAACCAGATATTGTTGTGTGTGAATATAATCATCGTTTTGGGAAAGAGAAGGCACTGACAATTCCCTATGACGCAGCTTTTGTCAGGGAGAAAGCGCATCATTCTTGTGTGTATTACGGAGCGTCTATTCAAGCTTTTGTGCATCTGGCTGAAAAAAAAGGTTATTCTCTAGTTGCAGGCAATTCAAATGGGAATAACATCTTTTTTGTCCGAAATACACTTTTGAATGGGATTGTAAGAAAAAAAAGTGCAGATGAATGTTTTATACATGGAAAGTTTCGTGAAAGCCGTGATAAAGATGGCTATATGGCATTTCTTCCCTTGGAAGAAGAGCTGAAAATCCTTAAAGCCCTCCCCCTCGTGGATGTATCTGACGATTGATTGCTGATACATACAGAGAGCTTAAAAGCGTAGCTGCCGAATTTTTGTTTATGGAGAAAATGATATATATGGATTGGACTTGCTTGCTGAAAGCGATGTACAAGAAGATCGTTCCTCTTTTTATAAAAAAAGTTCTTTGGCGTGAAATTGCAAAAATCATTCATCGTGCCCGTTTCCACTATGACCTGCATCGTATTCCTGCAAAAGAAGTATATGGCATCGTAACAGTGAAAAAAAACAACTTATCCATCACAGAACAAAAGCTTGATAAAGTCATTGTTTGCTGGCTTCCAGTATGGATTGTTGGACATTTCTGCACGGTATATCACTATGCCTATCAGATGTATCTGAAAAGACCTTCTAATCGTGTTTTCTATGTTATTGTACCAGATACAATGAAGTCTGCTGTCGGACAAGGTGTCCCAAATCAATATTTATATAATAAATTTACAGAGATCTTGCCATCGGGTATCAACCCGGAAACAGGATGGCGGGAATATACCCAAAAACATCTTAGTGATATTGAATTGCTAGATGTATATGATACCGATAAATTTTATTTTAATGCGGCGAAACAATATTTTGCCGGAACTTGGGGCGAGCTTTCTATCCCGTTTGATCAACCCAGTGTGATATTTTCGCATGAGGAAAAGTTGGGTGGTCAAGAAAAAATGTCAGAACTTGGGATACGAGAATCGTTTATATGCATCTTTGCACGTGATTCGGCATACCATTCTGAAAAAAAAGATGCACCAAATCAGCTTCGGAATTTTGATATAGAGACATTTCGGGAAGTGACAGAGTATTTTTCAACCCACTATCATATGCAGACAGTTCGAATGGGGGCAAAAGTTGATAAAACGTTTTCTTGTTCAGGATGTGTGGATTATGCAACCATCGGACGATCGGAATTTATGGATGCTTACTTATTTTCTCGTTGTGAATTTTATCTGGGCAGTAGCAGTGGGATCGAGTGTATTGCACGACTCTTTGCGAAGCCGATTGTTGGTGTTGACTTTTCTTGTGTTTTGCCCATTGATGAGCCAACGATGCCCTATCATCTCTTCATTTTTGTAAAGTGGTATGATGAGAAGAAGCAGCACTATCTGACTTTACGTGAGATCATTCGGCTTCAGTTAGAGTTAAAGCTTCGGAATCCAGATGAGCACGGACTGATTGCATTCATGAATTATGTGACCACTCATGACATAACGGTTGTTCGTAGTACAGCACAAGAAATTTTGGATGTTGCAGAGGAAATGTATGCTATATTACAAGGATCCGTGCAGTATACAAAAGAAGATGAGGTTTTACAACAAAAATACAGGAGAATCATTTATGAAGCCACAAAAGAGCATAAAAATATCACGGGAAACTTTGGTCGTGTGGGTGCAAGATGGTTGAGAGAAAATGCATGGTTCTTGGAATGATATACAGGGAGGCAGCAGGATAATCATGTATGAATGGATTCACCAAATCTATTTGAGGATGAAACCGTGGATTCCAAATCGTCTAATAAAACATATAAAAGATATTGTTTTTCATGTGAGATTATTCTTGTATAACAGAGAGGTGGAAAGACGAAAGAAATACTCTGTTTTTGATTATAAACAACTGGCTGAGGATATGCCGTTGATCACGCGTGAGTTTGGACATAACGCTTTTTATGGACTTGCAGACATCATAAAATCTGCAATACACTTACCTCATGATAAACCGTTCGATGGTGTCATAGAACATGGACTATATATACCTCAAGATGATATCCCTGAAATGCTTGATAAAAAGAACGAAATCTATGTTGTGGGGCGGGTAAGACAGGAGTTTTTGCAACGAACTTTTCCTGAAAAAAAAATTCATTCGATTGGTCCTTATATACAATATGTAGATTCATTTCATTCTGAAACATGGATTCAAAGCCAAAAAAAGAAACTAGGGAAAACGTTGGTTGTATTCCCCAGTCATTCTACGCATTATTTTATAATGGATTTCGATGTGAATTTTCTTGTAGATGAAATTGAGAAAATACGTTTACAGCATGAGTTTCAAAGTGTTTTGATTTGCTTGTATTGGAAAGATATACTACTGCATATGGATGAACGCTTTTCGGGGCGTGGGTATAAATTTGTGACAGCTGGACATATATATGATCCATATTTTCTTTCTCGATTAAAATCTATTTTTTTTCTTGCAGATGTGGCTATGGGAAATGCACTGGGAACAAATATTGGCTATTCTATTGCTTGTGGGGTACCGTATTATCTTTATAGTATTGCAGTCGAATATACAGGAGATAATTTTGATGAGTTGTATGACACACAACTTGACCTATGGCGAGAGGCCGCTGCTTATTTTTCTATCTATCGAGAGGATATATCGCCGGAGGCAGCAGCCTTTGTTGAGAAATATTGGGGGGAATGGCGCGAAAAATAATTTAATTTTTAAGAAAATTAGATCTCGTCCATAGGAGGAATGCCGTTGAAACGTGTTCTTGTAACGGGAGCAGTAGGTTTTATTGGTCGTTACATAGCGAAAAGATATCATGATGTGGGAGACTATGTAATTGGCTTAGGGCACGGCTCTTGGAGTGCATCCGCCGCGAAAGAATGGGGTATTGACGAGTGGCATCATGCTGATGTTGATATGGACTTGCTGCAAAGATATGCTTCGGATGTAAGCATCATCGTCCACTGTGCGGGAAGCGGATCGGTCGGCTTTTCCCTGTCCAATCCCATGAAGGACTTTGAACGGACGGTTTGGACAACGCATTATGTGCTCGAATACATTCGTGTTTTCTCTCCACAGACACGACTGCTGTACCCATCCAGTGCGGCAATTTACGGCAATCAAGAGATGCTTCCGTTGACGACGGACATGACGCCTAATCCGATTTCTCCCTATGGCGTGCATAAAAGCATCGTGGAAGAGCTGTGTGACATGTATGCGAAGCAATATGGGGTTCGTGCTGCGGTGCTTCGGTTGTTTTCGGTATACGGGAACGGTCTGAAAAAACAGTTGCTGTGGGATGCTTGCAGCAAGCTGTCACAGGGCATCAATACCTTTTGGGGGACCGGTGAGGAGACGCGGGACTGGGTTCATGTTTCCGATGTGGCGCAGGCATTTCTAATTGCAGGGGAAAAGGCATCGTCCAAATGTCCCGTTGTCAATGTGGGAACGGGTCATGCAGTGAAGATCAAAGAGGTTCTGGGCATCCTTTTTGAAGCTTATGGGGCGCAAGAGCGGCCGGCCTTCGGTGGAGAAGTCAATGCAGGGAATCCAAATCATTATGTGGCGGATGTTGCTGCGGTGTCCGAATGGGGATGGCATCCGTCTGTCGATTTGACACAAGGGATTAGAGAGTATGTAAGGTGGTATCGGGAGTATGGTGACCGTAGCATTCGTGCTTGACCTATCGAACAACTGGCTTGGCGGAGTAAATTACTATCGGAATCTCCTTACTGCGATTTCGCGATATGCATCGGACTCTATTCGTGTCAAGGTGTTTCTCCCCAAAGGGCAGGATATGGATGCGTTTCGTGATCTGTCAAAGAATATCGAGTTTGTATCTGTATCATTTCCTGCACGATGGACACTTCCTTGGTTCGTGCGAAAACTGGGGATGAAATTTTTTCATGAAGATCGATTTCTGATGCGGCATCTTCGTTGTCATGGTGTCGGAGTTCTCTCCCATGCGCCGGATTCCGTTCGGTGTTCGGGAGTAAAAAATATCGCATGGATTCCGGACTTTCAACACAAGTATCTGCCGGAATTTTTTTCAAAAGAAGAGCTTTCTGGACGAGATGCAGAATTTGAGCGTATAGCAGAATGTATGGATAAGGTGATCCTCAGCAGTGAGACGGCAAAGGCTGATTTTATAAAATATTATCCGCAGTACAAAGAAAAAGCTTGTGTCCTGCGTTTTGCTCCCGTTTTGGATTTCGATTCGCCCAAACAGGTGAATTTGGTTGAGGAGAAATATGGCATTACAGGAAAGTATTTCTTTTTGCCGAATCAATACTGGAAACATAAAAATCATAAAGTGGTTCTAGAAGCACTCCGTATTCTAAAGGAAGAAGGAAAGTTTGTCCGCGTCGTATCAACGGGGAATACGCATGATTATCGAGCACCGGGACACTTTGCTGCGATCGAAGCGTTCGTTAAGGAGCACGAGCTCGGCGACCGATATTTGATCTTGGGCATGATTCCCTATGCCGATGTACAAGCTTTGGCAGCTGCTTCTCTAGGCTATATTAATCCTTCGTTTTTTGAAGGGTGGAGTACCACAGTAGAGGAAGCAAAATACAGAGGAAAATCGATACTGCTGTCAGATCTGAAGGTACACAGAGAGCAAGCACCCTCGAAAGGAGTTTTTTTTGATCCAAATGATTCAGAGGATCTTGCGAAGAAAATGTGGGATATGTGGCAGCAGCCGGCACTGGATGAAGACGTTGAAGTATTGAAGAGGAGAAATGAGACGGCGCTTCAAAAATTTGCACAGGACTATTGTGATATTGTTCAATCATTTTGAGGAAATTTCAGATAAAATGAAGCCTGTCGGAATGACAGTGCTGAATTTATCAGCGATTCCTTAGGGGGAAAACGGCATCTGTAAGGGGATACTATGAACTACCGCACAATTTCATTTCCTGAGAACAGTCTGTTCCTCATCACAGGCGGTGCAGGATTTATAGGCTCGAATCTGTGCGAGGCGATACTGTCGATGGGAC
>ERZ773067.1080-NODE-1080-length-15116-cov-19.689728_pt1 | contig 15116 bp, 13 predicted proteins | sample MGYA00580622_ERZ773067 | MGnify/ENA primary metagenome ERZ773067 (study PRJEB29015, sample SAMEA2737998) | human oral metagenome | biome: human oral; feature: human-associated habitat; material: dental | place: China | collected 2113 ...
ATTCCCGCCGAGCTGGACTCCTCCTTGGTGATTTTGAAGCGCTTACCGCCTTCAGTCAAGACACCCGTGTGTTCAACGTGCGGGCCGCCGCAAACTTCGAAACTAACAATATTGTCGCCTTCGCCGATGGAATAGACTTTTACCTCATCACCGTAGCGTTCGCCAAAAGCGCCGATTGCACCCATTTTTAGCGCCTCGTCAGTCGGATAGATCTGGTAACTAACCGGCAAATCAGCATCAATCCATACATTGACCTGATCCTCCACCGCCTGCTTTTCCTCTGGCGTCAATTTATCATGATTAAAATCAAAACGCAGGCGCTCAGCAGTGATATTGCTGCCATGCTGTTGCAAATCCGGCGCATCGAGGACTTTGCGTAGCGCCGCTCCCAACAAGTGAGTCGCTGTATGATATTTCAGATGGATCGGATCGTGACCCTCCAAACCGCCGCTAAATTGCCCCTTGCGCGCAGTTTTGGAGCGCTGGCGCTGCTCAGCCATTCGCGCATCAAATTCGGCGCGCCAATTATCAGAAAGCTTGATACCTTGTTTATAGGCCTCTTCGGTACTCAGCTCCACCGGAAAACCAAACGTATCATACAGCGTAAATAGCTCTTCGCCAGTCAAGCCGTCGTCGATATAATGTCGCATTTGCCTAAGACCTTTACGTAGCGTCTGGCGGAAAGCTTTTTCTTCCTTGACTAGCACAGAAATAATACTCTCGCGATTCTCTTTAACCTCTGGGAAATCTGCTTCATATAAATCAGCGATTACCGGCACAACTTCCTCCAGGAAATTTTGCTCAATCCCCAGATCGAAACTATAACGAATCGCCCGGCGCAGTAAGCGGCGCATCACGTAGCCCTGCTCCTTATTGCTCGGCACGCAGCCGTCGACCGCCATAAAGGTAGCAGCCCTCAGGTGGTCGGCGATCACTCGCATACTTTCGGTATGTGAATCATACTTTTTGCCGCTCAAATCCTGCAATTTCTCGACGATTGGCCATAGTAAGCTAATCTTGAAGACATCAGGGTCGTTATTAGCGGCCGCCGCAATTCGCTCCAGGCCCGAACCATGATCAATATTTGGCTTTTCTAGCGGCTCAAACACACCGTCCGCCACCTTTTTATAGGCCATAAAGACATTGTTGCCAATCTCCATAAAGCGACCGCAGTCGCAGTTCGGATGACAATGCTCACCAAACTTTGGATCATGCTCGATAAAGTCAAATTCATAAAACATCTCGCTATCCGGCCCACACGGATCACCAATCGGCGTAGTTTCTGGCCCACCGTTACGGCTCCACCAGTTCTTGCTGCCATCATAAAAGAAAATTCGCTCGCCCGGGTGAATACCACGCACTGCACCCTGCTCCTCACTACCAATGTCGGCCATTCCAGCCTCGATGCCTTTTTCAGCAAACTTCTGCTGCCATAACTTGGCCGCTTCAGTGTCCTTGGCGATATTATATTCTGGCGCACCGATGAAACATGTCACGTATAGCCGCTGCGGATCGAGCCCAATCTCTTCGATCAAAAACGTCCATATCCAGTCAATCTGCTCTTGTTTAAAATAATCGCCCAAGCTCCAGTTGCCGAGCATTTCAAAAAATGTCGTGTGGCGGTTATCGCCAATATCATCAATATCCTGCGCTCGCAAGCACGTCTGCGAATCAGCGATCCGCTTACCCTCAGGATGCGGCTCACCCAGCAGATATGGGATCATCGGCTGCATACCCGCACCAGTAAAGAGCGTGGTCGGATCGTTGGTCAGAATCAGCGGCGCGCGCTTGATAATGGCATGCTGCTGCCTAGTGTAAAATTCGAGGTATTTGTTGCGGATATCTTGAGCTTTCATATCTGTAAATTATACCACAAAAATTACCCCTCCAAGGGGGCAATTTTCTGAACCTGTCACAGCTTTACTCGGCTGATTATTCAGTAGCTTCCTCGACTGGAGCTTCTTCTTTTGGCTGATTTTTACGCAGTTTTTCTGGGTTTCGGATCGCCTTGTGCTTGTCAGCTGCAACTTCCTTAACCCATTTTGGCAATTTAACACCAGCTTCTTTCAATAATTTGACAACTCGCGGTGTTGGTTGAGCGCCATTATCCAGATATTTCTGGGCCAATTCAACCTGAATATTTACCTCTTTAGTGTGTGGGTTGTAACTACCGACATACGCGACCACACGGCCACTCGACGGGTGACGATGCGCCTCTTGTACCGCCAGGCGATACACTGGATAACCTTTGCGACCCAACCGTTGCAAACGAATTGCTAGCATAAAATTAATTCTTCCTTTAACTCTACGTTTTATTATTCCTTACTTCAGAACAGTTTACACTATTTTTTACATAACGTCAATCTGTTTTTACAATTCCGCCACCTAAACATTCCTTACCGTCATATATTACAGCAGACTGTCCAGGCGCCACCGCACGTTCCGGAGCCGAAAGATGGATAATATTCCCATCAATTTTCGCATCAATCAAAGCTCCTCGATGGCGCAATCGGACTTGAACGGTTTTATCTTCCTCGGGCGGATGATTAATCCAATGTATATCAGTCAATATCAATTCTTTCCGCCACAAATTACCATCATCAATTGAGCGGGACACGTAAACTTCGTTTTTTGCCATATCTTTACCGACGACATAGTACGGCAAGCCGCCACCAATATTCAGTCCATGCCGCTGCCCCAGGGTATAAAATATCGCCCCGTCATGCCGCCCAACAACCGCGCCTGTTTGTTGGTCAATAATGTCGCCCGGGCTAGTCTCAATATATTCTGACAAAAACTCGCGAATCCCCACTTGCCCAACAAAGCAAATACCCATTGATTCCTTTTTGCTGGCCGTCCACAAACCCCGCTCCTTAGCCATTTGGCGCACCTCAGCCTTAGTGAAATCGCCCAGCGGAAACATAGTTTTTGCCAGCGCCCCGGACGTTACGCGGTACAAAAAATAGGTTTGATCTTTGTTGTCGTCATGGGCGCGAAGCAAACGCCCCTCACTCGTCCTGGCATAATGCCCTGTTGCAATACACTCCGCACCCGCCGCCAACGCCGCCTCTAAAAACAACTTAAACTTCACCTCTTGATTACACATCACATCAGGGTTTGGCGTCCGACCTGCTTGGTATTCGCGGATCATATAGTCAACGACTTTTTGCTTGTATTCTTTCTGAAAATCAAACACCTGAAAATCAATTCCCAACCCCACCGCCACGCGCTTGGCATCAGCCACATCCTCCGCCCACGGACAGTGCATACCCGGCAAATCTTCCGACCAGTTTTTCATATACACGCCAGTCACCTCGTGGCCTTGCTCAACCAATAGCGCTGCCGCCACCGATGAATCAACGCCGCCCGACATACCGACAAACACCCTACTCACCTAGATAACCCCACAGCAAATAGACCAATTCTTCCTAACTCACCTAACGCCAGCCACCAACCCCATGGCGTTAACCACCACCAGGAATTCCAGTGTTTATCAGCCATAACTGGGTGGCTTCGAATTTTTACATCAGTAAACTGCGCCGAGAATTCCAATTGTGCACGACGCATATGATAAGCGCTCGTTACTAGGATAACATCTTTAATCTTCCGTGTATTAATAATTTTCTTTACTTCAGTAGCGTTCTGTTTAGTAGTTTCAGAAGACTCTTCCATAACAATGGCACGCCTTGGCACCCCATTATCAATTGCTTGCTGATACATAGTCTTTGCATTGGATGGGCCAGATTTGTCCGCAGCTGCGCCCGATACAATAATTAATGGCGCCCACCCCTCTCTATATAATTTAATGGCTTCATTAGTTCGCGCATTAGTGTCACCCCCGCTCACAACTACAATCGCATCGGACTTTCGACAACTTTCCTCTCCTGGACTCTCGCATTTATCCAAATCATTTGGTGACAAATATACGCCAATGCCAAACACCAGTAGCGCCGCAAAAATCGCTAGGCCAATTATCTTATGAATCATCGCCGACTTCTCTCCATCTCTGCGCGCACCGCTTCAATTATCAACCCACTAGCTCGATTGATATTTTCTTCATCATTCAACTTGCCGAGCGTCAACCGTAGACTACCGTCAATTTCCGCCTCACTCAAACCGATACACGTCAATACATGTGAACGCGTCCCGGAGTTGGCCGCACAAGCGCTGCCCGTCGCCACTAATACACCGCGACTCTCTAATAAGAAAATCAGACGCTCAGCATCCAGCCCAGGAAATGAGATATTCAGAAAGCTTACTAGGCTTTTTTTCATGTCCGATGATATAGTCATTTCTGGAAAAACCTGACGCAACTCCTTCACTAGTTTCTCTCTCAGATATCGCAAACGCTTAATTTCCGCCGAACGTCGTTTTTGGGCCAGCTCTAAGGCCATCGCAAACCCCATCACGCCAGCCACATTTTCTGTACCACTACGCAGCCCCAGTTCCTGTCCGCCGCCCAAAACATTAGCAGCCAGTGTAATGCCTGGCCGCACCCATAGCAGACCAACCTGCTTTGGTCCATAAACTTTTGCCGCAGACAGCGTTAATAAATCAACGCCTAATCGTTTAATCTTCACGTCAATTAAAGCAGCAGCCTGCGAAGCATCAGTATGAAAAACTAGCGACGTTGACTCGCCACTTCCCTGACGCCTAAGACGCTCATCTTTGATAATTTCTGCAATTTCTTCAATTGGCTGGATATAACCCAACTCATGATTTACTAGCGCAATACTGACAAAACCAACATCTGGCGTCAACATTTTTTTGACAGATTGCGGATCAATGCGTCCATTTTTCATTGGCTGGATTAGCTTCACTTCCGAACGTGCTTTTGCAGAATTGATAACCGAATCGTGCTCAATAGCTGAAATTAGACTTACGCCATTTGCTGCGCCAAACGCCAGATTAACCGACTCTGTCGCGCCTGCCGTCATCACCAATTCGTCAGCCACCACCCCCAAACACCGTGCTAAGCGCGATTTTGCCTGTTGATATTCACGCTTCACAAAAACTGCTGGCGCATATGGGCTAGACGGATTGAAAAACTTTTCAGAAAAATACGGCAACATAGCCTCAACCACCAGTGGATCCATCGGTGTAGCAGCGGCATGGTCAAGGTAAATATAATCGCTATTCACTTCTTTATTATATCAGAGAGGCTGACCAGTTTGCGGGTCTTTCTTATAGAGCTGCCGAGAAACTCGCTCATAATATTCTTTAACCGCCAGTACAAAGTTGTTAAGCTCGTCGCCTTCTAGATAGCTGTAATGGTAATTAGGTTGGATCTTCAAAACCCCTTTTGCTTGCACTTCATAGCGCGTCGTCAATTCCTGTTTTTTACCATTTTTATCAGCAACTTCTTCGTACCAAATCCAAGTATCTTTGTCTAAATTAAAGAATTCCCGCCGCGTCACATGCGCCGGCTTCTCACCAAAAATCGTCGCACCAATTTCACTTTCCAGCTGAATTAATTCCCGCTCAGTAAACTTCTTCAGTGGACGATCCTTTTTTCGCAGCTTCAATAATGACGCCGCGCCGCTGTCATCTGCAAGAACTAAACTCAGGGCTTTTTTCAGAAGGCGAGCCACTACGACCTCGGATTATTAGCTGCTTGTTCACGAAGTGATGCAAGTGATTTGCCAATACTTAAAATCGTTTCAACAGAGTTTTTGACCGGGTCAGTCTCAAACTTTTGTCGATAGTCGGGAAATGCAGTGTCGGTATTATGAATATCAGTCCCATCAGCCCGCCCAGCTAAAGCTGCTCCGCCAATTTCTGGATATTGTTTTGCAGAATTACCTTCAGGGTTTTTTTGATTTTCTACTGCAGTAGCAAAAACTTTCTCGATTTTTCCGCGAACTACACCAACTGAATTTTTATCTAAAAATTCACTATTATTCATTGTTCTCCACTTTTAAACGCCAAAAAGCTTCTTGGTATTATAAACAGTGGCTTTAGTCAGATTATCAAAATCAATATTTCGTTGCTCTGCCCAATATTTTGCCACCAACTCCACATATTCTGGCTTATTCATCTTACCACGAAATGGCTTTGGTGTCAAGAACGGCGCGTCGGTCTCTAATAATAACCGCTCCAGAGGAATAGAAGCGAATAATTCCCGCTGTGCTTGGTCTTTAGTAAAAGTGCTAATTCCATTCAATCCAACATACAACCCGCGAGCAAATCCCTTATCCAAATTGCGGCGCGTATCAGTAAAACTATGCAGCACGCCGCATACACCATGGAAATTATCAAAAATCGGCCAAAAATCATCCCACACCGACGGCTGGTCGGGCGCGCCATCGCGAATATGAAAACTAACCGGCAAATCATAATCCATCGCCAGCTGCAGCTGCGCCTCCAGTGCCTGGATCTGCATATCGCGCGGGCTGTGATTGTAATAATAATCAAGTCCAATCTCGCCAATCGCCACAATTGGTGAATCCTCTGCCCTAACTTTCAGTAGTCGCTCCACCTCGCCCCAGCCATCCTTGCTGTCGTGCGGATGAACGCCAATTGCTGCCCAGGCGTAATCGCGGTTTGCGGCAAACTCCACCGCTTGCTGGCTACTGCGCTGGTCAGTACCAACACAAATCATGCCAATGCCCGCTGCAATTGACTGCTGGTATAGCTCCTCACGATTGTCCGCGAAAAACTCAGTGTCGTGCACATGACAATGCGAATCGATCAAACGCAAATCCGTCGCTTGAGTCGCTTCTACTTGGTTCATCACTTGCTGCCTTGTGCGTCTGTTTTTGGTGCGCGTGGGTCGGGCGTGTGGAGATATTTACGCGGGAACAGTGGTGTCAGCTCTGGTGGCACAACACCGCTAGCAAACATCTCATGAATCTTCTCAGCGGTTTGCGGCATGAATGGGCGCAGCATGTCAGACACTTGCAGTAATGTACCGCAAGCATACGCCAAAATCTCGCCCAAATGCGCTTCGGCTTCTGGATCTTTATCACGTTTTTTGGCAACCTGCCACGGCTGGACACGCTCAATGTACTGATTTAGCGCACGGATAATTTGCCAAATTTCATCCATGGCCTGGTTGAAAGCAAAGCTCTCCATGAAGTGACGGTATGGGCCCATGTCGTGTTCGGCCTGCGGCGCGTCACCGATGACGCCTGCTTGGTACGACTGCACCATCTTGGCCACCCGCTGTACCAAATTACCCAGGTCATTACCCAGTTCGCCATTATAGGCCGCTTCAAATTTCTCCCACGTAAAGTCACCATCATCCTGAGTTGGCACGTGGCGCAGGAAATAATAGCGAAACGCTTCAACACCGTAGTGCGGGATGATATCAGCCGGGCCGACACCGTTGCCGAGGCTCTTGCTCATTTTGGCACCGCCAACGTTGATAAATCCATGCACCAATAACACCTTTGGCAGCGGCAAATCCAATGCCATCAACATTGCCGGCCAAATTCCAGCGTGGAAACGAAGGATATCCTTGCCGATCACCTGCACATCTGCCGGCCAAAACGCCTGCCATTCCTCAGCTCGATCAGGATAACCAATAACCGTAATATAATTGCTCAGCGCATCCAACCAGACATACATCACCTGCGTGTCATCGCCTGGTACTGGCACACCCCAGCTCAAATTTTTGCGCGGACGCGAAACCGACACATCTTTCAGTCCGTCCTTCATCAATTCCAAAAACTCTTTTTTACGAAATTCAGGCACAATTTTCATCTTGTTTGATTCAATCGCCTGGCGAATATGATCTGAAAAGGCACTGGTTTTGAAATAATAATTTTCTTCGCTCAGCCGCTGGTACGGCGCTTGATGATCAGGACAAATGCCATTATTTTCAGCCGCTTCTTTGTCAGTGACGAACGCCTCGCAACCTTGGCAATACCAACCCTCGTACGTACCTTTGTAGATATAGCCAGCCGCAGCAAGCTTCTGCCAAATATACTGCACCGCGCTAACGTGATGCGGATCAGTTGTGCGGATAAAATCCGTCGCTGAAATATTTAACTCAGCGATCATGTTCTGAAAATTGCCATGCATTTGATCGACATAGGCTTGCGGCGTCTGATTTTGGCTGGCAGCCTTGGCGGCAATTTTATTACCGTGCTCATCCACGCCCGTCTGGAAACGCACCTCGCGACCGTTTTGCCGCTGATACCGCGTCCACACGTCCGCCAGCATATAATCCATGGCATGCCCAATATGCGGCAAACCGTTGACATAAGGAATAGCAGTAGTGATGTAGGCGTGTTGTTTGGTCATAGATAAATTATAGCAAATTAAACAGAGCATCTCCACCAGATGACCATATTAAACAATATGCTACAATGGTAATTACAATAATACTTAGGAGGAGTAATGAATAAACTTATTAAAAACTTAATCATAGCGACGGCTATTAGCGTTGCTATAGTTGGTGCCTACACGCCAGTAACAGCAAGCGCCAACGGAGGCAGCTGGCAAAAGAATTCAATCGGATGGTGGTATAAAAACTCTGATGGCAGCTACCCTAAAAATCAATGGCAGCAAATAGACGGCAAATGGTACTACTTTGACGGACGCGGATATATCACACATAGTAAGTGGGAGTGGATAAATGGCTACTGGTACTACTTTAATACCAGTGGACATATGACTGAGAATACCTGGAAAATGATTGGTGACAAATGGTATTACTTTGACACCAAAGGACACATGTTATTAAATCAATGGGTTGGCGATTACTATCTTGGGGAAACCGGAGCTATGTTAAAAAATACAGTTACGCCAGATAACTATGTTGTTGGTAGTGATGGAAAGTGGGATAGGAGATTTTCAAGAGAATTGGCGGAAAAAGCAAAGTTCCGCATAAACAATCAACGTTATAATCTATATAAAGCTAGTCACTCTAAATACGCAGAAGCTTTTTTTCTTACGTACCGGAATACAGGTTCAAAATTCTTAGTAGACAAGAACGAATACAATACAGCGCTTCAGCTAATTGAAGTGATCTACCCAGAATACAACCCAGTAGATAATGCAAAAAGAGCAATCAAAAAAATCGTAGACGAAAGCAATAAGCCTAACGACTGGAAAATTTCCAAGAGCTCACTTATAAACACACTTACTAGCCGCTTTGACGAAAATTCGTATAGCGATTATATGTTTTTAAAGGAAGAAGTTGATAAGGCATTCGATGAGCTGAGCAGTGAAATTAATTTTACTAAATTCTTCCAAAATAGAGCCGTAGAGAGGTTAAAGGATATAGACTCCTACAAACATGGATCAAAAGATACATACGAAAAGGATCTTGCTCAGCTTGGTTTTACTAAAGAAGAAATTGACAATGCACTTAATACAGTAAAAATTGACTTTGCATATAATGCTCAGCAAAAAGCCACTACCAGCTGCACAACAGCAGGCAGTAAATGCACATCCTCAAAAGAAAGCGTTATACGAGGCTTGGTAAAATACGATGGCTTCACCAGAAAAGAAGCAGAAGAAGGGGTTAGTCGTCTAAACTATGATTTCAAAATCAATCTACGCAATCTTATTGAGAGAGACTTCACAACCACCAACACCAGCTGGACGGGATCAATCTCAAAGGAATTCATAGTAGACCATATAGTAAGAAGTAATCTATTTGTAGAATCAGAAGTTCGAGAAGTGTTGGCAGAATATAATATCAATTACACTGAGCGAGCACGACTACGAGCTATAGATATCCTGAAAAACGCAAAATATAGCAGAAGTAATTTGGAAAAAACTCTTATCGACCAGTGGAAGTTCACCAAGGAAGAAGCTACTAACGCTGTTAAGGATTTAAAGCACGAAAATCTGATTGATTAATTAACCTTTAATCACAAAAGCAACTCAGCCTTAAAATACTGAGTTGCTTTTTATTACAAACAACTGTCGACGGTCAATATCGCATACACGCAACGACAACAAACCTACCGCCAATATCGCCCGATGAGTGCGAAAAATAATTTGGATTGTCCGCCGTGTCAATTGGTGAAATGAAAATGTTATCATCAGGAACGCCCGCCTGGATGGCCAACGAACGATTGAAGCCTTGCATGTCCAGATAAATTCCGTCAGCCGTTTGACGGCAGAAATTGCGCCAATTCTTATCACTTGTATGATCAAAATAATCCATACGATAATTTTTCTGCGTGATGCTTGGCGACATCCAAATTTGTAAATCTTTTGCCTGGCTACCGCGCTCGACAAAATACTGCACCGCCTGAGACATTAACTGCGCAACCGTCGAATGCCGACCCAGATGCGCCAGCATAAGCGCCCGGCGTTTTGGATCATAGATGACGGTGGCGATACAGTCCGCCACTGGCAGGAACAATCCTACACCAGCCATTTCGGTATATAGCGCGTCAGCAAAAATCCCCTCGTTGTTATATTTAACCGTGTCAGTTTCAGCGACTTCGGCAATAGTATCAAACGTTTGTGCTTGATTATATGAAATCACGTGATAAACAACGTCGTCATAGGTAACACCAATTTGATCGCAAAACCGCCGCCGATTCTCCAGTATCTCAGCTACGTGGCGACCGCGAATACGATTGAGCATGGTGCCGTTGTCTTTCGACGAAACCGCAACTAACAGATCAGGCGGAAAGCAGGCGGGCTGATCTGCCGCGATCATCGCATCCGCCACTCACTCAGTAGCCGTCGCCAATCCTCAATCGCCAAATCTTCGGCACGAGCATCAGGAGAGATACCAGCCGTTTTCAGCAACTGTTCGGCGACATCTTTGCTAATATTCAGTCCACCGCCCAAGCTGGAGCGCAGTTTCTTACGCTTAGCAGAAAAACCAGCTTTGACAATGCGGAAAAAATCTTTTTGATTTTCAGCGGCAACTAGCGGTTCATCACGATTCCTCAGCACCACCACCTGCGAATCAACTTTTGGCGGCGGTGTAAAAAATTGCCGCGGCACTTCAATGTCGAGTTCCGCCTCAGCAAATAGCTGCGCGCTCACCGCCAAAATACTCATCTCACCAGGCTCGGCCGCGATGCGCTGGGCAACTTCTTTTTGTACCAGCAGTACAGCCAAGCTCGGCTTATTTTCCGCCGTCATCAACTTTTCAACAATTTTACTGGTGATGTAGTATGGCACATTAGCGACTACTTTATAGCCAGTTGGCAATTGATTTAAATCAAATTGCAAGATGTCTTCGTTAATCACTTTCAGGTTTTTGCCAGGAAATTGCCCCGGTAACTTGCATGCCAAATCCCTGTCAAACTCTACCGCCACCACGCGCTGAGCTCGTGCCAACAACCGGCTGGTCAACGTGCCAAGTCCCGGCCCAATCTCCAAAACCACATCATCGTTACTCAGCTCCGCCGCCTCGGCAATATCCGCCAAGATTTCTGGGTCGCGCAGCCAATGCTGGCCTAATTCTTTTTTCGGCCCACGCGCTGACACCATCTAACGTCCGTCCCCGTTCGTCCAATCAGTCGCCAGGTCAAACCCGTGCGGATGACGGGCCGCAAAGCCACCGGTATCATACACTTTGCCAGGACCCATGCTGGTTTCCACCACCGAACAGCGCGGATAATTACCATAATTTGCCGCCACCAAAATATAGCCGTCCTTATCCACCTTGGCACCGTCCGCCCGCACCGTGTAGCCACCGCCGCCGCAGGCGTTAGTAACAATATTCATCGGTAAATCATAATAAGTCTCGCGATGCGCCACGCCTTTAGAATCGGTAAATATCTGCGCGCCCTTGCCTTTGGTTAGTGGGTTTTTCGGTTTGGTGCCGATCACTTCAATTTGCTTTTTGGGCTGCTTGATAATTTCACCAGATAGCTCCTTACGGCTAACTTCCACACCGTTATTAGCCTCAACTTGGTACGTCATTTTTCGTACGCCCTTCTCACCCAACTGCTTTATACTCTTAAAACCAATTGGCTGAGAATCGTCCTTGACTTGCTCGATTTCAAAGTCAATGTCAACCTCTTCCGTCACCGTCCGCTGCTTAGCCCGCTCAATTTTCATTACCAAACTGGCCCCGTCAACCAGTAAATTATCGGAACTCATGAAATCTACTTTATCTTCACGATACAGCACCAAGCCCGCTGCTTTAGCGATACCCGATGGTGTCTGTTGCGCGGTTGTTATTTGCCGGACTTTCGCACCATCCATCACCGTGACTGGTCGTGCCCGAAAAATATTGATTTGATATTTCACGCCCGTCAGTTCCATGTCAATATTTGGCTCAATCATATCGCGCTTTTCATCAATAGAAATCCGAGCAGCCTGCAAGGCTTGCCGCACCGTCAATGCATTAGTCACAATAGTTTTCTCCCCACCACGATCATAAACGCGAACTAAGTGCTCCGTGGGATTTTTTCCTTCGGCAAATGATAACATCGGCATTGCAACCGCAATCAATATGGCAAAGCCAATAATTTTTCCAAAAAACAAACCTTTTGCTCGCATAATTCAATCAGCAACTCACAAAGTGCATTAAGAGAATTATATCAAATTATGAGATTATTATCTATAGATGTCCTGAAGGCCCATCTTTATCTTGCAGGTAGGCCACGGTTGCCAGCCGCGAGCTTTATAAGTCTCCCAGGCTTTTTCATCCTGCACTGACGGCGGTGCTTCAGAGGCAACCTCATAGCCGCCATATTTACCCCAAGTTCGCTTATCGAACTGGTAAGCGCCGTAATAGCCATTGCCAGTATTTGACTTATAGCTACCCTCACAGCTCCTTAGTCGAGCTAACGCCTCAGAAAAACTACCCGAAAACGTATTTGAACTCTTCGTTCCCACAATCTCAACCTGCTTTTTAGGCTCCTTTGCTACAACACTAGCGATTTCCTTACGACTAACTTCCGTCCCATTCTTCATCTCAATTTCATAAGTAACGTTCTTTTTACCATTTTCGCCAGCCTGTTTTACTTCACGATAACTCGTCTCTCGATTGGCATCCTTGATTTTCTCCGTCTCAAACTTAACCTCTTCCTCGACAGTCACCGTTTGCTTACCATTGCGCCACAGTTCGATTTTCATTCCGGGCACAATTTTTGCCGATAAATCCACCGATAGCATATCATCCTTTTTCGGGGTGATGTGCTTGTCCTTCAACAATTCACCAACTGTTTTTGCATGAGTGCGAACCGTCGAGGTTTTTCCATATAGCACAAACGTCACTAGCGACGCCCGTTCAACTCGCATCACCATATCTGCGCCGTCAATTGCCACATTATCAGCCTTCGCTAACGTCGTCTTATCTTCGTTAAATATTTCCAATCCAGCAGCCTTTGCTATTAAAATTGGCGTTTGCTGCGCTGTCGTTACTCTCAGGCGCTTACCGCCATCAACAATCGTCACTGGTCGTGCCCGAAAAATATTAACATTATACCGTTCTGCCACCATCTCAGAATCCAAACCCGGCTCAACCACATCTTGACGTTCATCGATTGAAAGCCTGGCCAGCTTCAGTGCTTCACGGACTGTCCGAGCTTTCGTGACAATTGTTCGCTCTACGCCTCGATCGTAAATAGTTACCAGCCTTTCGCCAGCTCTGGTAACTGGCTTGGCAGCTTCAGCTAATGCCCGATTAACGAAAAATAGCCCGCCAAATAGCATCAATGTCATGCCGGCGGTGAACATAATTTTCCTCGTATGATGTGCTTGTAGTCTTATGTTCATATGCTACGCGCTACAGCGCGAATGTCCTTATTATATCAAATTTTTTCCAACCGCGCGAACTCGACATTTAGCTTCTTAACCGTTCCGTTGTCAAATTTGACAGTCACGCCCAAGCCCTCGCTGTCAATAATTTCACCCGCGCCAAAGCTCGGACTACGCACTCTATCTCCTACTTCCAGTCCGATTTCTTCTGAGTAGAAATCGGCTTCTGCTGGCGGCTGAGCCGGCCTATCAATTCCGCCAACCATCAGCCCCATCTCGTCCAAAAACCGCGACGGCATATTATAACCAATTTGCCCAAACTGCGTCCGAGAGCTGGCGCAACTAACAAATAATTCCTCCCTGGCGCGCGTCACGCCGACATAACAAAGCCGGCGCTCTTCCTCAATATCGTCAGCCTTACCGCTATCAAACACTCGTGCGTGCGGTAAAATCCCCTCTTCCAGCCCCGCCAAAAATACTACCGGAAATTCCAAACCCTTAGCGGCATGCAGCGTCATAAGCGTCACCTGCTGCTCCGCCGTTGTATCCGCCGAAGACATTAGCGCCATTTCTTCCAAAAACGCCGGCACGTCAACATAAGCTTTAGCTTCCGCCAGCAACACGCCAATATTTTCCATCCGTTCCTCAGCCTGAGGCGTACCGTCATTGATAAAATCCCCATAGCCAGTTCTTTTTATAATTTTTTCAATTAATTCTGCTGGCGAACCGTCAATTTCCTGCTGTAATTCCTCCAGAATTTTTCCCAGTTCCAGCAAAGGCCGTTTCGCTCGCGCCGTCAAATTATCGGCCTCTTCGACCGCCAGCAAACCGCTGACAATATCCCGCCGCGCCGCATCATTCCAGTCCAAGAACTTAGCAACGCTTACTGTACCGATACCGCGCTTTGGCACATTAACGATTCTTAAGAAACTAACCCGGTCGCTCGGCTGATACAACAATCGAAGATATGCCAGCACATCTTTAACGACCGCCCGATCTAAAAACCTTAGGCCGCCGACAATTTTATACGGAATATAACTTTGCCTGAGCGCCCGCTCGATCGCATAACTCTGCGCATTTGTCCGATATAACACCGCCACATCACCGTACTGGCGGCCATTGGCAATTTGTGCTTGAATCTCATTAGCAATCGCCAGCGCCTCTTCCGACTCGCTATATAATTGCCATAATTTTGGATCAACACCATCACCATTTGCCGTCCATAAATTCTTATCTGTCCGATGAATATTATGTTGGATGAGTGAATTTGCTAAATCTAAAATCGCGCCCGTTGAACGATAATTTTGCTCCAATTTGACCACGGTTGTCCCCGGAAAATCGCGCTCAAAATTAAGAATATTAGTATAATCAGCGCCGCGAAAACTATAAATCGACTGCGCGTCATCACCAACCACGCATAGGTTACGCCGTTCGTTAACCAACAATTTGATCAGCGCGTACTGCACAGCATTCGTATCCTGATA
>ERZ773067.1081-NODE-1081-length-15103-cov-13.071637_pt1 | contig 15103 bp, 11 predicted proteins | sample MGYA00580622_ERZ773067 | MGnify/ENA primary metagenome ERZ773067 (study PRJEB29015, sample SAMEA2737998) | human oral metagenome | biome: human oral; feature: human-associated habitat; material: dental | place: China | collected 2113 ...
TGTTGCGGGCAGTAGTTGGGCACCCGATGAAGATGTTTTCGTGCCTTTCTTCAACTCGCGGTCTGACTGGAAGATGGTGATCGCGCCCCATGTGGTGAGCGAAGACCACCTGCAACAGTTGGAACAGCAGGTGCAAGGGCGAACCATTCGTTATTCAAAGGCCACGCCAGAGACGGTGGGCGAGGCCGATTGTCTGCTCATCGACTGCTATGGACTGCTGTCCAGCGTTTACCATTATGCCGACATAACCTACGTTGGCGGTGGTTTTGGCGTAGGCATACACAATGTTTTGGAAGCAGCGGTGTGGGGCGTTCCCGTTATTTTCGGCCCTAACAACCAACGTTTTCAAGAGGCGCAAGAGTTAATGGTGGCTGGCGGCGGCTTTGAAGTGGATTGTAAAGCGCACTTCGAGGCGCTGATGGACGAGATGATTGAGGCTCCTTGGCGTGTGCAAGCGGCCGGAGAGAAGTCTACCGAGTATGTGAAGAGTAAGGTTGGCGCAACGAATAAGGTGTTGGAAAGGGTGTTCCCAACATACTATCAGCCTCAAAGCTAACAACAACTGGCCTCACCTTCGGCCCTACTACCAGCCTCACCCCCAGGCTTAACAGCCAACTCCGACCCCTCTACCGGCCTCACCCCCAGCCCCTCTCCAAGGGGAGAGGGGAGTAGTATGCTTTGTTATAGCGTTGTTGGCTTTGTGTTTGCAAAGCGTTTTTGTTCATTTCTTCCATAAAAAGGCGGCCTTGTCCTACTCTCTACCGGCCTCACACTGACCTACTACTGGCCTCACCCCCAACCTCTCTCCAAGGAGAGAGGGTAGTAGTATGCTTTGTTGTTGCGTTGTTGGCTTTGTGTTTGCAAAGCGTTTTGTTCATATTCTTCAATAAAAAACGGCCGCACAGCTACCGGCAATCGCCCTACTACCGGCCTCACTCCCAGCCCCTCTCCAAGGGGAGAGGGGAGTAGTATGCTTTGTTGTTGCTTTGTTGGCTTTGTGTTTGCAAAGCGTTTTTGTTTATATTCTTCAATAAAAACGGCCTCACCTCCAACTTCTTTCAAACAGAGAGGGGAGTAGTATGCCTTGTTGTAATTCCTGTTAGCATTGTATTAGCAAGACATATCACTCCCCTCTCCCTTGGAGAGGGGTTGGGGGTGAGGCCGGTAGTAGGGTCGGTGGGTGTGTTGTGTGGACCCGGATGTAGGTATTTATTTGCTCTTACCTCTCTCTTCCGAATATGCGGAGCAGGTAAAGGAAGAGGTTGATGAAGTCGAGATAAAGTGTTAGCGATCCCATCAACGCCATCTTTTGTGCGTTCTCATCCGCGTCTTCGGCTCGCATTAGCAACTGTTTAATCTTTTGCGAGTCGTAGGCGGTAAGACCGACAAACACCAATACGCCGATGTAACTCACGATAAGGTCGAACATACCGCTCTTAAAGAAGAGGAGGTTGACAATCGATGCGATGATAATTCCAACGAGGGCCATCAGCAGTATCTTGCCCAAACCTGACAAGTCGGCCTTGGTGAAATAGCCAAACAAGGCCATTGTGCCGAAGGTTCCTGCGGTGATGAAGAACGTTTTGGTGATGACACTGGCCGAATAGGCAAGGAAAATCACCGAGAGCGTTGCCCCGTTGAGGGCCGAGTAAAGGATGAAAAGCAGCGTTGCCGTAGTGAGCGATAGCCTGTTGATGAAGCGGCTGATGCCGAAAACCAATGCCAATTCGGCAATGATGAGCACCATAAACACGGCGCGACTTTCGAACATCTGGCTCATCAGCACCTCCGAATGGGCCACGCCATAGGCCGTAACGCCAGTGATGATTAAGGCAAGTGTCATCCATACGTACACTTTACGCATCAAAGCGGGGAAAGCTAGCGACATGGCGCCCTCTTTTTCTCTTATTAGTCTGTCGAAATCTTGTTGTTCCATAACTTTGTTTTGTCTGTTAATTGATTTGAATAGACAAAGATAAGACGTTTTCTTCAATAAACGCTTGCGTGTTCAAAGAATTTAACAAATAACGGCTTGTTTCTCTAAAAAGACCATATTAAGCCAAGCAATAAAGCATGCTTTATTGCATACTTTGTACAGAAAACAAACAAATTGCTGGTATTAAGGCATAAAAAATATGGTTTTGCTTTATCATGTGATGCCTTTTTCGTATATTCGCAGGGTATAACAAAATGATAAACGGAGGAGATTTACTGAGGAATTAAGGAGAACCTACGGGGAGTTTAATGAGCTGGGAAGTTAATGAATTATGCCAATGCCGTGCTGTTATCGGCCTTTCGTTAGCTCACAAACTCATAAACTTATGAACTCGCAAGTTCATGAACTTGTCGCCTCATAAACTCATGAAGACATGAACAAATCCATTATAACCAAAGGGCGGGCCTTGAACAGCGTATTGGCGTTGAGCGGCTTCGTACTTGTTTCGTTGTTGGTCATCGTATGGTTTCTGCCGCGCAACAATACGCCGCAGATGCGTTACGATGTGGGCAAGCCGTGGATGTATGGGTCGCTCATCGCCAAGTTCGACTTCCCCATTTATAAGAGCGATCAGGTGATACAACAAGAGCGCGACTCGCTGTTGGCGCTGTTCCAACCCTACTACCATTACGACAGGAGCATGGAGAAACGGCAATTGGCCAAGCTGCAAGCCGATTTCCCAAAAGGAATACCAGGGATGCCCGTGGCGCAGATGCGCACACTTTACGACAGGCTGCACCGACTTTACCAGGCCGGCATCATCGGCACGCCGCAATACAACAGCATTGCCAAAGATTCGGGCAGCATGGTGCGCGTAATTATAGGTAAGCGTGTGCAAAGCATGCAGGTGGGCTGCATTTACAGCACCATGAAGGCCTACGAGCAGCTGCTCAACGATGATGTGTTGTCGGCATACCGCTCGGCTTTGCAGCAGGCCGACATCGTTGGTTACCTGCATGTGAACATGACTTACGATAAGGAACGCAGCACAACCGAACTGAACGACCTGCTGGCATCCGTGCCTTTGGCAAGCGGCATGGTGCTTTCGGGGCAAAAGATAATAGACCGGGGCGAGATTGTGAACGAACAAACCTACCGAGTTCTGGCCTCAATGGAGAAAGAAGTGGCGCGCCGCAACGTGTCGAAGGGCGAAATAAAGAACACCGTCATCGGCCAAATCATTTATGTTCTGCTGCTGTTGGGACTCTTCACTTGTTTCTTGGTGATGTTCCGTCCGCAGTATTTAGAAAAAGCACGCTCGGTGGTGATGCTTTACGTGATGATAACCCTCTATCCCGTAATGGTGTCACTCTTTATGGAACACAGCTTGCTAAGCGTTTACATCATTCCGTTTGCCATCGGGCCGATGTTCATTCGCGTGTTCATGGATTCGCGAACAGCCTTCACCACCCATGTTGTAACAATGCTTATCTGTGCAGTGGCGGTGAAATATCAATTCGAGTTCCTTCTGCTTCAACTCATCGGTGGACTGGTGGCCATCTATTCTTTGAGCGACCTTTCGGGTAGGGCGCAGCTGTTCAAGTGCGCACTATTCGTTACCATTGCCAACTTCGTGGTGTTCTTTACCCTTCAATTGATGCAGACAGGCGACATCGCCCACTTTGAAACAAGCATGTATAGCCACTTCGTGGCCAACGGAGTGTTGCTGTTGTTGGCCTATCCGCTGATGTATGTCATCGAACGTACCTTCGGTTTTACGTCTAGTGTGACGCTTTTCGAACTCTCCAACACCAACAAGGGCTTGCTCCGAAAGATGAGCGAAGTGGCTCCTGGCACGTTCCAGCATTCTATCACCGTGGCCAACCTCGCTGCCGAGATTGCCAACCGCATCGGGGCAGACAGCTTGCTGGTGCGTACCGGTGCACTTTATCACGATATCGGGAAGATGAAAGCCCCCGTATTCTTCACCGAAAACCAAGTGGGCGTGAACCCGCACAAGGGCCTTCCCTATAAAGAAAGCGCACGCATCATTATCAGTCACGTAACCGAAGGGGTGAAAATGGCCGAGAAAGCCAACCTGCCCACCTTTATTCGCGAGTTTATCCTCACCCATCACGGGACGGGAATGGCAAAGTACTTCTATATTAACTATAAGAACGAGCATCCCGATGAAGAGGTAGACGTTCGCGATTTCTCTTACCCCGGGCCAGACCCCTTTACGCGCGAACAGGCGATATTGATGATGGCCGATACGGTTGAGGCCGCCTCGCGCTCGCTGCCCGAGTACACCGAAGAAAGTATTAAGGGGCTGATAGATCGTTTGGTGGACAACCAACTAGAAGAAGGCCACTTTAAAGAATGCCCCATAACATTCCGTGACATAGCCTTGGCAAAGGCTGTTATGCTGGAAAGATTAAAGAGTATTTACCATACGCGCATATCTTATCCAGAGCTTAAGCAGGGATGACGACAGGCATTTAGTAGACTCTTTATAGCCCCCACATCAGCAGTGACAGAAGCGTACGCGATGTTACCTGCGTTATTCAGGAAAGGAAGGCTAATGCCAACGTAGCCGATAACAGAATCGAACATGTAGGACTGCACAAATAGCTGATAACGTGCAACAAACAAGACTTTTAGTAATATTTTTCGTAATAATAACATTAAGATTGGTTAAAAATTAGTAGTTAATGGTGATAATTCGACCAAATTTACTAACTTTGTAACCAACAATATTAACAACTGTTTAATATGCGCTCATTCAAAAAGGCCAGTTCGGCCGCTGTTTTGGCAATGTGTTGCCAATCGTTGTTCGCTGGCGGATTGCTTACGAACACCAATCAAAACATTGCCTTTAACCGAAACTTCGCACGCGATGGCGTGATTGCCATCGACGGAGTTTACAGCAACCCTGCTGGTGTTGCCTTCCTAGAAAAGGGGTGGCACCTGTCTTTCAACTTCCAAAATGCCTATCAGACCCGTACCATTCAAAGTGGAATGTCGGTTGAGGCAGCCAAGCTTACCCCTTTCTATCATCCCCTTTCATTGAACGCGGGCGATGCCGAAGGCACAAAGAAGTATGTTGGAAAAGCTTCTGTGCCCATCTTGCCCTCATTTCAAGGAGCATACGTCGGCGACAAATGGAGCTTCCAGTTGGGGATAGGCCTTATTGGCGGTGGCGGAAAAGCCACATTCGACGATGGGTTAGGCTCGTTTGAACGGCAAGTAGCCCTCATTCCCGCAGCGTTGGCGCAAGCCGGACTCGTATCTCCCACGCCAGGCTATTCGCTTGCAAGCAACATCAAAGGCCAACAATACATCTTTGGCGTACAAATGGGTGCCACATACAAGTTTAACGACCAGCTTTCGGCATACGCAGGCATGCGCGTAAACTATGTATATAATAAGTATACGGGAAGTATAACCAACATAACGGCCAACATTGCCGGCGTAAACGAAAACCTCTACGCCTACTTCGGCAACAAAGCCAACCAGCTTAACACACAAGCTGCTGCGCTGAAAGCGCAAGCCGAGGCCACGGCCGATGCCACATTGAAGGCCAAGCTGCTTGCAGGAGCTGCCCAAGCAGAAGGCGGAGCGAAAGTGATGACCGAGAAACAAGGCCAAGTAAAGGACAAATACTTGGAGTGCACCCAGAGAGGGTGGGGCGTAACGCCGATTATCGGGCTTGACTTCAAGACCGGACGATGGAACTTCGGTACGCGTTTGGAGCTTAATACGCACCTCAACATCGAGAACGATACGAAGGTAGACGACACCGGACTTTTCCAACACGGCGTAAATACACCCAGCGACTTGCCCGGACTGTGGACCATCGGTACGCAATACGCCATCCTTCCCAACCTGCGCGCAATGGCATCGTACCATCTCTACTTCGACAAGAGTGCGAAAATGGCCAACGATAAGCAGAAACTTCTGGGCGGAAACACCCAAGAATTCTTAGCTGGAATGGAGTGGGACATAACGCCCGACATCACGGTTAGCGCAGGCGGACAACGTACGCAATACAACTTGGGCGACGGCGCATACCTCTCGGACATGAGTTTCGTTACCAGCAGCTACTCTATCGGTTTTGGTGCGCAAGTGCGATTGGCCAAGAACATGAAGCTCAACGTGGCCTATTTCTGGACCAACTACGAGAACTTCGACAAGACATACAAGCAAACGGTGGTTGCAAATGCCAACCCATTGGCCACCGTAACGCTCGACAATACAGATCGATTCAGCCGTACCAACAAGGTGTTGGGTGTAGGGCTTGACATCGTGTTCTAGAAGAAATACTTTATCTAACTCTCTAATTCTCTGCCCATATCTTCATCCGCGAGGACAAAACGGTATGGGCCTTTTTTATGTTCGTACGTCAACGGCGACTTTAATGTCAAGTTGTGGCAGCGCATTGGCTAGCACTTTGGCCCACTTTTCGATGTTGGATAGGATGTCTCCTCGTTGGGGTAAGTCCTATTCGCCTTAGTTTTACCCCTTATTTATTTTTGCCTTAACTCCCTTTTTCCTAAGTGCCCGCCTTCACTTTTTGGTGTTTCCATAAACTGCGAGGCACTTGTTGTCTTTCTGATGCCAACTCAAGAAATACACTCCTATCATATACGAAGTGCAGGAGTAACCAACCCTTTGGCTTGTAAACTCACCAAAACCCAACAACTCCCAAGTACATCAACTCATCAACTCAGAAAACTTACCAACACATCAACTTACCAACACATCAACTTACCAACTCATCAACTTACCAACTCATCAACTTACCAACTCACCAACTTACCAACTCACCAACTCAGAAAACTTACCAACTCATCAACTCATCAACTTACCAACTCACCAACTCACCAACTCAGAAAACTCACAAACTCATCATCTCATAAACCCACCAACTCATCAACTCACAAACTCAGAAAACTCACCAACTCACCGACTCACTAACTCATCATCTCACAAACTCACAAACTCATCAACTTACAAATTGTTGATTTTATTTTACAATACCGCTCTAATTTTCGCTGCGTTCTAGCGAAAATATTGGTTAAAAAGCAGGCAATATACTACTATTTCTAACCTTTTGCACCTCTTGTTTTGTTTGTTTTTAGGCTCCGAACCTGCGTTTTGCACCATTTTACCTTTCTAGATTGGTTGCCAACTCGTAATTTTTCAACTCCAATTATGCCCTTTTAGCCCCTAAAACCCCACTTTATAGCAGCAATTTTGCCCTTTTCAGACATGTGTTTCATGGTTCTAAAAGGTTTTATTTATGCCATTACGATGGATATATATGCTTTTCGTCTTACATTTAGCAGCATTTTGCACTGCATTTTGCACCATTTTACCTTGCATTTAGCACCAAAACGCCTTGCATTTAGCACCAAAATGCACCGCGTTTAGCACCATATTGCACTACATTTAGCTGCAAACAGCACAATAAATGGTGCAAACGACGACTTTATTAAATAAAAATTCATTTTGCCGCATACACAAACTACCCCCTTTTTGCATCAAGACAAACCTTCGCGAGAATCGTTTTTTTGCGGCAAGGTGGGCAGTTGGGGGATAAAAAGGCCACTTTTCGTGTTAAATTTCTTACTGAAAATCTTACAAAAGTTGATGGGTTGACAAGTGGACGAGTTAATCGTTCGTCTTATCGTGTTTTGGCATAAATACGCCCATTCTGACATAAGAACATAAGAAACATAAAGAAGTAGTCTTGCCTTTTTGCTCATTATGTGCCACCGGAAAGATGTCTTCAACCTGTAGAGCGTGCACTGAAAGGCCTTCAACAGGTTACTTTTTGAGGTATAAACATGTTTAGTTATAGACAAATGGGGGCGATTTTCAGCAGCCTTGTTGCGCGTAAAGAGCACCTAGGCATGTTTCGTCTCAGACAAATGTGGGCGATTTTCGGGTAACATCGTAATCTTTGTGCAGTACATCGTATATGTGCGAGGTGTTTATCTGGTTGTTACATCACAAAAATAATAAACGGCTTTCAACTTATCGAACCATAAAAAGTCAAGCCTACTTCTTAGCTCAAGCGCAGTTCTCATCTAGTTCAGCCTCCTTCACTATCTGCATAAAGGCCATTAGTCCCTTCGCAAAACATCCATGCTTTGTTGCCCCTCGCCCTTTTCACAGGTAAGGTTTCGTATTTCAATCGTTTGATAAGTTATGCGCCAGTAATAGTTAAGAAGGCTTGATGTAAGTCAATAAAAAAACGCATATTGTAATAAATGCAACATTTAAACCGAAAAAAGTACTAATTTTGCATCACGCATTCACAATCACCGATAATGTATAACGACAATCATGCCTAATGCGATTAACCACCGCGGCTTTTCGTTCTTATCGATCCTTGTAACTAATTATTTGATGCTAACTAGAATAAATCGCTTTATTGCACCAACAGCAAACACAGGTTTTATTCACCTCACTTCGGCTTAGCCTGGCGAGGAAAGGGCATTATGCGTTACCGAGCACAGGATGACCCCAAGTGCTACAATCTAAAAGCAAACAACACTAATTATAAACAAAAATGAAGAGAGAACAACAAAACAAGTTACCTTACACATCGCCACAGTGCGATACGGTTAAAATCGAGAACATCGACTTCCTATGTGTCTCAACGAGCCCCGACAAAGGCGACAGCACAACCCCTTCTGGCTACCAGAACAAAGGCGAACACAACGTAGGTAGCATTACGTTTGGTAACAGCCCTGCTCCCGCAAAGCAAGGAATGCTTTTTGAAGAAGACACGGAATTTTAATAATAGAAGTACACCAATGAAAAAGAATACCCTATACGGCATGGCATATGCCATAGCACTCACCGCTTTTACAGCATGTAGCAACGCTCCCATTTTAGAAAACGATGGTAGCGACAGTAACACGGGCAAGCAAAGTTCTGCGCAAAAAGTAGCTTTCAGTGTTGAGTTTAAAGATTACAACACCAACGAACAAGAGGTGACGCCGTTTTCGTTTACCCATGAAGCAGTACAACGCGACACCGTAAATCTAGGAAACGGATTGCAGGCAATAGCCACCCTTACGCTTAACAACGACGCATCAACGGCCAAAACCAGCACTCGCGTTCTGCCTAACGATACCTATACGATGGAGGCATACGAAGGCTACACACACGAATTTATGGGGAAGATTAGTGGAAAGATTGAGAATGGCAAGTTTATTTCAGATGATGGAAGAGACGAAATACCACTCGACCCAGGCTATTATCATTTCTTGCTGTACAACAGTAAGGTGCGTTTCGAGGACGATTCGCTCAGAATTGGCCGCGCCAATTCCGACGACGCATACATTGGGTATGTGGAAGAGATTGTGCGCAGTAAGCCACAGCACCAGAAAATTCTCTTCCCACTGAAACGCAAAGGGGTTAGGCTGAGAATGAAAATAACGGGTTCGGCTGCCTTTGGCGTTTCAACAGCTACGTTAAAGAACGCTGATGCTCAAGGCTTGCCTGCCTCTTTGAAGTACGATTTGACGGGCAACAAGTGGTCTACTGCCACTAAGAGTGCCTTCGCACAAAACATAACGTTCCCCGCGAGCAAGCCCGGCAAACTTGCAAACACGCATTTTGCCTTGTCTAACGAGTACACTTACTTGCTCAACACCACCACTGCCGACGACTTGATGATTACGTTTAACAGCGGAACAATCTATGGTTACAATATGGCTGGTAAGGGATTGAAGTTTAAGAAGTTGGTGTTTGCTACCAACGGCAGCTACATTCTCAACATTGACTTGGTGAAAAAATAAGGCTGCTAATGGGTTGGGCGAATGCAACAACCATTTACTGAGGTAATAGTAAGCCGAAAGCTTATTACCAAACGATATGAAGGCGAGACTTGTCCGATGGGCAAGTCTCGTTTTTGGTAAAAGGGCAGGGCAGAATGTTAAATACTGCACATGACGGCATTAAACGTGCGGTAAATTTGTTAAAATGTTGAAAACCCCTTTAAAGTGGAACATGAAATGACGGAAATAGAGCCTTTTTACATATTTTTGCAAGGCATTTTAACAACTTGAATAAAGACAATGGAAGAATCAATAAGAACAATCGGGCAACGCCTGAAAGGCCTGCGCGAAGTGCTGAACATACCCGCAGAGGAGATTGCCGACCTGTGCGGCATATCCTTAGAGCATTATTTGAAGATGGAAGACGGCACTGCCGACCCTTCGGTTTATCGCTTGGCGAAAATCTCGAAACGCTATGGCATCGACCTCGACGTGCTGCTTTTCGGCGAAGAACCTCGCATGAGTGCCTACTACCTTACGCGTAAAGGCAACGGATTGAGCGTGGAACGCGACAACGACTATCAGTATCAAAGTCTTGGCAGCGGCTTTCGCGGACGTAAGATGGATCCTTTCCTCGCGCAGGTAGACCCACTTCCCGAGGGTAAGACCTACCGCAAGAACACCCACAACGGCCAGGAGTTCGACTATATCCTTGAAGGCACGATGGAATTGACCCTTGGCGAGAAGGTAATGGTGCTGAAAGAGGGCGACAGCGTTTACTTCGACGCCACTAAGCCGCATCGCATGCAAGCCCTTGGGGGTAAGCCTGTGAAGTTTTTATGTATTATAATGTAGGAGAAAAACACCAATGGTAGAAAGATTTTTAAAGCAGACAACTTTCGTTTCGACAGAAGATTACAACAAGAACCTTGAGTTCATCATTCCGGATAACTTTAACTTTGCTTACGATGTGATGGATGCTTGGGCCGCCGAAGCACCCGAAAAAACCGCCCTGATATGGGTCAGCGACGAAGGCGGAGAACGCATTTTCAGCTTTGCCGAGCTGAAAGAGGAGAGCGACCGCGCGGCATCCTACTTCCAAGAGCTGGGCATTGGCCGTGGCGATATGGTGATGCTCATCCTTAAACGTAAGTACGAGTGGTGGATTGCGATGCTGGCCTTGTGCAAAATTGGTGCTGTGGCCATTCCTGCCACCCACATGCTCACCACGCACGACATTGTTTATCGCAACAATAGCGCCAGTGTTAAGGCCATTGTTTGTGTGGGCGAAGATTATGTTCTTACACAGATTAAGGGTGCAATGCCCGATAGTCCCACGGTGCAGACCCTCATCAGCATCGGACCCGACGTGCCAGAGGGGTTTCATTGCTGGCAAACGGGCATAGAGAAAGCCGCTCCCTTTGTGCACCCCAGTAAGGTTAACGACAACGAAGACACCATGTTGATGTACTTTACCAGCGGTACGAGCGGCGAACCAAAGATGGTTGCCCACGATTTTCTTTATCCCCTGGGCCACATTCCCACGGGTGTGTTCTGGCATAACCTGGGTCCGGAGAGCATACACCTCACGGTTGCCGACACGGGTTGGGGCAAAGCCGTTTGGGGAAAGCTATATGGACAGTGGATTGCAGGGGCAGCCGTGTTTGTGTTCGACCACGAGAAGTTTGCTGCCGACAAGATATTGCGCATGATAGAGAAGTATCGCATCACCTCGTTTTGCGCTCCGCCCACGGTATATCGTTTCCTCATACACGAGGATTTCAGCGATTACGACCTCAGTTCGCTTACCTATTGCACCACAGCTGGCGAGGCATTGAACGCCGCCGTCTATCGCAAGTTCTACGAACGCACGGGGGTTAAGCTGATGGAAGGCTTCGGACAGACCGAAACTTGCATGACGTTGGGCACGATGCCGTGGATGGAACCCAAGCCGGGCTCGATGGGTAAGCCCAATGCGCAATACGACATCGACCTGATTCGCCCAGATGGTACATCGTGCGAAGACGGAGAGAAGGGGCAGATTGTGGTTCGCATAGGCAACAAACGCCCATTGGGCCTGTTCAAGGAATACTATCGCGACCCCGAATTAACCAAGCAAGCCAACCACGACGGCGTGTATTACACGGGCGACATTGCATGGCGCGACGAAGATGGTTACTATTGGTTCGTAGGTCGTGCCGATGATGTGATAAAGAGTAGTGGCTATCGCATTGGTCCGTTTGAAGTGGAAAGTGCTTTGATGACGCACCCCGCCGTAGTTGAATGTGCCATCACGGGCGTGCCCGACGAAATTCGTGGCATGGTGGTTAAGGCCACGGTGGTGTTGCACTCCAAGTGGAAGAGTCGTGCGGGCGATGAGTTGAAAAAGGAGCTGCAAGAACACGTTAAGCACGAAACAGCACCTTACAAGTATCCGCGTATCGTGGAATTTGTAGACGAACTGCCCAAAACCATCAGCGGAAAGATTAGGCGCGTAGAGATTAGGCAGAAAGATAACGCCAAGTAAAGCTTGGGCGGTTGGCTGCTAAATGCAAATGGTGTGGCTGCTGGATAAAGGGCTATTGCACCCAAGCGGCATTGCCGCAACCCTATGGATGCGTACTTTGCGGCACGCATACACATTATAATATATAAGGAGAACGCGAGCTGGGAGATGATACCCAACTCGCGTTCTCCTTATTATACACTTGCCACAATGGGGCGCATGTTGCAAATGTGCAGGGCTAAAAGTCGCCACCTTAATGCCATGTCGTTGTTGGCTGTGTTGCAAACATGGCTCGGACATAGACCGTTGTAGGCTGATAAGCCAGTGAAGAAAGCGGGCAGAAGCCTTACAGCTTGCTGCGATCGAGTATGGTAATGCGTTTGCCTTCCACGCGTATTGCCCCCGCTTCGGCCAGTTCGGACATGGTTCTGAGCAACGAAAACTTTTGTATGCCGAAGCTTTCGGCAATCTCTTGTCGCGACTTGTCGAGCTGCACTATGTTGGAACCCTGCTTGCCCGAAGCCTCTTTGAGGAAATAACCTATCTTTTCGCGCACGGTGAAAAGGCTTAGCACGCGCAATCTCTTGGTAAGGAACACGTCGATGTTAGACAAAATGGTTATAAAGTTGCGTCGCAGTATGGGGTCTATGTCGATTAGTTCCACGAAGTCGGCTTTTTCCATACGCAGCACGGTGGTTTCTGTTTCCGTTTCTACGCTTACGGGCATCAGGTTGTCTTTCGAAAAGATGAGGGCGGGCGCAATGAGGTTGCCTGCCACAAGGCGAATCACTTCTACCGACTTGCCCGAAAGGCTAACCATCCTTGCAACCATCTCGCCTTGCACCATGATGTCGACATGGCGGTAGGGCATTCCGGCAAGAATGTAGATGTCTTTCTTGTCGAATGTAACAATTTTATGCTTGGTACTTGCCACGATTTGTTCGAGGCCTTGCTCGCTTATGCCATTGAACAATGGGCAATGAGTCAGCGCATTTAATAATTTCTTCTCCATCGGTTACAAAATTAACCATTATTTTTGTAACGGCAATGCTATTCGGTAACAAATGTTATCCGATTAAAGCTTGGTATGGATTTTGTATATAGGGTGGTAAGGAGTAAAGTAGTAAGTGATAAGTAGTAAGTAGTAAGTGATAAGTAGTAAGTGATAAGTAGTAAGTCTAGGATGCCTAGGATACCTAGAAATCCTAGAATACTCAGTACCCCTAACGTTCCTAGTAAACTAGAAACTTAGCAATACACCAACATATAAACTCATACAGATATGGATAAGAAAATAGAAAAAGGCAAGGTGATTGTTGCCGACGAAATGATTAATTATGCCGAGGGAGGCATCGTAAGTAAGGAATTTGTGCACGCCAATGCCGGCAGCCTAACGCTTTTTGCGTTCGATGAAGGCCAAGGGTTGAGCGAACACTCTGCTCCTTTCGATGCAACCGTGCAGGTGTTGGACGGCGAGGCCGAGGTAAAGATTGATGGTGTGCCGCACATTGTTAAGGCAGGCGAAATGATTATCATGCCCGCTAATCATCCCCACGCCTTGTTCGCCCACAAGCGTTTCAAGATGTTGCTTACCATGATTAGAGGGTAATAGGCTGGGGTGAGCTTTCATAACAACTCTCGCCCCAGAACATTTTTCCAAGAAACAACCTTGCCCCGCCCCCTCTTCAAAGGGCGCGAGAGAAGTAATGTGCTTAGTTTCAGCCGCATTTGCTTTGTAGCTGCATGCCATTTCGCAACTCTCGCCCTTTGGCAAGGGAGTGGGGCAATGTTCTTTTAACTCCCTTTAACATTTACTTCGTGCAAGCATTCTTTAATCCTACGTTTATAGGGGTGTAATCAACAATAAAAGTAACTTTAAAAATAAGAACAATGTACACAAAATCTTTACTGGCAACTATGGCCACAAGTGCCCTCTGTGCAACAATGCTGTTATTTACCGCTTGCGACAAAGACAACGACTCGAACAAGCCCATGTTGAACAAGCTTACTTTCGACAAAACGAAGGTTGAAGTAACAGAAGGAATGGAGACAGAGCTGAAAGTGAAAAACGGAACAGCACCTTTTAAGGCGATGCTATCGGGAGAAAAGGATAAGCAAATTGCCGATGTAACCGTGAAAGACCGCGTAATAACCATCAAAGGTAAGATGGCAGGCACGGCTACACTGGCCGTTACCGACAAGAAAGGCGATAGGGGCGTGATTAGTGTTGTTGTGAACAAGCCCGTTGGGACGTTAAAGCTAGACAAAACTTCGCTCACAATGGAAGTGGGAAAGACCGAAGTGGTGAAGGCACAAGACGGGGATGGAAAATATACCGCAGTTGCCAAAGACCCGAAAACGGTTGAAGTGACGGTAGACCGCTATAAAATATCTGTCAAAGCACTTAAAGCTGGCAAGACAGATGTCGAGGTAAAAGACGGAAAGAATAATTTGGGTATCATATCAATAACTGTTAAGTAAACAATTCATTTCATCTATTCTGACTTCTGTATTTGGAAGGATCAACCCCCGATTTGTGAAAATCGGGGGTTGATTGGTTTAGTGTAGGTTGGTCTTTCGTATGCACCCTAACCGCCCCATGTCGCTTTCTGTCGCCCCAATTAAGTTGTAGTGGGGCAAACATAAGGAATTGTAATGCCCCTTAAACAGCGAGATTGGCTTGCTGCAAACTGCATCGTACCGCATTACAATCTGCATCGTACCGCGCTACAAGGTGCTTGTACTCACGCTACAAGGCTCTTGTACTCACGCTACAAGATGCTTGTACTAGCACTACAAGGCACTTGTACTAGGGTAGTGTCCTATAAAAGTGTGTAAGCCCATTTTTTCTTATCTTTGTATTTGAAA
>ERZ773067.1084-NODE-1084-length-15078-cov-204.164747_pt1 | contig 15078 bp, 17 predicted proteins | sample MGYA00580622_ERZ773067 | MGnify/ENA primary metagenome ERZ773067 (study PRJEB29015, sample SAMEA2737998) | human oral metagenome | biome: human oral; feature: human-associated habitat; material: dental | place: China | collected 2113 ...
CGCCGCCACGCCCGTGGCGGAGCCGCGAGGGTGACGGTCCGGCGGGGAGCAAGAACGCCGGACTGGGCGCTCCGGCTGACCCTCGCCGCCGGCCAGGGCTGGCTGGTCCGGGAGACGCTGATGCCGCCGTCCGACGGGGAGTGCTACCAGGGTCTCCCTCCGACGCCGACGATCGAGACCCGGCCGGGGGGCACCTCCCCGGACTCCTCCATAGCCTACAAAAAGTCACGGGGCGTGTGGCCCGTCGGCGCCGACTTCAAACTGTCCCCGCAGCTGAGGCTCCCGAGCGGATATAGGCACATAGTGGTAGACGTGCCCAACCTGCTCTTGTGGGCGAGGTTCAGCGAGGGGCTGCCGCCGATGGACTACCCGTGGCGGCCCGACACGACCGGAGAATGATAGGAGGTGAGATACCATGAGTTGGAGGTATTTCGGCTGGCTGTTCGGCGGAATGTTCAGATGCCATTTCGATGACGGCTGGCCCTGCTAGGAGCCTATAGGTGCCTTGGGGTCCCCCAGTGTGACGCTGGGGGACCCTTGCCGTTTTGACGGCGCCATGCGGAACAGGGTATACTGTGCATATGGAAATCCATGACCATGGCGTCGCCCAGATGGACGCCTACAGAAAACCCTCCCTCATCGTCTCCCCCGACCAGCTGGTCGCCTACCGGTATATGGCGGCGACGGCGTGGGAGAGACTCCGCCAGGAAGGCCGTCGTCAGGGCCTGGTGTGGTTCGCCCCTGAGTACCGGGTTGTCCCCGACGCCCAGCGGCACCACGGCCCGTACAGCGCCCAGCTGACCACCGTCGCCATCGGCGTCGTCCACGATAGGACCTACACCGACACGGGCGGCTTCCTGAGAGAACACCTCGCTGACGGCCCTATGCAGGTCTCCGTCCAACTCCCGAAGGGGAAGGACGGGTTTCCGGCCGTGTGGATATCGGACTTCGACGCCGCCACAGGGCCCTCCGAGAATGACCCCTACCACTGCGAGGCTGTAGACTGGCACAGACCACTCCGGAAAGGAATCAGAAAATGAGTAAGACGAAGTCTCCGCGGCGCCATGAAGGCATGAATGCTCGGGCGCCGCTCACGTCCCTGACCCGCTCCCACGCCCAGCGCGGCTGGGGCGGGTTCGACCGGTGCATGACCTACGCGATGCAGGGTCTGGCCGTCTGCCTGCCGTCGAAGTCGGCGGAGGGCCGCACCACCGCCTACCAGGTCGCGATGGCCTCCCATATCACCGACCGGTGGGCCAGGGAGGGCCTCAAGCGCCTCGAAAAAGCAGGCCTGATCGCCTGGGAGCGCGGCGGGATCGGCCCCGACGGCTGTCCCCGCCCTTCCTGGATCCGCGTAGACAAGAGGGCCTATCTGGCGTGGATCAATCTCCGCGAGTGGGTCAAGCGTAAGAAGGCCGCCGCCGTCGCCCGCTACCGGGCCTACAGGGAGCGGGTCTCCAAGATCGAGCACGCCCCCCAGCCGCCCGAGCAGCCGGAGGCGCCGCAGGAAGCATCCGTGGCTCCGGCGGCGGCGCCGAGCGCGCCGTTCGTGCCTCCCACGCAGAAGATCGCGAGGCCGTGCGACATGATCTACACGCCGACGGAGGTAGCCGAGATGAAGGAGCGGATCCTCCGCCGGGGATACTCCGCCGACCAGATGATGGAGCGGCCCGTCGCCGGCTGGGAAGGCTGGCAGTTGGCCAGAGAGTTCGAGGCCGAGCACGGCGACCTCTACTGCCAGGCGACCCGGGATCCCGAAGGCCGCCTGCTCAAACGCCTCGTCCGGTGACAGCCTGACCATCCGTCCGGGCGTCCGCAGCCGCCCGGCCCCCCATAGCCGAATACCGCAGCCGTCAGGCCCCGCCAAGGTGGTAGGGGCCATTAGTCGTGCCCGAGTAGAATAGATGGCATGGAATCACACTCGACCCCCATCCTCCTCAGGCCCTCGCCGGCCGCTCGGGAGGCCGCGCTGCGCATCATCTCCCATCTCCACACGGCCGCCTGGGGCGTCGCGGACCTACGCCGCTCCATCGCCCGCGCCCTGCCCGACGACGAAGCGCTCGCCGGGGCATGCGAGGCGCTCCTAGACGTGCTGGCGGACGCCGACGCGGAGGCCAGCCACGCCTACAACCACGGCATCTTAGGCGTGTGCCCGCGCGGATTCCAGGCTGCGCCCATGCGGAACAACAATCCTCACGGTAGAGTGTTCCGCATGGATCGGGATGGTGGGGGCCCGCAGCCGCCCGACCGGACCGGCTCGGATCCCAGCGACGGCGCGGATTCCCTCTTCTGACCATGCGGAATACCATCTCCACTGGGCCATTTCGGCTACGGCGGCATAGTGTTCCGCATGGGCGATCCAGGGGTTTGCCCCGGAGCGGCGGCCCAGACTGGGAGACGCCCATGCGGAACACAGTGCTAGCCATATCAATCTCCCTAAGGGAGAGAGTCTCCATAAGGGAGACTCTCTCTCCCTTAGATGAACCCTCTACATTTAGAGAAAAGCGAAAAGGGGGAGGGCGATCGGGAGGGTCCGCCCGCCGCGATGCGGCGGACCCTCCGCCCGCCCCCTGGGGGAGACGGGGCTATCGCCTATCCGGGTGGTCCCGGTTCCCGGACCAGACACCGTTCGCGGAGACGGGGGGCATCTCCGACCGGGGGTATCCGAGTTGCGGGGGTTGCTCGGATGGGATATACTCAGGGACATGAGCGGAGGACGACGCTGGCGAGGCCGGAACCAAAAGCAGCTGCGGCAGATGGTCACCGACGTCTACGGCTGGCGCTGCTCCATCTGCCACACGATGATCAACCCCGACGCGACACGACTGCGAGACCGACTGAGTATCGACCACGTGCTGCCCGTCAGCCGCGGAGGCACAGACACGATCGAGAACCTCAGGCCCGCGCACTACGGCTGCAATGCCGCTCGAGGCGACGGCTCTCGCACCGTCCGACGCCGACCGACCGAAATCGGAAACGCATTTTTTCCAACGGGCACCGGCCGGGACCCCGCCCCCACTTTCCATTTCCCCCCAAATCATCTAAAATTCGGAAAAAACGGCGAAAAGGAGTGAAAATGCCATTATTCGACCTTGAGGTCAGGGACGAATCCCCGATCCACGACGCCGTCAAGGATCTAATCGAGGATCTTGAGGGGGAGGACCTGCTCGATTACCGGACGAAACTGCTCACCGTGGTGATGCTGTCCACGGCGAAAGCTCTGGACCGCGGTCTCTGCGCCGCGAAGGTATCCGTCGCCACAACTCAGCTCGCCAGGCAGCTCCTGGACGGCATTGAGATGCTCCCGAAGCCCCCGGCGAAGACCGGCAGCGTGTTCGACACGCTGCAGACCGTCATCGAAGCCATCACGGCCCGATCGATGGGACTCTGACCGTGTCCGTCCAGCTGCCCGACGGCCTGACCGCCGCCTACGCCACCCTCCGGGACCCGAACCGTCCCAGCCTCGGCCCCGTGGTCGCCGAAGTCTCCGAGCGGGTCCGAGGACGCCGGCTGATGCCGTGGCAGCGGTACGTCGCCGACGTCGCCTGCGAGCTGGACCCCGAGCATCCCGGCGAGTGGTGGTACCACACGGTGATGGTCTCCGTGCCCCGCCAGGCCGGCAAATCCGACCTGGTCGGCGCCATCCATCTGCACAGGATGCTTGCTTTCGCCGATCACCGGGCCGTGATGACGGCGCAGACCGGGAAAGACGCCGGAAAGAGATGGCGGTCCTACGTGGATGATATCCCGGCCGTGGAGGACTCCGGCGTCGAAGTCCTGCGGGGGAAAGGCGCCGAGCGGCTCACCTACACGCCGACCGGCGCCTATCTCGAACCGTATCCGCCGACGGACTCCGCGATCCACGGCGACGCGATCGACCTGGAATCCGCCGATGAATGCTGGGCTTACACGCCCGAGCAGGGCACCGCCATCGAAGCCGCCGTCAAGCCCGCCCAGGCCACTCGGCGGCTCGCCCAATCCTGGCGGCTGTCCACCCGCGGCTCGGAGGCGACGTCGGGCGGATGGTGGGATGAGAAACTCGCCCACGGCCGGGCCGCCACCAAGGATCCCGCCGCCAGGGTTGCGTTCTTCGAGTTCTCCGCCGACCCGGACCTGGCCGACCGGGACCCGTACGGCGACGCCACCCTCGCCTACCATCCCGCCATCGGCTACACCCAGTCCCTCCGGCGTCTCCGGGCGCTCGGCGACGGCCTGCCCCTCGCCGAGTGGCGCCGAGCATTCCTCAACCTCCCCACCGCCGGAGACGACAAGGCGCCCTTCGACGTCGCCATGTGGACCGCCCGGGCGATCCCCGAGACCGACCCCGCCGCCCAGCACCGGCGGCCCGGCGACACCGTCATCGCCTACGACGCCTCCCGAGACGGGACCGGCGCCACCATCGCCGCGGCCTGGCTGGACGATGACGGAGACCCCGTCACCGTCATCGCCTGGTCCGGGAACGACGTCCGCGAACTCGAACCTAGGCTGCGCTACCTGTGGGCGGACGGCTACCGGAGGATCGTCGCCGACCCGACCGGGCCCACCCGGCTCATCGCCGAGACCCTCGCCGCCGACGGCATCGGCCAGACCGGCGCCTACAGCGACTACCAGGACGCCTGCCAGGCCCTGATCGACCGGTCCCGGGACGGCACCGTCTCCCACGTCCAGGCCGGCTGCGTCATCTCCGCGATCGACGCCGCCAGGCTCCGCGTCACCAACCGCGGCGTCGATTTCGACGCCGCCAAATCTGACGGCCCGATCGACGCCCTCCGCGCCACCGCCCTCGCCGTGTGGGCCGCCGGCAAATACCTGTCCAAACCCGTCCTGCAGATATGGTAGGGTGATCACGTGGCACGAAACCCATTCGCATCCCTCGCCCGGGCGGTGACCGGCCGGCAGGCGCCGCCCCGGCTGCAGCGCGTCGAAAACGGGGTCACCATCCGCCGTGACGCCGGCGACGACCCGCGGGTCCTGGACTCCGTCTACCGGGCCCTCGCCATCCTCGAAGGCTCCATCTCCCAGCTCACCCTGGACCGGTACTCCCGGACTCTCGGACGCCCCCGCGGCTCCGCCACCGGGATGATCCAGCGGATCCTGCCGCCCGACCAGACCCTCCCGGGATTCCTCGGCGAGATAACCCAGTCCCTCGCCCAGACCGGCAACGCCTGGCTCCGCGTCCCCGACGGCCCCGGCCCGGTCCGGGTCCTGGACCCGACCCGGTGCTCCGCCCGGATCGACGTCGCCACCGGGATCAAGACCATCACCTACGACACACTGACCGTCTCCGACGTCCGCCAGCTACAGCTCACCCACGTCCCCGGCGAGCCCCTCGGCCAGGGCCCGATCCAGGCATGGGCCGACGGACTCCGCGGCGCCATAGACGCCCACCAATACGCCGCCCAGTGGACCAAACGAGGAGGTCGCCCCACCGGGATCCTCACCACCGACCAGACCCTCTCCGCCGACATGGCGAAAGAATGGAAGACAGCGGCGAACGCCACGATGACGCCGGAGGGCGGCGTCGCCGTGCTCGGCTCCGGCCTCACATACAAGCAATGCTATCTGACGCCGGCCGAGCTACAGCTCCTGGACGTCCGCAAAGTTAACGTCATTTCGGTAGCCAGGATTTTCGGGATCCCGGCCCGGCTCATGCTCACCTCCGGCGACGGCGACTCCAAAACCTACGCCAACATGGAGCAAGAGAGCATACTGTTCGTCAGGCACACGCTGATGCCGTACATGCGGGAAATCGAAGCCGCCCTGAGCGAGCTACTCCCAGATGACGTGCGCTTCAACGTCGACGGTTTCCTGAGGCCGGACACGACCACCCGGTACGCCGCCCACAAAGTCGCCATAGAGGCTGGATTCCTCACGATCGACGAAGTCCGGGCCATCGAAGGCCTCAACCCACTACACGAAAACAACGAAGATAAGGAAGGTGGCGCCGATGGCGAAGACCGAGCACCCGGCAGCGACCCTGAACCAGATCCGGAGGCGTAGCGCCCCCATCACCAAGCGCCTCGCCGACGCCGGGATCGGCGGCGGCTGGGAGATAACCGCCCGGGCGGTCCCCCTGGACACGCCCACCGAGATAGCGCCAGGCCTCGTGGAGACCATCCACTCCGGAGCCCTGGTTCCACGTGAAACCGGAGTCAAGTTGTTCTCCGAGCATCGCGACGTCATCGGCGTCGTCACCGAGACCCGCGAGGAAGACGGCGCCCTCGTGATCGACGCCCGCATCTCCGACACCCAACTCGGCAGGGACGTCCGCCAGCTCATCGCCGACGGCGCCCTCACACAAATGTCGATCGGTTTCCTGCCCACCGATGACGGGCAGACCATCACCCGCACCGAGACCGGGATCGACGTGACCGTCACCCGCGCCACCCTCTACGAAGTCTCAGTAGTACCTTTCCCGGCTTACGAAAACACCGCAATCACCGACCAACGCTCCGCCACTATCGAAAGGAACGAAATGGCAGAAACCGCCGCTATCGACAAGCTGGATGACGCGATCGGCGGTATCTCCGCCGACGTCCGCGCCCTCCGCGACCGGATCGACCGAGTGGAGACCGCTCAGGTCACCGAGCCGCATCCCCTCGCCCAGTACAGGTCCTACGGGGACTACATCAAGAACGCCCCCGAGGGGCTTGATTTCCGTGACGTCACCGTCACCAAGGTCGGGCAGTCCGCGCAGCCGCCCGCCTGGCTCGGACGCCTCCAAGCCAAAATGGAGGCCAAGAAGCGCGTCACCAACGCCCTGGCGTACACGCACGACGTCCCGATGCAGGGCCAGACCGTCCAGTACTCCGTCTACAAGGAAGACTCTCTGACGGTCGCCGAGTACACGGAAGGCACCCAGGTGGCCACCGGGAGCCTCACCGATGAACTCAAGACCGCGAAAGTCACCGCGTTCGCGGGAGGCACGTCCCTCACCCGCGCCACCATCAACCGGGCCGACCCTGCGTTCCTGGACGATATCGGGCAGCGCCTCGCCATCAAGCACGCCAAGTCGTTCGAGGCGTGGAACGTCCAGTTCGTCCGGGAGCAAATCGTCGCCGCGGCGGCCAAGCACTCCGTCGGCGGCGCCACCAAGGCCAGCGAAATCACCGCGGTCTCGCTGCGCAACGTTATCATCGATGCGCAGAAGGCATTCGACGATTCCGACCAGTATTCGATCGACGGATTGTTCCTGACCTGGGACCTGATCAAGGTGATCGCGGCGCTCGGCGAAGAGAAGCGCTTGCTCCGCTGGGTCGGATCCGACACGGCCGTCGCCAACGAGGGCAAGATCGACCCGACCAAGCCTATCAGTCTGAGCCTGTACGGTGTGCCCGTCGTGCCGATCCCCGGCGAGACACTGGCGTGCTTCTACGACAAGCGGGCGATCGTCGTCCGCGACGACGGGGAGGCGCCGCTCCGGCTGCAGCAAGACCAGGTGCTGGACCTGCGCCGCGACACCGCGATCTACAGCGAATGCGTCCACTACTGCCCGTTCCCCGGCGCCCTCCTGCCGTGGACGTTCAAGCAGGGCTGACATGGCGTTCACCGTCGATCTTGAGAAACTCAGGCTGGTCCTCACCCGCGAGCTGCACCTCGCGGGTGGGGCCTCCACCCTGGAACCCACGGATATCTCGGAGATGATCGACACCGCCGTCCAGATGGTCCGGTCCTACGTCGGCGCCTCCGAGCTGCCCGACAAGATCGCCCACAGGGCCGTCCTCGAAGTCGCCCGCGAGCTGAACACCCGCATGCTCTCCCCGGGCGGGGTGTTCTCCGCTTTCGCGGACGCCGGCAGCCCGGTGCGGCTCGCCCGGGACCCACTCCGGGCCGTCTACCCCATGCTCGCTCCCTACGTCAGGCCAGGACTCGCATGACAGAGATACCCACCATCGCTGACTGCCGCGCCGAAATCCAGGAAGGCCTGGTCGGCATCCTCGGCAAGGCGTTCGGGACCGATCTGACCGACGTCCGCTCCTACCTGCCGCAGACACCGCCGCCCGCCACCGCCTGGATCGAGCTCATGGGCGTCGAAGCAGGCGACACCCAAAACCTGCCGTACGCCCAGGCCCGGGCCACGTGGCGGGTCACCGTCACCGCCCGGCCCGGCATGGCCGTCGCCGACGCCACCGCCTGGCTGGACCGGGTCGCCCAGGTCATGCTGTCCCTGGACGTCGGCGGCATCAGCATCAGCGAGTACGTCGCCATCTCCGGCGACGCCCTCGCCTCCCCGCTGCCCGCCGTCCGCATCACCATCAAAACCATCATCACACGAAAGGCCAAATAAGAATGGCTATACAGCGCCTCCGGGGATCCAAACTGGTCCTCAAGATCGACAACACAGACTACGCCGCAGAAATCTCCGAGTGGAAGTTCCCGAAGGAAGAAACCAAGGATGCGGGAACGAAAACGTTCGGCGACGTCATGAAAGGCTCCGTCGGCAAGGCCACCCTGGAAGTCACGATCGTCCAGTCCACGAGCGCCGAAGCCCTCCTCATGAAAGTCTTCGACAATCCCGGCAAAGATAACGTGCCTTTCACGCTCGCGCCCCACGCAAACGACACGCCCACCGTGGACGAACCCCACTGGGTCGGGACCCTGGCGTTCCCGAAGCTCCGCCCGGCGATCGGCATCAAAGCCGGCGATGACGACAGCACGACCGAAATCGAGTTCACGATCCGCAACCGCGAGAAGAAAACCCAAGCGTGATTTAAGGGGGCCTTGAGATGCATGACGGCGTCTACTCCGTGGGCGACGGAGTCACCATGCGCATCCAGGGGGCAGACAAGGCGATGCGGGCCCTCGCCCGGGCCGGCGCCGAGACGAGCGACATGAAGGAACTCATGCACTCGCTCGGCGAGCTCGTGGTCCGCACCGCCAAACCCCTTGCGCCCCACAAGACGGGCCGGCTCGCGGGATCGATTCGCGCCGGCCGCGGCAAGACCAAATCCGTGGTCTACGCCGGCAGGAAAAGCATCCCGTACGCCGGCGTCCAACACTACGGCTGGCCACGCCACCATATAAAACCGCGCCCATTCCTGGTCCAGGCCCTCGAAGCCAGAAACCAGGACATCGTCAAACATCTACTCAAGGGCCTGGGCGAGATATGCGACAAGCTCGGCCTGGACAACAACATCGGAGGAACCCTCTAATGGAAGAACCTACCAGCAATGACGCGCAGTCGGAGGTCTTCTCGGCCTTCGCGGAATCCCTCACCATCGGGGAGCAGGTCATGTACACGACCATCACCGGCGCCGGCCTGGACGCCGACCCCGACCCCGGCCTCATGATGCGCGCCCTCGCCACCATCGCCCTGCAGCGCCTCGCCAAGCCCGGAGACCCCGCCATCACCCCGTCCGTCGCCGACGGCCTCACCATGGCCGACGCCCTGGACGTCATCGAAGCCGCCTCCCACACGGAGCCGCCCCGCGACGCCGCCCTCACCGGGATCCTCGCCAGGATCCGCCCCCACGCACCCAGCCAGGCCGCCGCGATCGAGGCGACCGCGCCCTTTCGTGAGACAGATGGCGGCAATGGTCGCCTCGGGCATCATCACGTCTCCCTGTGAATACTGGGGGCTGACCAGGCTGGAGACCGCGGCGCTCATCCGCGAATGGAACCGGCGCCAGAAAGCATAAAAAGTGCCCCCGGGCCTGAGGGAGAGAGAGCGGAGAACAAACTCAGGCCCGGGGGCTTCCCCCGATGTCAGGATCGAATCAACTGACGGGAAGGAGTCTACAGGATGGCCGGCAAGCAGTCAATCAAAATCAGTGTGACAGCCGACACGAAAAAGTTTCGGTCGGAGATGGGGAAGATCGGGCAAGCCGAGGGCGGCGTCGGCAAGCTCAAACAATCGATGTCCGCGCTCGGAATCGGCATGAAAGGCCTCGCGGCCGGTGCCATAGGATTCGGCGCCACCGCTGCCTTCGCCATCGGCAAGCAAGCCGTCAGCGCCGCCTCCAACCTACAGCAATCCATGGGCGCCGTGGACGACGTCTTCAAATCGTCCGCCAAACAAGTGCACGCCTACGCACAAAAAGCCGCCGACGCCGTCGGACTCTCCCGAAACCAGTATAACGAGATGGCCACGTTGATCGGCACCCAGCTGAAAAACGGCGGCACCGCAGCCAACCAGCTCGCCGACCAAGCCAACAAAGTCATCAAAATCGGCTCAGACCTCAGCGCGCAGTTCGGCGGCAACACGAAAGACGCCGTCGACGCCCTCTCCGCAGCCCTCAAAGGGGAACGGGATCCGATCGAGAAATACGGCATCTCCCTCACCCAGAATGCAATCGACGCCGAAGCCGCCGCCCTCGGCTACAAAAAGGTCAACGGTCAGCTCACCACGCAGGCCACACAAGCGGCCACCCTATCGCTCATCCAAAAGCAATCCGCCGACTCCACCGGTAAATTCGCTCGGGAAACAGACACACTCGCGCACAAACAACAAGTACTCTCGGCGAAATGGGAGGACGCCAAAGCCAAGCTCGGCAACATGCTCCTGCCCATCGTCACCAAGGTGACGGGGTTCATCGCCGACCATATCGTCCCGCTCATCGGCAAACTCCCCGGCCTCCTAGGCGGACTCGGCCGTGTCATCGGCGGGGTCTTCGTCGGCGCCTGGCGGCTACTCGTCGGCGTCGTCAAAGCCGCGGCCGTCGCCCTGAAAATCGCGTGGGAGGCCATCAAATTGGTCTTCCAGCTCGGCGTCACCGCCGTCTCCGCCGTCATGTCCGGACTCGCCACCGTCGTAGGCCTGGCATGGGACGGTGTGAAAATGGTGTTCTCCGCCGCCATAGCGGTCGTGAAATTCGCCTGGGAAGGCTTCATCGCCCTCCTGAGGGGCGGGGCCGCCGTCATCGGCGCGGTCTTCTCCGGCATCGCCACCGTCGCCGGCTGGGTGTGGGCCGGGATCAAAGCCGTCATCTCCGGCGCCGGCACCGTCATCGGCGCCGTCTTCACCGGCATCCGCACCGCCGCCGGCTGGCTCGGCTCGGCCTTCCAGGGCCTACTCGGCGTCATCAAATCCATCTGGAACGGAATCAAATCCGTCATCGGCGCCGCCGCCCACCAAATCAAAATAACATTCCAGACCATCGTCGGCTCGATCGGGATGGTGATCGGATGGTTCGGCAAGCTACTCTCCAAAGTCTGGAACACTATGGGCCAGATAATATCGTCCATTTGGAACGGGATCGTCAAGGTCGTATCCTGGGTCGCTGAGATACCCGGGAAGATTGTGAAAGCTTTCGGCAACGCTGGGAAGATCCTGTTGAACGTCGGCAAGAAAATCATCGGCGGCCTATGGGACGGCATCAAGAGCGGTTTCGGCGCCATCAAAGACGGCTTCAAGTGGCTGACCAACAAGCTCACGTCCTGGAAAGGGCCGGAATCCGTAGACCGCACCCTCCTGCGCGGCGCCGGCCAGCTCATCATCCAAGGCCTCGTAGACGGGATGGCATCCCGATACGGCGCCGTCCGATCCTCCCTCCAAGGCCTCACCCGAGGGATGCCGGGCATGATCGACGGGCAGGCCCTCGCCGGCGTCCCCGCCGGCATGCCCCTCCCCACCGCCGCAGCCGCGGTTCCACGTGAAACCAGGCCCGTCAACATCACCGTCCAGACCCTCACCGCCGACGCCCGCTCCGGCCAGGCCGTCGTGGACGCCATCCGCGACTACGAGCGCACCACCGGCCGGCGCCTGATAGGATAGGGAGTATCATGCACGTCTACCCTCCGGTATCCCGATTCGATTTCGCGCCCAAGCACTGGCGCCAGCGCTCCGGCGACCAATGGACCCAAGACCGCGTCCGTGTTTTCGTCCCCGACCGCGAGCGGCACGACCCGAAGGGGAACTTTACGTTCAAAGCCAACTCCAAAGATCTGGTCACGATCGACCTGCCGCCGATCCCCGCATCCTGGGAACCGGCCGTCGCCGTAACCATCAAATGCCCGACCGTCACGGGCGCCACCGCGCGGATCGGGATTCAGGGCGCCATCCGCACCCAGACCATGGACGGCACCGACCGCACCTGGCTCTCCTACAACCCCCGCTATCTGCAGCGGCTCACCATAGAGACACCGGAGGTATGCGACGGTCAGGAGTGCGAACTGCACGTGGAGCACGAGCTGGAAATCCCCGTCGGCGCCATGGCGGCCACCGGGCCGGAGGCCTACGCCCTCATGGCCCAGCTCCCCGACCCGGCATCCGCGGACCAGCGGCTCGGCAAAATCATCCTCGGCTCTACGACGCTGCCCGACCCGAACAGGAAAGTCGGGGACTGGGACACGCTCGGGAACATCAAACTCGGCGAGTACACGCTCGCGCCCTCGGACGCCGACCTGGTATGGGTGAACATGCTCGAAAACGGCACCACGGTCACGACCGAGCGCGGCCTGGACTACGACGGGATCACGTCCACCTACAAGATCGGCACCATGAAAGCCGTCTACAAGGATACCTATGATCCCCGTGTCGCCAAGATCCATAGGGGCCGCCGGACCATCCTCGTCCACTGCCCGTCCGCGACGCCGATCTTCACCGGCACCGTCGATACGGTCGTCTCCCACTACCAGCCCGACGGCACCTACACCACCGAGATAACATCCGTGGACTCCACCGCCAAACTCGCCGCCAAAACGTCCGTCGGGCCGCTCTCCGAGGGATGGGTGTGGACGGCGAACGGCATCGGCGAAGTCACCGGCCCCAACGGCATCTCATGGCACACCACCCTCAAATCCGACAACGGATGGTCCAGGCTCGGCGTCCACCGCGCCCCCTACACGGAGCGGTCCCTAGCGCAATGGCTGGACATCATCACCGCCACCGGCTGTCGGCCCTGGTTCATAGACTCGCGCGGCTGGCTGACGTTCGCCTGGTCCCCGCCCGACAACCTGCCCTCCGGCTACCTGATCGACGCCGGCGGCATCACCCAATACCAGCCGGGGACGGTCTATCCGCAGACCACGGAGGCCTCGATCGACTACGACGCGTCCTCCGCCATCTCCCGCCTCGATATCACCACCGACCACATAGACCAGGAATGGGACCCGAACGCGAAGAAATGGAAAGACAAAGGCACCCTGAGCCAGCAAAAGACCACGGTCTACGAAAGGACGATCGAAGCCGAGTTCGGGGAACGCAAAAAGAGCGTGAATATCTCGGTCAACACGTTTGAATTCCTGCACAACCAAAACACCTGGGCGTCCCGGACCGTCGGCACCCTGACCAAAAAGCTCTACTACAACTACCCGTCCGCGTGGCCGTCGGCGGTCACCCTGCCCGCCTGGCACGAGGCCGACCCGGCCGTCGCCCACCCCTACCGGGTCCACGGCGACGCCATGGCCACCGTCGGACGCACCGCCCAGCTGGACCTGACCGACATCGTCATGGTCTCCACTATCCAGGATACCTACCCCTGCCACATCAAGGGCATCAAATGGACCCTGGATACCACTAGCGTCAAAACAACGCTCGAACTGCAGAAACCTATTCCCTACGAGTACGTGCCGGCATGGCTGGAAGCCATCCGGTGGAAAGGAAAGGACTGAGGTGTATAATTTCACCGACGGCGAACTCCTCACCGCCAAGAAGCTCAATGACACGTTTCTGGAGTGTCGTACCGAAGCAATTGACAACAGTTTGGTGGCGTCGCACACCAACGGCACCTCCATCTCGGGGGCCGCGGCTGCGGCCTACTGGAAGAAATGCCGGATCGTCACGGGCATCGTTTTCGCCTATCCGACGTTGATCCAGGATGGTTTCACCTACATGCCCGAAGCTGGATTCCCTGTGACTTTCCAGGAAGGCGTGTGTTCGATCACATGCACCCCGCTGTCCGGGATCAATAATGCGCAGTTCCAGTGCCAGCCGCCCCCGGGGCCCCTCGAAATCGACTCACTGTCCACAGAAAAGTTTCGGGCACGTTTCCGCGGCTCCGGTGGCAACGTTCCGTATGCTTTCATGTGGACCGCGATCGGATACTAGAGAAAGGCACCAAATATGGCTTGGTATCCCGGGGCCAACCACTGGCCCCTCAACGCCGAGACGTCGGACAGGTCCCACACCCCGGTGCGGATGACCCTCCACACCGCCGTCTCCGGCGCCCAAAACCTCTACAAATACGGTCCGTATAGGGGCACGTACTCTACGTTCTACGTCAACGGCGTCGGGGAGGTGTACCAGTACGCCTCCACGTCGCAGGCCACTAGGGCCTCCGGCGCCGGGAATTTCGGCGATATCAGCGTGGAGACGTGGGATGGCGCCTCCGAGCGGGCCCTCACAGCCTCGCAGGTGACCGCGCTCGGGCAGCTCCTCGCCTGGATCTGGGACACCCACCCGCACGTCCCCCGGAGGATCGCCACGCCCGGCGACCTGCGGGGCCTCGCCTGGCACAGGCTCGGCTGCGCCGGGGATTTCGGTCGTTTCGACCCGAACGACAGGAAAACCTGGTGCCGCGCGCAGACCGGCGCCCGCTGGTCCACAGCCTACGGGAAAAACTGCCCGTATGACGCCAAGATCGACCAGCTGGACGATATCTATCACGCCGCGCTCGGCGACAGCCGAGACGATCCAGAACCAATCAAACCACCGCTAGGAGACACTATGATTATTGTGTGGCGTGTAGGCGACAACGTCGCCTACCTGGTCACCGGCTGCAGCATGCGCCGGATCAGCTGGGAGGAGTACCAGGCGATCAAGATCGCCAACCCGGATATTCCCGAGCACAGCGCCTATCCGGAGACGGTCCAGACCCTCATGGAGGCCGTCCACGCACAGGCCAAAAGCCTGCTCGATGACCTGCGGGCGATGGGGGCGAGCATATGAGTATCCTCCTGACCGTCCCGGCCATCGTCGCCCTCACCAACCTCGCCAAGCGCACCGGCCTCCCGGCCTCGCTGGCGCCGCTGGTCTCCGTCCTGGTCGGCGTCGCCGTCGCCTGCGGGGACGCCTACTCCACCGGGGCCGGCTACCTCGACGCCGTCGCCCGCGGGATCATCCTGGGCCTGACCGCCTCCGGACTCTACGACTATGCCCGGCCCGAGATCGAGGAGACAATGATCAATCAGCGCAAGGTG
>ERZ773067.1086-NODE-1086-length-15072-cov-10.280549_pt1 | contig 15072 bp, 13 predicted proteins | sample MGYA00580622_ERZ773067 | MGnify/ENA primary metagenome ERZ773067 (study PRJEB29015, sample SAMEA2737998) | human oral metagenome | biome: human oral; feature: human-associated habitat; material: dental | place: China | collected 2113 ...
TGACCTTTCCTTATAGGAGTCCTTGACCTTTCCTTATAGGAGTCCTCGACCTTTCCTTATAGGAGTCCATGACCTTTCCTATAAGGGGTGCTCTATATATCCTTAGGCGAGTTCGGTTTAAGAATCAATTTCAACTTCCGATGAGCCAATGAGGAATAAACAACGGATGCCAATTCGGGCATTAGCCCGCATGTAGGGACAGACCCCGTGTCTGTCCGCCTCCATGTCAATTCGCTCTACCGGCCGCATAACATATTTCCCCCTATCGTCAGGTGCGGACAGACACGGGGTCTGTCCCTACATGCGGCCTATCGGCCGAGTGGGAGTCTCTATCAAACCAAACTCACATATATCCTTATAGGAGTCCTTGGCGACTCTAATATGAACATGATAATGCCCTCAATAGATATGCTCTTAAACACGAAACTCCCGATGCTCTTAATTAAAAGAGACATCGGGAGTTTTTGTCTGTTTGGAATAATCTTTATTTGTCTTATGCTTCGGGCTTTACGGTTTTAGCTGCGTATGCTTCTTCCGACAAAACAGAGACGGTGCTCTTGTTGTATCTTCCCTTGTGGAAATAAACAATTCCGTCGGCAAGCGCATACAGTGTATCGTCTTTGCCCTGTGCAACATTCTCGCCGGGGAAGTGACGGTTGCCGCGCTGACGAATGATTATATTGCCGGCAATGATTTTCTGACCTCCCCAAATCTTCACACCTAAACGCTTCGAGTGTGATTCGCGTCCGTTCTTAGAACTACCTACACCTTTCTTATGTGCCATTTGTTGTTCCTCCTTGGTTTAAGCGTTAATTGTTTTTATTTCAACCTGGGTAAACTGCGAGCGATGACCATTCTTCTTACGGTAATCCTTGCGACGCTTCATCTTGAAAACGATTATTTTCTCGCCTTTCACAAGAGGAGCAACTACCTCGGCTACAACTTTTGCACCAGTAACAGTCGGTGCACCCACTGTGACAGTCCCGTCATTGTCGATGAGCAGAACTTTGTCGAACTCAACAGTCTTGCCTTCTTCAGCATCTTTGATGTGATTCACGAAGAGCTTCTTGCCTTCTTCGGCTTTAAACTGTTGACCGTTAATTTCTACAATTGCGTACATTATCTTTTTATTGTAAACGGTTTCACCGCCAGGCGGCCGGTATTCTCTTGCGGCGCTTATCAGGCCTGAACGGCATCAAAACGCTGCAAAAGTACAACCTTGGAGAGAGTTCTCAAAATCTCTAGAATAAACATTCACCGTTATGAGAGGATGAAGAATAAACCTGATATCCGATTGAGGATAAAAAAACTTCCGCTCGATACTCGAACAGAAGCCTTTTTGATTCACATACGGATGGGAAAAACACACTATTCCCACTCGATAGTTGATGGTGGCTTGGATGAGATGTCGTAACAAACACGATTGACACCCTTAACCTTGCGTATTATTTCGTTTGAAACATCGGCCAGGAAATCGTAGGGCAGATGAGCCCAGTCGGCCGTCATGGCATCAGTCGAAGTAACGGCACGCAAAGCCACAGGATGCTCGTAGGTACGCTCATCGCCCATCACTCCGACAGAGCGAATAGTTGAAAGGAGCACCGTACCGGCTTGCCAAACGTTGTCGTAGAGCTTCGTACCATCGGGCATTGTATAGGAATGCATCTTCTCGATGTAGATGTCGTCGGCATCCTGGAGTATTCTAACTTTCTCTGGAGTTATGTCGCCTAGGATTCTTACAGCCAGTCCGGGCCCAGGGAAGGGGTGACGATTGATGAGACGTTCGGGCATTCCCAGTTGTTTTCCAACTCTCCTAACCTCATCTTTGAAAAGCCATTGCAAGGGTTCGCATAGGTTGAGTTTCATCTCTTTGGGCAGACCTCCAACATTATGATGGCTTTTGATAGTCATGCCAGTGATACTGAGGCTCTCAATTCGGTCAGGGTATATCGTTCCTTGTGCGAGCCAGCGTGCGTCAGTTATTTTTCGAGCCTCGGCGTTGAACACTTCAACAAAATTGTGTCCGATGATTTTACGTTTCTCCTCTGGGTCGGTTATGCCTTTGAGGTCGCCAAAGAATTTGGCCGAGGCATCTACGCCAACAACGTTTAATCCTAATCCTTTATAAGCTTCCATGACTTTAGCGAATTCGTTCTTACGTAGCATTCCGTGGTCCACGAAAATACAAGTGAGACGATTGCCGATTGCCTTGTTTAGCAATGTGGCGCACACTGAAGAGTCGACGCCGCCAGAGAGTCCAAGGATAACTCGATCGTTGCCTAGTTGCTGTTTGAGTTCGGCCACAGTGCTCTCTACAAACGAGGCGGCACTCCATTCTTGTTTGCTTCCGCATATGCCGACCACGAAGTTCCTCAGTAGCTGCATTCCTTGTAGGGAGTGATAGACCTCGGGATGAAACTGTACGCCCCAGACAGGTTGGGTGTCGGATGTGTAGGCAGCGAATTTCACATCGCCGGTCGATGCAATAACTCGGTAGTTATCGGGCAGTGCAGTGATAGTGTCGCCATGGCTCATCCATACCTGTGAATCGGGCTCAATGCCTTTTAGCAGAGGATTGTTAGGTTCAACAACTTCAAGATTGGCTCGGCCGTATTCGCGTGTTCCGGTTGGTTCAACTTTTCCACCTCCCATGGAGGAGATGAATTGTGCGCCGTAGCATATTCCGAGTACAGGGACTTTTCCGACGAACTCAGTTAAATCTACTTTGAAAGCTTCGGAATCGTGAACTGAATAGGGCGAGCCGGAGAGGATTACTCCAATGACCGAGGGGTCGTTCTTTGGGAACTTGTTGTAGGGGAGAATCTCACAAAAAGTGTCGAGCTCACGAACGCGTCGACCTATCAGCTGGGTTGTTTGTGACCCGAAATCTAGGATGATGATTTTTTGCATGTAAAGCTTATAACTAGTTTGAAAGTTAAGATACTATTTCTTCACCACTCAGGAACACTCGATTCACGAGCGGGGTGGTGTAGGAATATGGGATGAAATCGAGCGAAGGAATCGGGATGGTGATGAAGAAGTTGGCCATCTTGCCCACAGCTATCGAGCCGTAGTTGCGACTTAAATTCATGGCGTAGGCGCCGTTCAGGGTTACGGCATTGAAGGCTTCGATGGGGAGAAGACGGAGCTTTATGCAGCCGAGGGAGAAGATGAACTTCATATCGCCCGAAGGAGTTGAGCCGGGATTATAGTCGCTGGCTAATGCCAAACTGAGACCGCGGTCGATGATTTGCCGGCCGGGAGCATATTTCATGTTAAGGAAGAAGGAGGTTCCGGGCAATGCGGTGGGAATGGTTTCGGCATTGCAGAAGAGTTCTATCTCTTCTTCGGTCATGCTTTCCAGATGGTCGACGGACAGGGCGTTATGGCGTATGGCCACTTCTACGCCTCCCGATGCGGCGAGTTCGTCGGCATGAATCTTGGGACGCATTCCGTATTTCGCAGCTGCTTCCATGATTCGGCCGGTTTCGTCGGGGGTAAAGAAGCCTGTGTCGCAGAACACGTCGACAAAATCGGCTAACTTTTCTTCGCCTACAGCTGGAATCATTTCATTGATGACGAGGTCTACATATTCGGCTTGTCGACCGACATATTCTCTCGACACGGCATGAGCGCCGAGGAAGGTGGAGACAACGCGTAATGGAGCTGTTTCTTTTATACGGCGAATCACGCGCAGCATCTTCAGTTCGTCTTCGGTGTTGAGACCGTAACCGCTCTTGATTTCGAGGCATCCGGTTCCTTTGCGAATCACTTCATTGACGCGTCGCATGGCTTGGCGGTAGAGTTCGTCTTCGCTGGTGTTGTGCAGCAGATCGGCCGAGTTGAGTATACCTCCGCCTCGCTTGGCTATCTCGGCATAGCTGAGTCCGCGTATCTTATCCACGAACTCTTGTTCGCGACTCCCGCCGAAGACGACATGCGAATGCGAGTCGCACCATGAGGGCAGCACGGCTCCGCCTTCTGCATCGACGATGGTTACGTTGGGCGTATGCTCCAGGTCTTGGGCTTCGGCCATCTGTCCGAAACGTTTGATGATACCATCTTCAACATAAAGAAAGGCATCGTTGATGATGCCTGTCTCTGCCATTTCGCGGCCTTGCAAGCGCAGTTTGCCGTGGCTGTCTGCGCCTGCAAGGATTACTATGTTTTTTACGAATAGTTTCATTTGCGCAAGAAGTCTACTGATTTAGCGATATGAGGTGCCATGAATTCGTCATTGACGATGAAGGGCACTTCTTTCCGATAGGCATTGAAGATAGCTTCGATGGCTGGCGACGACTTCAGCGGCCGACGGAACTCAAGCGCCTGGGCTGCATTGAACAACTCGATGGCGAGCACTCGTTCTGTGTTGAGCACCACTTGATAGAGTTTCGTGGCGGCGTTGGAGCCCATGCTTACGTGGTCTTCCTGTCCTTGCGACGAGGGGATGCTGTCGGCTGAAGCGGGTGTACAGTACATCTTGCTCTGGCTCACGATAGAGGCGGCGGTGTATTGTGGAATCATGAATCCGCTGTTCACGCCCGGTTTAGCTACAAGAAAACTTGGAAGGTTGCGTGTGCCGGATACGAGTTTGTAGATGCGTCGTTCGGAGATGTTGCTCAGTTCGCATAGGGCGATTGCGAGGAAGTCCATTGGTTGTGCAATGGGTTCGCCGTGGAAGTTGCCGGCTGAGATGACAAGGTCTTCGTCGGGGCAGACGGTTGGGTTGTCGGTAGCGGCGTTCACTTCGATGTCGATAACCGATTTCACGTAGCGTATCGTGTCTTTCGACGCGCCGTGCACTTGTGGCATGCAGCGGAACGAGTAGGGGTCTTGTACGTTTACCTTTGGTTGTTTGATGAGTTCGCTTCCTTCGAGCAGTTCGCGAATGTGTCGTGCGGTGTCTATTTGTCCTTGGTGCGGACGAACGGCGTGTACAGCGTGTGTGAATGGTTCGATGCGTCCGTCGTAGGCCTCGAGCGACATGGCGCCTATCTTGTCTGCCCAGTCGCTCAATCGCTGTGCTTGTAGCAAGCACCAAACGGCGAAAGCGTTCATGTTCTGTGTTCCGTTGAGCAGTGCGAGTCCTTCTTTTGAAACGAGCTGGATGGGTTGCCAATTCATCTTCTTGAGCATTTCTTCGCCCGAGATAACTTCGCCGTTTATTTCTACGCTGCCAATGCCCAGAAGCGGCAGGCATAGGTGGGCTAACGGAACGAGGTCGCCCGATGCGCCGAGCGAGCCTTGCATGTAGACAACGGGGTAGATGTCGTTGTTGAAGAAGTCAATCAGTCGCTCCACTGTTGCCAATTGGCAGCCGGAGAAGCCGTAGCTTAGCGACTGTATCTTCAGCAGGAGCATTATCTTCACGATTTCGTTTGGCACGCGTTCGCCTACGCCGCAGGCGTGCGACATCATAAGGTTTTTCTGGAGGTCGGAGAGTTGTTGCTTGTCGATAGATATTTTGCACAGCGAGCCGAAGCCGGTTGTTACGCCGTAGATGGGCTTGTCTGATGCTTCAATCTTTTTGTCCAGATACTCGCGGCAGCGTGTAATTCTCTGTCGGGCGTCGTCGGAGAGTTCGAGTTTTATTCTTTTCTCTATAATCTCTCCGATGCGTTCGATGGAGAGGTGTTCTGCGCTTATTTGATGTGTCATTATAATTGATTTATTAAATTGTTTATAGGGATTGAGGTAGGGGTGCAGACTGTTAAACTTAGACGGCGATTGTCGCTTAACTTAGAGGACGATTGTCGTTTAACTTAGAGGACAAATGTCGCTTAACTTAGAGGACGGTTGTCGTTTAACTTAGAGAACGATTGACGTTTAACTTAGAGAACGATTGACGTTTAACTTAGAGAACGATTGACGTTTAACTTAGAGAACGATTGTCGTTTAACTTAGAGAACGATTGTCGTTTAACTTAGAGAACGATTGACGTTTAACTTAGAGAACGATTGACGTCTAACTTAGAGGACGGTTGTCGTTTAACTTAGAGGACGATTATCGCTTAACTTAGAGGACAAATGCCATTTAACTTAGAGGACGATTGACGTTTAACTTAGAGGGCAAATGTCGTTTCGACGAGAGGACAATCGCTATCCCGTGCGAGCCCCGAAGGGGCGTCAGACCACAGGCAGGCGGTGGAGCCCGATAGGGCGCAACCCCTGTAAAATGGTCGACCAATCAACCGAAGCCCTGAAGGGGCGACGGAATGTGTGGCGGACGGAACTGTTCCCATTGCGTTGTTGTTAGAATGCTTTGTCGATGATGCAGTCGTCCACGAGGTTGGGGAGCGTTACGGTGAGGTTGGGTGTGCGCTCCATCTCGCGCTTGATGGCGTCGATGGAACCCTTATTGCGTGCCCAGCTCCGACGTGCGATGCCGTTGTTTACGTCCCAAAGTAGCATTTGCTGAATGCGGCGTGCCGAGTCGTCGCTTCCATCGACAACCATGCCGAAGCCGCCGTTGGTAACTTCGCCCCAGCCTACTCCGCCGCCGTTGTGAATCGACACCCAAGTGGCGCCGCGGAAGGAGTCGCCGATGACGTTCTGTACGGCCATGTCGGCGCAGAATTGCGAACCGTCGTAGATGTTGCTGGTTTCGCGGAATGGCGAGTCGGTGCCTGATACGTCGTGATGGTCGCGCCCGAGCACAACGGGTTTACTGATTCGGCCGCTGCGCACGGCTTCATTGAAGGCGAGGGCTATTTTTATTCTTCCCTCTGAATCGGCGTATAGGATACGTGCTTGCGAACCTACGACGAGCTGATTCTTGCCGGCTTCCTTAATCCAGTGGATGTTGTCGTCTAACTGCCCGATGATGTCGGGAGTTGCAGTCTTGCGTATTTCTTCGAGAACTTCGGTTGCGATGCGGTCGGTTGTTGCCAGGTCTTTCGGGTCGCCCGACGAGCATACCCATCGGAACGGACCGAAACCATAGTCGAAGAACATCGGCCCCATGATGTCTTGCACGTAGGATGGATAACGGAACTTTCCGTTTTTGCCCATGATGTCGGCTCCTGCGCGACTTGATTCGAGTAGGAAAGCATTGCCGTAGTCGAAAAAGTACATGCCTTTTGCGGTGAGCCTGTTGATGGCTGCAACCTGACGGCGGAGCGACTCTTGTACCTTCTCTTTAAACTCTTCGGGTGCTTCGGCCATCATGCGTTTCGATTCCTCAAGGCTCTGTCCGACGGGATAGTATCCGCCAGCCCATGGATTGTGGAGCGAGGTCTGGTCGCTTCCGAGGTCTACGCGAATGTTCTCGTCGGCGAGGCGTTCCCAGAGGTCTACCACGTTGCCTACGTATGCCATTGAAACTACGCGCTTTTCTTCAACGGCTTTGCGGATTGCAGGAATCAGCTCGTCGAGGTTTTCATGCAGCTCGTCTACCCAGCCTTGCTCATAACGCTTGCGGGCAGCTAGCGGATTGATTTCAGCCGTTACGCTGACAACGCCTGCAATGTTTCCGGCCTTAGGCTGCGCGCCCGACATTCCGCCCAGACCTGCTGTAACGAACAGTTTCATGTTGTTGCCTCCTACCTTGCGAGCGGCGTTCAGAACGGTTATCGTCGTTCCGTGAACAATGCCTTGTGGACCGATATACATATACGAGCCGGCCGTCATTTGTCCGTATTGACTTACGCCGAGTGCATTGTCGCGCTCCCAGTCGTCTGGCTTTGAATAGTTCGGAATAACCATTCCGTTTGTCACAACCACGCGTGGGGCGTTTTTGTGCGAGGGGAACAATCCGAGCGGGTGGCCGGAATACATCACAAGTGTTTGCTCGTCGGTCATCTCGCTCAAGTATTTCATCACAAGTCGATATTGCGCCCAGTTCTGGAACACGGCGCCGTTTCCGCCATAGGTTATCAGTTCGTGCGGATGCTGTGCTACAGCCTTATCGAGGTTGTTCTGAATCATCATCATGATGGCTGCGGCCTGCTGCGAGCGGTGTGGATACTCGTCAATCGGACGGGCGTACATCTCGTAGGTAGGCCTGAAACGATACATGTATATTCTTCCATATGTTTTCAGTTCCTCGGCAAACTCGGGAGCCAGAACGGCGTGAAACTTCTGCGGGAAGTAGCGCAAAGCGTTGCGAAGTGCAAGCCTCTTTTCCTCTTCGGTAAGAATATCCTTGCGTTTAGGCGCATGGTTGATGGTCGTGTCGTAGGCTTGCGGCTCAGGCAGTGTCTCGGGAATGCCGGCACGAATATCTTTTACGAATTGTTCTTTGGTCATAGTTGGATTACATTTTTGATTCAACGATTCTCAATATCTCTGCTTCTTCCGAATTAGCTTTTGCAATCAGTTCGTTGGCCTCGGCAACCAATTTGTCGGCAGTTGCGCGGTCTTTCAATCCGGCGGCGTTGATTTTCACGTTCAATCCGGCGCCAAGGACGGCAGCGCGAGCGGCTAATGCGCCTACTCCGGCATCGGAAACGCTGTTCGGATTACCCTCTTCGGCCATTGCGCGGCACAGCTCAAATACATGATAGGAGGCCTTCATCGTGTGTAACGGAACTTGTGTTGCATATAACGTGGCATCCTGAATGGCTGCCGAGCGTAAGGCTTTCTCTTCGTCGGTTCCTTTCGGCATTCCGAAGGCAGACATGATGCGATTGAAGGCTTCGGTGTCTTCGTCAACGAGTGCCATTAACTCTGTCTGAATCTTCTGTCCCTTGTCTGCCCAGTTGCTAAACTCTTCCCAGCGGGCATCCCAACCTGGTTTGTGGCTTGAGAGGTTGGCAACCATCGTTCCCAATGCTGCACCCAGCGCACCCATGTAGGCTGCGATGGTTCCGCCACCCGGAGCTGGAGATTCGCGCGATGTTTCGTCGGCGAAGCCTTTTACTGTCAGGTCGATGAGTCGGTCTGTTTTGTTCTCGTCTTCGAGCAGATACTCAATAACTTTCTCGCGTGGATTGAATGGTTTCAAATCAGCCAGTCCCATCGACGAGACGGCTATTTTAAGTATATCTTCCTCGGGAATGCCCGTAGAGCGGTTTTGCTTGCGCAAGAAATATTTACCTGCATCGATGAGCGTGCGTTTCGGTATCAAGCCAACGATTTCGGTACCTGTCACACGAACGCCACGGTTTTGTGCGCAACGACAGACCTCGTCGAAAGCAATGTGCAATGGGGTAACGTTTATATCGGTAATATTCATCGACACCTGTGCAATGCCGTATTCGTCGATGAACCAGCCAATCGCCTTTGTTCCTTTCAGCGTTCCGGGAATCATAATGGTTTTACCATTGGCATCCTTCATCGGTTTACCAATCGGTGAACCTCCTTCGCGCTGCGGACGACCTTTTTCTCTAACGTCGAAAGCAATCGCGTTAGCCCTGCGAGTGGATGTGGTGTTCAGGTTGAAGTTTGTTGCGATGAGAAAATCACGTGCGCCCACGGCTGTGCATCCGGTGCGGGCAATCGATTCGTCAAAAGCTCGTGCGCCGAAATCGGGAGCTTCACCGGTATCGGTCATTCGTTCAGGCAGTCCTTCGTATTCGCCCTTACGACAAATGGCGAGGTTCTTTCTCTCGGGCTTTAGTGCTGCAGCTTCATAGCAATAGCAAGGCACATTCAGTTCTTTTGCAATTCGTTCAGCCAACTTGCGAGCTAGTTCGGCACACTCTTCCAGCGTTATACCTGACACGGGGATGAGCGGGCAAACATCCGTTGCTCCCATTCGCGGATGGGCACCGTGATGCTGACGCATGTCGATGAGTTGTGCTGCTTTCTTCACTGCAAGGAAAGCTGCCTCGACAACCTCTTTGGGTTCGCCAACGAATGTTACCACCGTTCGATTAGTAGCCTCACCGGGGTCGACATCCAGCAGTTTGACACCTTTTACAGAAACGATTTCGTCTGTGATTTGTTTGATTACATTTTGATTGCGTCCTTCGCTGAAATTAGGGACACATTCCACGATTTGTTTTTCTCGTATCATTTCAAATTTTATTTTATGTAATTGGGTAATAGCTTGAAAACGAGTGTAAAATTAAGGAGATGTGAAAAAACTACAAAATAAAAATCATTAATTCTCTAATCCCGTCAACCCAATGAACATCGCGCTTAAGAACAACTCTTAAAGTATGGTAATCGGCCCGATTGGCACACGATTCATAATTGAGGAATCGATGATTTATATGACTAACAGAGCCCATATAATAAAAAAGGTGGAATATTTATTTCGCCTCACCATAGCAACTGTTGTAATGCTGAAATCGAGGGCTCTGGAGATTATATCGAATGCATCGGCCCGAAATAATTTATTTTCGAGCATTATATCATGTACAAGTACTGAAATAAATTATTCGGCGTTGCAAAGACAGATTCAGAGTACTAAAAACCGCCGAACAAGAGTGCTGAAAGAGCTCCTGAAACTTATTTCTCCTTTAGAAGGTCGCGAATCTCAGTTAGAAGTACCTCTTCGTTGTTAGGTTTAGCCGACTCTTCGGGTTTAGGCTCTTCTTTCCATCGTTTTGCGAGTGTGTTCATACCTTTGATCATGAGGAAAATGCAGAATGCAATAATGATGAAGTCCAGAATATTCTGTAAAAACATACCATACTTCACGGTGGCATCTTCGACATTGAAACTCAGTCCACTGAAGTCGATACCGCCCGTGATTACACCAAGAAGCGGCATGATTATATCGTCGACCAGCGAACTTACAATCTTGCCGAATGCGGCACCGATGATAACGCCCACAGCCATGTCCATCACATTGCCACGCATGGCAAACTCCTTGAATTCCTTTAAGAAACTATTCATAAACTATTTGATTTTAAATACTCGAAGATTCCGCCATGAGAAACTTCGAATCCTTGTGAATAACAATCTTTTTATAAAACAATCGGGCTTCCAATCTTTAATAATGTTTAATACAAAACCCGTCGGCAAAATTAAGAACTTCTATGTAACTTTGCCGATGTAAAAAGATAAAAGTTATCTATTTTCAGGAGCACAATCCAGCAATTTTTAATATTCATCTTAAATAAAAACGAAACAAATGATTAAAATTGGTATTAATGGTTTCGGTCGTATTGGCCGCTTCGTCTTCCGTTCCACTCTCGAGGAAGCAAACGCAAAAGATGTAGTTGTAGTAGGAATTAACGACCTTCTTCCGGTTGATTACATGGCTTACATGCTCAAGTATGACACTATGCACGGACAGTTCAAGGGAACAATCGAAGTCGATACCACTAAAAATGAACTCATTGTAAATGGTAATCGTATTCGCGTAACAGCAGAAAAAGATGCAGCAGATTTGAAATGGGGTGAAATTGGAGCCGAATATATTGTTGAATCAACCGGTTTCTATCTCACAATGGACCGCGCAGAAAAGCACATTCAGGCCGGAGCAAAATATGTTATTCTTTCGGCTCCATCGAAAAAAGGTGATGACGGACGCCAGGCCGATATGTTCGTTTGCGGTGTAAATACTGATAAATATAACGGGCAGACTATCGTTTCGAACGCATCGTGCACAACAAACTGCCTCGCACCGATAGCAAAAGTTTTGAACGACAAATTTGGAATCGAAACCGGATTGATGACAACTGTACACTCAACCACAGCAACTCAGCGTACTGTTGACGGCCCGTCGTTGAAAGACTGGCGTGGTGGTCGTGCGGCATCGGGTAACATCATTCCTTCATCGACTGGAGCAGCAAAGGCTGTGGGTAAGGTTATTCCTGAGCTCGACGGCAAACTGACGGGTATTTCTATGCGAGTTCCGACTCTTGACGTGTCGGTTGTCGATCTCACGGTTAATCTCAAAAAACCGGCTTCAAAAGAAGATATCTGCAAAGCAATGAAAGACGCCGCAGAAGGTGAATTGAAAGGAATCCTTGGTTATACCGAAGATAAAGTTGTTTCTTCCGACTTCCTGGGATGCTCGCTCACATCAATTTTTGATGCCGATGCTGGAGTTTATCTCACAGACAAATTCGTGAAAGTCGTTTCATGGTATGACAACGAAATCGGTTACTCTCACAAGGTGGTCGACCTAATAAAGATAATGAAGAAACACAACGGATAATTCTGTTTTATAACGTTTATTATATGTGCCGCCCAGCAACAGTGTTGGGCGGCTTTTTTAAATATCTTTGCCAGCATTCATTTCTAAGTATCGTCTACAAGAACAACTGATGGAAAAGAAGCTAATCACGATTCTCGGACCAACTGCAAGCGGAAAAACTGCTCTTTCTGTGTCCCTTGCTCAGAAGTTAGCCGGAGAAATAATCTCAGCTGATTCACGACAGGTTTATCGTGACATGACTATCGGAACCGGTAAGGATTTGGACGATTATATAGTCAACGGACAACCAATACCTCATCATCTCATCGACATTTGCGATGCCGGAACAAAGTATAATCTCTTTCAGTTCCAGCACGATTTCCGAACGGCCTACAACGACATTTGTCGACGCAATGTTCAGCCAATACTTTGCGGAGGAACCGGATTATATATCGAGGCTGTGCTAAAAGGCTACAACTTGCACGAGGTTCCACGTAACGAAAAACTCCGACTCGAATTAAAAGACAAAACACTCGAACAGCTCACAGAAATCCTTATAAACCTCAAGCGCCGAACTCAGTCAACCCTCCATAACAAAACCGACCTTGACTCCTGTCAGCGAGCCATACGAGCTATTGAAATTGAAACATTTAACCTCCGAACGCCAGCTTCCAAACGCATCTTCTTGCCCATTCAATCATTGATATTCGGGATAAATATCGACCGTAACATGCGCCGACAGAGAATCACCCAACGACTCAAAGAACGATTAGATAACGGACTAATCGAAGAAGTGCGCTCACTTCTTAACAGAGGAATATCAGCCGAAGCCCTAATCTACTACGGATTGGAATATAAATACATCACTGAACACATTATCGGTAAGTCAACTCTAGACCAAACCTTCCGTGCTCTCGAGACTGCAATACACCAGTTCGCAAAACGACAAATGACCTGGTTCAGAGGAATGGAACGCCGAGGATTCAAAATCAACTGGCTCGACGCCGAAATGCCTAACCACGAAAAGACGCAAACAATTATCAGCATGATAGAAGAACCAAAATAAGAGGAAACAAATATGACGAACCAACACAAATGGGGAATTATCTACTGTCCGAAAGGCGGTATTTTTGGATACGCCCGCAAACGCTGGGAACATGCCGAGCGATGCCTTAAAGCACGCGGTATAGACTATGACATGGTGCAAAGTGAAAATTCAAAGAGCGTTGTTAGACTAATAAAAATGATGGTGCACAACGGCTACGGAACCATTGTAATCTATGGTGGAGACTCGGCCCTTAACGACGCTGTGAACTATCTAATGCAAGAATCAGCCGAAGTGCGCAACCAAGTTGTTCTAGGAGTGATTCCGAACGGAATAATGAACGACTTTGCAAGATTCTGGGGATACAGTCAGGATGACGTTGAGAAAAACATCGGGTGGCTACAAAAACGACGTATACGAAAAATAGACCTCGGATGCATACACTACAAAAACCGAAAAGGCGAGAACTGCCACCGCCATTTCCTCAATTGCATAAATATCGGCTTCGTTGCATCCATCATGAACCTGCGTCGCCGTACTCGCAGTTTCTTTGGTTCACGCAGTTTGTCATTCATCTTCTCGTTTATATTCCTAGCTTTCCAACGGATGGACTACAACATGCACATTCGCATAAACGAGGATTTCATTAAGCGGAAAATCATGACCGTATGCATCGGCAATGCCCACGGATACGGACAAACCCCCAACGCCGTACCCTATAACGGTCTGCTCGACGCCTCGGTAGTTTATCCTCCCGAAATGACCCAACTTTTTGAAGGTATATACCTTTTCCTCCGCGGTAAATTCCTGAATCATCGAAGTGTTCATCCCTATCGTACTCGTAACATTGAGATGCACGTCGAGCCCAGCACAATGGTCAGCGTCGATGGCCGACTGCTAAGCAACACCCCTGTTGGCCCATTCCGTGTCACGGTCGAAAAGGAAGTAATAAACTTCCTCATCCCAGCCTAAGCCATTATTTCATGGACGACAATATTACGAATGCAATTTTTCAGGTCGACAATGTTCTTGTGTCGGCAGCGGTTCTGACCGAATGCTTCTGTTGCGACCTGAAGATTTGCAAGGGAAGATGTTGTGTCGAAGGCGCGTCGGGTGCACCGGTGAATTTGGACGAGGTGATGGAGCTTGAGAGTTCATTAGATGATTACTGGCCGTATATGAGCGCAACAGCACAGTCGGTTGTCGACAGTCACGGCGTGGCTTATACAGATTCGGATGGCGATTTGGTTACAAGCATTGTGGGCGGAAAAGACTGTATTTTCACGTGTTATGATGGCGATTGTTGTTTATGTTCAATAGAGCGAGCTCATTGTGTTGGCCGAACATTTGTTGAGAAGCCCGTTTCATGTGCACTCTATCCTCTGCGTGTTAAGGATTTTGGCGACGGTTTGTTTGGGATTACTTATCATCGTTGGTCTATATGCCAGTCGGCCGTCGATAAGGGTCGTAAGTTAGGTTTGCCGCTTTATGTTTTTCTTCGTGAGCCACTCATTCGGAGGTTCGGCGATGAGTGGTATGGCAAGCTGGTTGAGTTGGCCGATGAGTTGTCGGCCGGCAGCATATCTTAAACATCTATTAAACTAATCGTTTTCTTCATTGGTAACGACGCAACCGTGCAGGAGTCCATCCTACTTCTGCACTGTGCCTTTACACATACGTATCCCCGAGCGATTACATACGGAGCTCTTTCCAACTACATACGAGTCCACGTGTATCTACTCCCGAACCCCTCTTTAATTACACACTTATCCCCGAGAAATTTATCCCGCATCCCCTAGAAATTAAATACGTATTGTCAGACGATTACTCCCGTATTCCAGAGCGATTGCTCCCGTACTCCATTCTATTTATATACATACTCCCTTCTATTTACTCCCGGAGTCCCTTCTATTTACATACGTACTTTCATTGTTTTCTTAACCGAGAAATTGAATTATCATCATGATGAAAAATTAGTTTCATCATGATGATAC
>ERZ773067.1089-NODE-1089-length-15053-cov-8.871983_pt1 | contig 15053 bp, 14 predicted proteins | sample MGYA00580622_ERZ773067 | MGnify/ENA primary metagenome ERZ773067 (study PRJEB29015, sample SAMEA2737998) | human oral metagenome | biome: human oral; feature: human-associated habitat; material: dental | place: China | collected 2113 ...
CTTTTCTTTATACAGATGATTCGACGTCACTTCTGTTTTTCCTTTTTCGTTTACATATAACAAACATTCGTGCTATACTATCTTACAGGAGGGATATGGATGAAAAAGCGCATGTACATCGCCATTGATCTCAAAGCGTTCTATGCCTCGGTTGAATGCATAGAGCGCGGGCTGAATCCGCTGACCGCACACCTCGTTGTTGCGGATGAGAGCCGCACCAGCAAGACCATCTGCCTCGCGGTCTCCCCCGCACTCAAAGCGCATGGAATCGGCGGTCGCCCGCGCCTATTCGAGGTCATCCGTGCCGTAGAGCAAGCGAACACACGGAGAAAATATCGCGCTCCGCAGCGGATGCTCACAGGAGAGACAACGGATGCCACCGAACTGGCAGCGCACCCGGAACTCGGAATCGCCTACCATATCGCCCCTCCGCGCATGGCTCTCTATATGGAATACAGCATGCGGATCTACGAGATCTATCTGAGATATGTTTCCTCCGAGGACATCCATATCTACTCCATCGACGAGGTCTTCATCGACGTGACGAGTTATCTTGAGACGGAAAACATCTCTGCACATGACTTTTCCATGCGTCTCATCCGTGCGGTGCTGCGGGAAACGGGTATCACGGCGACAGCAGGAATCGGTACAAATCTCTATCTCGCGAAGGTCGCGATGGACATTGTGGCAAAGCACATCCCCCCCGATGCAGACGGCGTACGCATTGCTCAACTGGACGAGATGAGCTATCGGCAGAGACTTTGGACCCATCGCCCACTTACAGATTTCTGGCGGGTCGGCAGAGGGAACGCGCGTAAACTTGAGGAAAATGGGCTCTATACGATGGGGGATGTTGCACGCTGCTCGCTCGGCAGGGCAAATACGAAATACAATGAAGAGCTTCTCTACCGCCTCTTCGGCGTACAGGCAGAGCTGCTGATCGACCACGCATGGGGTTTTGAGTCCGCGCGCATGGAGGATATCAAGAACTACCGCCCAAAGTCGCGCAGCACACATATGGGACAGGTGCTGCAGTATCCCTACACTGCGCAGAAAGCCCGCCTGATTGTCTGGGAGATGGCAGATGCACTCTCCATCGATCTCGCCGAGAAGCGCCTTACGAGCGACCGACTGGAACTGACGATCGGCTATGACATCGAGTGCCTGACTCGCCCCGAGATCCGCGACAACTATCACGGGCGCATCCGCACGGATCGCTATGGACGCCGTGTTCCGTGGCCGGCACACGGCAAGGTTCTCATCGAACGCGGTGCGGGAACAAATGCCATTATGAGGGCACTGACCGATCTTTTTGATACGATCGTCATCCCCGACCTTCTCATTCGCCGCCTTACCATCTCCGCACACCATCTGATGACAGAGGAACAGCATGCCGCTGGCGCTGAGCAGATGAACCTCTTTTCCCCCGAGGAAACGGCAGAGTGGATGACACCCCCTGCGGAGGCTGCCGCACAGAAAAAAGAAAAGGCATTGCAGGAGGCAATCATCGCCATCAAGAAGGCATACGGAAAGAACGCCATCCTACGCGGATCGAATCTCATCGACGGTGCAACGGCACGTCTGCGCAACAGTCAGATCGGCGGACACAAGGCATAGCGAAGGGAGAACCTCATGCAGCGAAGAATCGAGGACTATGCGGACATCATCCACCTGCCGCGCCCCATCTCAAAGACACATCCCCCAATGTCCCTGCGTGACCGTGCGGGACAGTTCGCGCCCTTCTCCGCTCTTACAGGGCTGCATGCTGCCGCAGCCCGCACAGCGGGAGACCGTGCGGCGCAATACGAAGAGTACGGCCCCCCTGAGGATACGGCTTGACAAAAAAAGCAAAGCCCATTACAATACTATCCATGTCGGGATGTGGCACAGTTTGGTAGCGCGCATCGTTCGGGACGATGAGGCCGCAGGTTCGAATCCTGTCATCCCGACCATTTTCATAGATCAATGAGCCGGACCCCTTGGGGAACACCGGCATTTTTATTTTGGAGGCAGAGATATGGGAAACAAATGCACGCGGTGCAGCTGGGTCAAATTGGATGATCCCATCTATGTGAAGTACCATGACGAGGAGTGGGGCCAGCCGCTTCACGATGACCGCGCACTCTATGAACTGTTTATTCTCGAAACATTTCAGGCGGGTCTTTCATGGGCGACGATCCTGCACAAGCGCGAAAACTTTCGCCGTGCTTACGAGGGCTTCATTCCCGCGCGTGTCGCCGCGTTCGATGCGGCAAAGGTCGAAGAACTGATGCAGGATGCAGGGATTGTTCGCAACCGCCGCAAGATCGAGGCGAGCATTGTGAACAGCCGCATCTTCCTCGACATCGTGCGTGAGTTTGGCTCGTTTGATCGGTATATCTGGGGCTTTACGGATGGGAAACCCGTGCGCGAAAGCTGCGAACTGCGCACAACCTCGCCGCTCTCTGATAAGGTGTCGAATGACCTCAAGAAACGCGGCATGCGATTCGTCGGCTCGACCTGCATCTACTCGACACTGCAGGCGATCGGCGTCCTCGCCGCACATACGGACGACTGCGATTGGAGCAAGTCATGACACACGCGGGCGATCCGCGCCTCGCAGCCCTGCGTGCCGCCTTCCCCTACACCGTGCCCATCCTCGCCGGCTTTCTCTTCCTCGGGCTCGCCTACGGTATTTACACGAATGTGTCTGGCTTCTCGTTCTGGTACCCGATGGCGATGAGTGCAATCATCTTCGGCGGCTCGCTCGAATTTATTGCGACAGCACTGCTCCTCAGCCCCTTTGCCCCCATGCAGACCTTTCTCCTCGCACTCATGGTGCAGGGGCGGCACATCTTCTACGGCATCTCCATGTTCGAGAAATACCGCGGCACGGGATGGAAAAAGCCCTACCTCATCTACGGGATGTGTGATGAATCGTTCTCCATCAACTATACGTCAAAGATTCCACAGGGGGTCGATGCGGGCTGGTTCATGTTCTTTGTCACCCTGCTGAACCAGCTCTACTGGGTTGCGGGCGCGACCATCGGCGGACTGGTCGGCACGCAGCTCCCCATCAACACAGACGGCATTGCGTTCGCGATGACGGCGCTCTTCGTTGTCATCTTTATCGAGCAGTGGCTGAACGACCCGCAGCACTATACCGGGATCCTCGGACTTGCCGCAGCGGGCATTGCGCTCGCAGTCTTTGGACGTGACACGTTCATGCTCCCGACCATGTTCATCATCCTCGCGGGCTGCCTTACATTGCGCCCCTTCATCGAGAGGAGGGAGACGGCATGACGTTCACCGAGCAATGTATCACCATCGGGCTCTGTGCGCTCGCCAGTGTCCTCACACGCGCCCTCCCCTTTCTCCTCCTCTCGGAGGAGAAGCCGACACCGCCCATGGTCCGCTATCTCGGCAACGTTCTCCCCGCTGCCGTCTTTGGAATGCTCGTCGTCTACTGCCTCAAGGACACGACATTGCTCAGCGGAAATCACGGTCTGCCGGAGATTACAGGAATCCTCGTGACGGCAGTGCTGCATCTGAAGTTCCGCCAGATGCTCCTCTCCATTGGAGGAGGGACGGCGGTCTATATGATACTAATTCAATGCGTATTCATCCCATAAAAAAATTCCCCATAAAGGGGAATTTTTTTATGGTTACATATAGTCATCCGCCGTACGGGTCTTTGCCTTCTTGCCGAGCCCAAGCATGCGTGAGATGCGGTCGACGATGACATAGAACACTGGAATGAGGAAGATACCGAGGACTGTTGCAAAGAGCATACCGCCGACAACGGCGACGCCCATGCCATTACGCGCCGCAGCGCCTGCGCCCGATGCCATGCACAGAGGCAGACAGCCGATGATGAACGCGAACGAGGTCATGAGGATCGGACGGAGGCGCAGCCCCGCCGCCTGAATCGCCGCTTTCAGCGGATCCATGCCGCGGTCTACACGCACCTTTGCAAACTCGACAATCAGGATCGCATTCTTTGCCGCAAGACCAATGACCATGATGACACCGATCTGCATATAGACGCTGTTCTGATAGCCCGCCGCCGGAATGCCAATCATGCCGAAAATGGTCGCGAGGATGTACTCGGCGAAGAGTGCTCCGAAGATGCCGGTCGGCACGGTAAAGAGCACGGCGAACGGTACGCTCCAGCTCTCATAAAGTGCCGCAAGGCAGAGGAATACAAAGACAAGGCAGAGGGCAAGCACCTGCATGGTCGAATCCGCCGACTTCTTCTCCTCGCGGCTCTGCCCCGACCACTCGATACTGAATCCAGAGCCTGCGTGCTTCTGCACAATCTCGGTGATGGCGTTCATCGCCTCGCCCGAGCTATAACCGGAGCCGGAACTTCCCTGGAATGTGATTGAACGCGCACCGTTGAAGCGGCTGATCTGCGTGGGTCCCGTTGTGAGTTTCGGCTTAAGCAGTGTATCAAGCGGCACCATACCACCCTGAGAGTTCTTGACAAAGACGAACTTCGCCGCCTCTGCCTCAGTGCGATAGGTCACGTCAGACTGCAGAACGACCTTGTAGGTGCGCCCGAACTGATTGAAGTCATTCACCTCATAGCCGCCGAAGTTGACCTGCAGGGCCGTAAATACATCCGAGAGCTGAACGCCAAGATTCTTGACCTTCTCGCGGTCGATCTCGTACTGATAGCTCGGCGCATTAATCTTAAACGTCGAGCGTACGCCCTGCAGTTCGGGACGTGTGCGCGCTTCCGCGAGAATCGCATTCACAATGTCGTTGAGTTCGGTGTCGGAGTGCCCGCTCATGTCCTGTAACTGCAGCGACCAACCGCCGACGTTTCCAAGTCCCGGAAGTGCAGGCGGGTTGATGGCGACAACGAGCGCCTCGGGCGCCTCCATAGCGCCCACACGGAACATCGTTCCGACTGCAGCAGCAACGGACTCAGCCAGCCCTGCACGCTGTGACCAGTCCTTCATGCCGACAAAGACGACCGCGCCGTTGGAGTTCGCACCGCCCGCAAGGATGTCAAAGCCGTTGATGGACATGACGGCGCTCTGCCCCTTGATCTCGCGCTGTGCCGCCTGCTGGATCTTGTCCACGGTCTTCTGTGTCTGGTTCGTGGACGTGCCCGGCGGCAGCTGAATCGCGATCATCAGATAGCCCTGATCTTCCTCAGGGACGAATGTGGTCGGCAGATTCCGATAGACGATCGCCGTAAGACCGCAGACGAGGAGAAGGAAGATGAACGCAATACGCGCCTTGCGGATAAAGCGTGAAACAATGCCGACATACCCCTTGCGCGTCGCGTCGAACCATTTGTTGAAGCGGTCAAAGAAGCGATCGAGAATACTCTTTGTCCCATTCTCCTTCTTCGGCTTCAGCATAAGCGCACAGAGCGCAGGCGTCAGCGTCAGTGCGACGAAGGCAGAAATCGCCATCGAGATTGCAATCGTGAGAGCGAACTGCTTATAGAGCACGCCCATCATGCCGCCGAGGAAGGCGACAGGGACAAAGACCGCCGCAAGCACGAAGGCAATCGCGACAACGGGTCCCTGCACCTCGGACATTGCACGCTCCGTCGCATCAATGGGCGAAAGCCCGCTCTCCATATGGTGCTCGACGTTCTCGATGACGACGATCGCATCGTCGACGACAAGACCGATTGCAAGCACCATTGCAAAGAGCGTCAGCGTATTGATGGAGAAATCGAGCAGGACGAACGCGCCGAATGTACCGATGAGGGACACAGGCACGGCGAGCAGCGGGATCAGCGTCGCGCGCCAGCTCTGCAAAAAGAGGAAGATGACGAGCACGACGAGCAGCAGTGCCTCAAGGAAGGTATGCACAACCTCCTTGATGGACGCATTGATGTAGTCCGTGCTGTCAAAGACCGACTTCATCTTAAGGCCGGGCGGGAAGGTTTTCTCCGCCTCATCGAGGATCTTGCGCACCTCCGCAAGGGTAATCATTGCGTTCGCATCGGAGGTCAGCTGAATGCCGAAGCCGACGGCGGGATAGCCGTTAAATTTCGCAACAATATTATTTTGACGCTCGCCCGTTTCAATGCGTGCGACATCCTTCAGGCGGATGAAAGAGCCATCCTTGCCCGAGGCGATGATGACGTTGCCGAACTCCTCTGGGGTCGTAAGTCGCCCCTGCACCTTGCCCGTAAACTGCTTTTCCTGCCCATTCTGCGTCGGCATACCGCCGACGGTTCCGGCAGGAGCCTGTACGTTCTGCTCGTTGATTGCCGCCGTGATATCCGCGACGGTCAGTCCAAGCTCTGCGAGGCGGTCGGGGTTCATCCAGACGCGCATCGCATAGTCCGCACCGAATACCTGCACCTCGCCCACACCATTGACGCGCTTGATCGCATCGAGGAAGTAGAGCGTTGCATAGTTCTTCATGAAGGCGCGGTCGTATGTGCCGTCCTCGGAGTAGAGTGAGACGAAGTACGCCATCTGTCCCGAGGATTTGCGCGTTGTAACGCCTGCCGCCTGCACGGACGACGGCAGACTCGCATTTGCCCCTGCTGCATTGTTCTGCACCTTGACGGCATCCATATCGCCGTCCGTGCCGACATCGAACGTAACAGAGAGACTGTAACGCCCCGTATCATCAGAGGTGGAGCTCATGTAGTCCATCCCCTGTGTGCCGTTGATCTGCTCCTCGATGACCTGAGCCACCGTCTCATTCACAACGGCAGCACTTGCTCCTGTATAGTTCGCCGAAACGGCAACCGTCGGCGGTGAGATCTGCGGATACTGTGCAATTGGCAGCGAGAGCCCCGCAATCGTTCCGATAATGACGATCATCACCGCAATGACAATCGCGAAAATCGGCCGATGGATGAAAAATTTTGCCAAAGGATCTCCTCCTTACTGCGCGGGCGTGAGCTCACGCGTGTTGAAAGTGGAGGAATCCCCCTCGATGGAGAAACCCATCTCGTCCGCCGTCACCATCGTCACGGCGAGATCACCGCCCTCCTGAAGTGTGGTCAGCCCTTCGACCACAACGATGTCGGAGGTATCGAGACCGTCCTTGACGACGTAGTAGCTGCCGATCTTTTCACCGAGCGTGACCGTGCGTGCAACCGCCTTGTTGTCTTCTCCAACGAGCATGACAAATGACTTGCCGAGGAGCTGCTGAACGGCACGCTCTGGAACGAGTACGGCGTTCGGAATAATGTCGCCGATAAGGCTGACACGTGCGAACATCCCCGGCAGGAGCAGCCCATCCGGATTGTCAAAGAGCGCCTTGACCGTGAGCGTTCCTGTCTGCGCTGCAAGTGCGCGGTCAGAGGTCACGATGTGCCCGATGATTGGATACTTCGAACCGTTCGAGAGCGTCAGCTCCACAACAACCGCACCGATGCCGCCCGTCTTTGCCGCCTGCTCGACAAAGTTCAGATACTCGTTCTCCGAGAGGCTGAACTGGGCAAAGATCGGGTTTGACGATCCCATCGAAACGAGGGTCGTCGTTCCCGCCGAAACGAACGTGCCCATTGCCACATCATCCACAGAGAGCTGTCCCGACATGGGGGCATAGATGACCGTATCATCGAGGTTTTCCTGCGCCTGACGAACGAGTGCCGCATTGGCCGCAACCGCCGCCTCATAGGCATTTACCTGTGCCTGCTGCGTGGAGAGCGTCTGCTCGGAGACTGCGGCACTCGCATAGAGCTGTTGATAGCGTGCGAGATCCGTGCGTGCATTATTCAGCGTTGCCTCGGACTGCGCAAGGACTGCCTGTGCTTGAAGGAGCGCGCTCTCATATTGGCGGGCATCGATACGGTAGAGCGGCTGCCCAGCCGAGACGAACTGTCCGCCCACAATATATTTTTCCACGATATTGCCAGAGACACGGGATCGAATCTGCACCTCATCCGTACCCATGATCTGTCCCGCGTAGACATGTGTCAGCGGCGTATCCTGACGCAGAACATTCATCGCCTTGACCGCCGTTGGGCGCGCGCCTCCCGCCTGCTTATCACCGCAGCCGGACAGAAGCGTTCCGAGTGCAAAAATCGCAGCAACAAAAATGCCAAGACCTTTTCGGTTCTCAAACAAATAAAAGACCTCCTCTTTCCCATTCCCCACAAATGCTTGCTAACACCTTTATGAAGAAGGGCAGGTATCCACGCGGGAGTCCCTGCCATATCATGTTCATATTATCGGAGCAGGCAAAAAATGTCAAGAAATGATGCGTACTCCAATACAAAGTTTAATTAGAGTTTAAGGTGTTACGAATTCGTCTCCCCTCTGCTTCATTCCTCTAAACACAGAGGCGGCTGCTTGCCCCACCGTTTCGTTTTTGCTGCGTCCGTACTCCTCTTCAACAGCAAAAGGCTCGCTGCATAATTTTGCAGCGAGTAACTTGTCCCTCAAAAGTAAGACTTAGGAAAACTAACTTTTCACGCGCCCCATGCGGGGCGCGACCAACGATGCGCCTCGGATTCCTGCCAGTCAAGGAGTTTCAATCCACGCACCCCGTGTGGGGCGCGACCTCTGTCACAACGTCCTGCGCGTTGTACGCCTTGTTTCAATCCACGCGCCCCGTGTGGGGCGCGACTGTCCGGGGTTGCGCGAGACCGCCTTGTCAAAACGTTTCAATCCACGCGCCCCATGCGGGGCGCGACGGGTGTCAGCGCCCGCAAATCCCCTCACCTTCGCGTTTCAATCCACGCGCCCCATGCGGGGCGCGACCGGTTGCGCCGTTGGCTTTGATGTACCCGTCTCTGTTTCAATCCACGCGCCCCATGCGGGGCGCGACTGTCGCATGATAGTGTCTGAACCCGTGGAAGGTGTTTCAATCCACGCGCCCCATGCGGGGCGCGACCCAATCATCTGGATCGCACGGGAAACCTCCCCAATGTTTCAATCCACGCGCCCCGTGTGGGGCGCGACCGATATGTATATGCACCTTTGCACCAATCGTTCGTTTCAATCCACGCGCCCCGTGTGGGGCGCGACTGCGGCGAATCACCACGTCCCCAATCGTGACCTTGTTTCAATCCACGCGCCCCGTGTGGGGCGCGACGTCGATCAAGCTGCGCCTCTATGTCCTCTGCAAAGTTTCAATCCACGCGCCCCGTGTGGGGCGCGACGGTTTTTGATCGTTTTTTCTTCTCAAAATCCCGGTTTCAATCCACGCGCCCCGTGTGGGGCGCGACCGTCGCAGGGCATTGTATTTCACCGGCAGTCCGGTTTCAATCCACGCGCCCCGTGTGGGGCGCGACTGTGAGGTATCAAATTGCAGCGCAAGCGGAAAAAGTTTCAATCCACGCGCCCCGTGTGGGGCGCGACGCTCGTATCAACCACGTTTTACAGCGATCTTTTCGGTTTCAATCCACGCGCCCCGTGTGGGGCGCGACGCTGCCCAATGTGCTTGATGTGGTGCGCAAGTATGTTTCAATCCACGCGCCCCGTGTGGGGCGCGACGCATGATTACGGTCGTGACCGACGTGGTGCGCGAGTTTCAATCCACGCGCCCCGTGTGGGGCGCGACCCCTACATCCTGCGGGATATTACCCTCAATCAGAGTTTCAATCCACGCGCCCCGTGTGGGGCGCGACCGTAATCGGTCACCCCGCGTGCAATGGCGCGTGCGTTTCAATCCACGCGCCCCGTGTGGGGCGCGACTACATCCGATAACACAGACAGCCCCATAGTGGCGGTTTCAATCCACGCGCCCCGTGTGGGGCGCGACACCGCGCGTCATTATGTCGATAATTTCGGCGTGGTTTCAATCCACGCGCCCCGTGTGGGGCGCGACCAATCCATACCTTGTATGTGTCCCCGTTGGCTGTTTCAATCCACGCGCCCCGTGTGGGGCGCGACCGTTCGCGGAGAGGACGGGTTTTTCTATCTCAAGTTTCAATCCACGCGCCCCGTGTGGGGCGCGACAACACTCATGGAAGATGGATATAGGTACGTAGAAGTTTCAATCCACGCGCCCCGTGTGGGGCGCGACTTTGCAATCATCTCGTTAGCTACGTACTTTTCAGTTTCAATCCACGCGCCCCGTGTGGGGCGCGACCCGCGCCTGTGACCGCTGGTAGGTAGTCACACGGTTTCAATCCACGCGCCCCGTGTGGGGCGCGACACGTGATCGACGCGCTCACGGATCCAGAGGTCACGTTTCAATCCACGCGCCCCGTGTGGGGCGCGACCTTCTCAGACGGAGTTCTGATAACCATTATCAAGTTTCAATCCACGCGCCCCGTGTGGGGCGCGACCCGGTGCGCCGAACACATCATCCGCCGAGGGAAGTTTCAATCCACGCGCCCCGTGTGGGGCGCGACGGCAATTCTGTGTGCAATTCCCGATCTCGAAGTAGTTTCAATCCACGCGCCCCGTGTGGGGCGCGACAACAGGCTCCTGCTGTTCATACTCCGCCTCGTCGTTTCAATCCACGCGCCCCGTGTGGGGCGCGACCACACGTCTGCGTCCGACCAGTCGATGATCGGATGTTTCAATCCACGCGCCCCGTGTGGGGCGCGACATTGCGCCCGCAGGGCTCTCCCACATTCCAACGAAGTTTCAATCCACGCGCCCCGTGTGGGGCGCGACATCATCGCCTGCATGTCGGCAAGGTCGTTCGCCTGTTTCAATCCACGCGCCCCGTGTGGGGCGCGACTCCGCTGTACTGTGCTGCATCAGCCACCTTGTTGTTTCAATCCACGCGCCCCGTGTGGGGCGCGACTGTCGCCGACCTGATAGGTGCGGCTGCGCTGGAGTTTCAATCCACGCGCCCCGTGTGGGGCGCGACTTTTCCACGCTTTCGTATACGTATCTTGGACATGTTTCAATCCACGCGCCCCGTGTGGGGCGCGACTCTTTTGTGTTCCCTTGTGTACCCAAAATGTTGTGTTTCAATCCACGCGCCCCGTGTGGGGCGCGACGCAGAGGTCCGCACCGGGCGCCTTCCGCTGATCGTTTCAATCCACGCGCCCCGTGTGGGGCGCGACGATGGATTATCACATTGAGTCCATGACACAGGACGTTTCAATCCACGCGCCCCGTGTGGGGCGCGACCGTTGTAGCTCGCCGTGTACTCGTAGTGATTGGAGTTTCAATCCACGCGCCCCGTGTGGGGCGCGACGGCGGGTGAGATAAATGTCAGCAGAGGAGTAGAGGTTTTAATCCACGCGCCCCGTGTGGGGCGCGACGGCGGGTGAGATAAATGTCAGCAGAGGAGTAGAGGTTTCAATCCACGCGCCCCGTGTGGGGCGCGACAAGAACGTCTCCCGTCCCCCAAACCATTCTCCACGTTTCAATCCACGCGCCCCGTGTGGGGCGCGACGAGGATATCCCGCGCTATGTGTGGGCATGTCTGATGTTTCAATCCACGCGCCCCGTGTGGGGCGCGACCGATTACATCTGGTTCGAGCTGCCGGATGAAATGTTTCAATCCACGCGCCCCGTGTGGGGCGCGACCTGCGCTACCACCTAGATACTAATTTTCGACAAAGTTTCAATCCACGCGCCCCGTGTGGGGCGCGACTCAATGACTTGATATCCCATGCAGGTACATAATGGTTTCAATCCACGCGCCCCGTGTGGGGCGCGACTGATTGATCGCTGCATGGAGATCGGCGCGGAAGTGTTTCAATCCACGCGCCCCGTGTGGGGCGCGACCCTTCAAATACATTTCTTGACGGTATCATGGATGTTTCAATCCACGCGCCCCGTGTGGGGCGCGACCGGCGGATGCTTCGTCATAGTCCATGCCATCAGGTTTCAATCCACGCGCCCCGTGTGGGGCGCGACGTTTTGTCGCTGTCTCAATGAGTGTCCCTGAGATGTTTCAATCCACGCGCCCCGTGTGGGGCGCGACACTGGTCTGGGATGCCGTTCTCGTCGCGGTCGATGTTTCAATCCACGCGCCCCGTGTGGGGCGCGACGCAAGATGGCATTACTGACAAAATAATCAAGTGTGTTTCAATCCACGCGCCCCGTGTGGGGCGCGACCTGCGCATATCCCTCGAGTTTTGCGATTGCATCCGTTTCAATCCACGCGCCCCGTGTGGGGCGCGACACTGATCGGGGATTCCGTTGTTGTCCCGGTCAATGTTTCAATCCACGCGCCCCGTGTGGGGCGCGACTTGGATTGGAGCGAGATGCATCATAACTTACCAGTTTCAATCCACGCGCCCCGTGTGGGGCGCGACCACCCGTATCTACGTCGGTCAGGCAGATACAACGGTTTCAATCCACGCGCCCCGTGTGGGGCGCGACAGAGGCCGGAATATGATCCGGTGCAGTCAGAATTTGTTTCAATCCACGCGCCCCGTGTGGGGCGCGACGCGTCAAGAGATACAGTTAAGGCGTGGGTTCAGAAGTTTCAATCCACGCGCCCCGTGTGGGGCGCGACGTGGGACGGTTTATGTGGAGTCCTTTGGATTCTGGTTTCAATCCACGCGCCCCGTGTGGGGCGCGACCTCCCGCAAATACATCCGCGCTTGTTCCCGCAGGTTTCAATCCACGCGCCCCGTGTGGGGCGCGACCGAGATACCGCGCCACAGGTACCGGCCACTCGTGGTTTCAATCCACGCGCCCCGTGTGGGGCGCGACCCCATCGTACGCCTTAGGGACACGAGCAGAGGCGTTTCAATCCACGCGCCCCGTGTGGGGCGCGACATTGATACCCTTCCGGCTTTTTCTTGTCATGAGGGTTTCAATCCACGCGCCCCGTGTGGGGCGCGACATACGATGTTCCACACGCATTGCGCGAGGTCGACGTTTCAATCCACGCGCCCCGTGTGGGGCGCGACTCGCACAAGATCATGGACGCAGTTGAGAGGCGCGTTTCAATCCACGCGCCCCGTGTGGGGCGCGACTTTTGGTGGGTAACTACGAGATCAAGAAAATAACGTTTCAATCCACGCGCCCCGTGTGGGGCGCGACGGCAAAAGAGGTCACGACTTCCCTCTTCTGCCACATATTTATGGGTATTCTCCTCCACAAATACGATTTTCTCGGCACCTGAGCCCCACGCCCCTCCTGCGGCATGATTCTCGCACCTATATTTTTACATTTTGTTTTCTGTTCACTTCACCTTCGCACTCAGTAATGAATGCTCAGATGATGATGGCCGCCTCCAAGTCATAGGACTCTTTAACACCATAATGCGTTACTTTCGGTCCTTTGTCCTTTCCGAGGTAGTAAAATCGCAGGCTGTCTTCCTGCAAGTCAATGATATCCAGCAGCGCAAGTTCCAATTGCTTGCATTGGGTTGGATCCACCTTACACTCAAAGACAGAGTTCTGCACGCGCTGACCATAGGCTCTGCATTTTCGTGCGACCTGGCGCAACCTCCTGCGCCCATCAGCGTCAACTGTACTGATATCATAGGTGATCAAAACATACATAGCAAGTACCTACTTCCACAAAAATGGCGGGTAGGCATCAAGATCCCCACGCAGATGGCGTGCAAGCAGCATTGCCTGCACATGAGGAACAAGCCCCCATTTGATTTTTTCCTCTAAAAAAGGATGTGTCATCATCCCCTCTTTGTGTGCATGCCATGCCTCCAGAATCTTTTTACGCCCATCATCGGTCAGATATACGGCGCCGCCCTCTTCTAGGCGAAAATCCTTGCCGCTGATCTTCTTGGTATTGACCATGGAAAATGCCGTACGATCCGCCATTGGGCGCAGTTCCTCCATGAGATCAAGTGCGAGTGACTGTCTGCCCGGGCGATCACGATGCAGAAAGCCGACATAGGAGTCCAATCCCACCCCTTCAAGTGCCGCCCCTACATCATTCATGAGGAGGGCATAGAGGAACGATAAGAGACAGTTCATATTGTCGAGCGGCGGTCTGCGGTTACGCTCAGTGAAAAAGAACTCTCCTTTTTGTTTGAGTATCATATCATCGAATACCGAGAAATAGCTGACAGCAGCCTTCCCCTCGACGCCGCGGAGTTCCTCCAGATTAGATGCACACGTTGCCTCATGACAGGATGTCTGGAGGAAGTCACTGACACTCTGAAATTTCTCCTCATCAATTCGCATGGCATAGTCTCTGCGCGTCCGCTCGATCATCCAGCGCGCATTATAGATCTTGCCAAGGATGAAGTTCTTCGCAAGTGCAAGACTGGCAGTCTCATCATCTGCACGACGATACTGCTCCCTGCGCAGGAGGACATTGCCGTTCATCTTACCGATAACGCGCGCCTGAAATCTTCCCTCCGGACTCATAAAGGTCAGTGCAATATTCTCCTCAGCGCATTTCCGCATGAGCGCAGGGCTTGCCCCCGTATAGCCAAAGGTTGTGATCTGCTCAAAGTTATGGAGTGGAAAGCGGGCAAGTTCCCGATCCTCACGAATGACCACGACATTCCCGCCATCCAGCGCAAGATATGCCTCATCTTGATTTACAAAAAGCGTGTTCAAAAGAGGCTTCATCCCTCTGCCAGCCTCCTCTCAAGATAATGTTTGGCAGATTCGAGCCGATTCAATTTCGGCACACAGATATTGTTGAGAGAGCAGTTCTTGCAGCCTTTTCGGCGCTTCACGCGCGGGGTATGTCCACTCAGGATATACTGCCGCATTTCCTGCACCAGAACCGGGATCCGCGCTTTCAGTTCGTCCGAAAATGTGACCTTAACCCGACGGCGAATCTCCCCATAATACAAATATCCGAAGGGGATATCTGTCACTAGCATATCCTCAAGACAGAGTGCCTGAAGGGTCAGTTGGAGTACATCCTCCTCCCCCTCCTTGGGGCTTCCTCGCTTATACTCTATTGGGACGATGCGATAACTGCTCTGATAGGAGGGAATACTTACTCCCGTAGGGTCCGCGTGGAATTCGACAACATCGCAAGCTCCGGAAATTCCAATCCGAGGGGATGCTACGCGCATTCCACGCACAATGATCTTATTGCCGCGCTTTTCCTTGATGTTCTCATCGTGCGCCCTTTCGTGCAGGGCATTCCCCTCGACGGTCAGAACATTTTCCTGCCAATGCTGCTCGAGATGAATCAGCCCCCATTGACGAGGACAAAAGACATAGTGCTGAATCTCCGAGAGCATGAGATACTCTTCCTCAGCATACCCCATATCAATCGACCAAGCTT
>ERZ773067.1090-NODE-1090-length-15051-cov-3.457722_pt1 | contig 15051 bp, 13 predicted proteins | sample MGYA00580622_ERZ773067 | MGnify/ENA primary metagenome ERZ773067 (study PRJEB29015, sample SAMEA2737998) | human oral metagenome | biome: human oral; feature: human-associated habitat; material: dental | place: China | collected 2113 ...
TTGGCAACGTGTTCGCTTCGCCGAGTGCAGAGGATATGTATGAGGTGGACAAGGCGATCCACAGCGGCGCGGGGGTACTGCATCTCTATGGACGCTATAGCGGCGACACCATGAACTTCGGCATGGCAAAAGACCTCTGCGAGATGGATGATATCGAGGTGCGCGAGGTGCTTGTGACGGACGACGTCGCATCTGCACCGAAGGGCAGCGAGGATAAGCGCCGTGGTGTTGCAGGTCTGGTTTTTGCCTACAAGATTGCCGGTGCTGCTGCTGAGAAGATGCTTTCGCTGGACGAAGTGACGCGCATTGCGCAGAAAACGGTGGACAATACGCGTACAATGGGTGTGGCACTGACGCCGTGTATTGTCCCCGAGGCAGGAAAGGCGACGTTCTCCATTGGCGATGATGAGATGGAGATCGGCATGGGCATCCATGGCGAGCCGGGCACGAGCCGCGAGAAGATGCTCTCGGCCAACGAAGCGGCGAAGAGACTCCTTGATCCCATCCTTGCCGACCTCGACTACTCCGGCAAGGAGGTCGTCGTCCTCGTCAACGGCATGGGCGCAACCCCCTTGATGGAGCTTTACATCATCAACAGCTTCGTGCAGGACTACTTGAAGGAAAAGGGCGTCAAGGTATACGACACGATGGTCGGCAACTATATGACAGCCATCGAGATGGCGGGATTCTCCCTGACGCTCCTGCGTCTTGACGAGGACATGAAGCGCCTTTACGACGCCAAAGCCGATACGCTTGCCTGGAAAAAATAAACTGGAAACAACTCTTTGAAACGGGATGGAACAAAGAATGAAGGGGCAATGTATGGATACGAAAAAGCTGCTGGAAATCATGAAAGCGATCTCCGAAAAAATCGAAGCGGAAAAGGATGTCCTGACCGAGCTAGACAGCGCCATCGGTGATGGAGATCACGGCATCAATATGGCGCGCGGTGCAAAAACCGTGATGGAAAAGCTTCCTTCGCTCATCGGAAAGGACAGCGGCGCCATATTCAAGGGCATCGGCATGGCCGTCGTATCGAGCGTCGGCGGAGCTTCGGGCCCTCTATACGGCACGGCTTTCATGAAGGCGGGCGACGCGCTCAAGGGAAAGATGGAGCTTTCCGCCGAAGACTTTCTCGCAGCATTTTCCGCCTCCGTCGCGGGCATAAAGATGCGCGGCAAATCGACCATCGGGGAAAAGACCATGCTCGATGCCCTTTGCCCTGCCGAACGTGCCATGCGTGAAGCCATAGAAGCGAAGAAGACACTCAAGGAGGCCTTGGAAGCCGCCGCTGTCGCCGCTGAAAAGGGCGCGGAGCGCACGAAGGATCTCGTCGCCACCAAGGGACGCGCGAGTTACCTCGGAGAGCGCAGTCTCGGCCACAGAGATCCGGGCGCCGTATCCTCCTCCTTCATGCTGCGTGCCATGGCAGACACCATGTAAGGGGGCGGGCATCATGTTCAGCATCGTCGTTGTTTCCCATAGCGAAAAGCTTGCTGAAGGCGTCGCCGAAGTCGCCAAAATGATGGCACGCGATGTAACGATCGTCGCCGCCGGCGGCACGGAGGACGGCGGCCTCGGCACAAGCTATGAGAAGATCGCCGCCGCCATCGACAAGTCCTATACGGACGACGGCGTCGCCCTCTTCATGGATATGGGAAGCGCCGTTATGACGGCGGAAATGGTCCTCGAATCCATGTCAGACCGCCGCCTCAAACTCATCGACGCCCCGCTCGTCGAGGGCGTCATTCTCGCCGCCGTCGAAGCTTCTTCAGGAACCGCGCTTGAAGACCTAGCTGGAAAGATGCAGCAGGCGCGCGATATGCACAAGATCGAAATATAATTTCAAAAAAACGGAATCCATTCCTTTTTATCATGACATCATGATTTCAGAGGAATGGATTCCGTTTTTTTCTATACGTTCTTAAATATCGAGATTTCTCACGTGCTTGGCGTGCTCTTCGATGAACTGGCGGCGCGGCTCCACCTTGTCGCCCATGAGGATCGTGAAAAGCTCGTCAGCTTCTTCAGCGTCCTCCATGCGCACTTGGAGCATCGTCCTGCCTTCGGGATCCATCGTCGTTTCCCAAAGCTGCTCGGGATTCATCTCGCCGAGACCCTTGTAACGCTGCACGGTCGCGTTGTCCCTGCCGACTTCGTTGAGCTTCTGCGCCAGCTCGTCGTCACTGTAGGTGTACCAGTGCTTCTTGCCCTTGCGAATCTGGTAGAGCGGCGGCTGCGCGATGTAGACGTGGCCGCGCTCAATGAGCGGCTTCATGTAGCGGTAGAAGAAGGTCAGGAGGAGCGTGCGGATATGTGAACCGTCGACATCGGCATCGGTCATGATGATGATCTTGCCGTAGCGGCGCTTCGCGATGTCAAAGTCGTCGCTGATGCCCGTGCCGAACGCCGTGATCATCGTGCGGATCTCCGCGTTGGCGAAGATCTTGTCGAGACGCGCCTTCTCGACGTTCAGGATCTTGCCGCGCAGGGGCAGGATTGCCTGGAAGCGGCGGTCGCGTCCCTGCTTCGCCGAGCCGCCGGCACTGTCGCCCTCGACGAGGTAGATTTCCGCCTGCTCGGGATCTTTGATCGAGCAGTCCGCGAGCTTTCCGGGCAGGCTCGACACTTCGAGCGCATTCTTGCGCCTTGTCAGCTCACGCGCCTTTCGCGCGGCTTCCCTCGCACGAGACGCCATGATCGCCTTCTCGATGACCTTCTTCGTGATGGCGGGATTTTCCTCGAAATACTCGGTCAGTCCCTCGGTCACGATGGAATCGACAATGCCGCGCACCTCGGAATTGCCGAGCTTCGTCTTCGTCTGCCCCTCGAACTGCGGCTCATGAATCTTGAGACTGATGACGCAGGTCAAGCCCTCTCTGACATCCTCGCCCGAGAGATTGCCGTCCTTGTCCTTCAATATGCCCTGCTTTCGCGCGAAGTCGTTCGCCGCCCGCGTCAAGGCGATCTTGAAGCCCGCAAGATGCGTGCCGCCTTCCTCGGTGTTGATATTGTTGACAAAGCTGTAGATATTCTCCATGTAGCTGTCATTATACTGCATGGCGATTTCCACAACGGTATCATCCTTGATACCATTGAAGTAGATCGGCGTCGGATGAATGACTTCCTTCTTGCGGTTCAGATGCTCGACGAAGGAGCGGATGCCGCCCTCATAGAAGTACGACTCCTCGCGCCCCTCGCCGCGCTTGTCCACGAGGCGGATCGTGATGCCCTGATTCAGAAAGGCCAGCTCACGCAGACGATGCTTCAAGGTGTCGAAACTGTACTGCGTCACCGTGAAGATCTCAGGGTCGGGGACGAAGTGAACCTTCGTTCCCGTCTTTTCCGTCTCACCGATGACCGTCAAAGGAGCGGCTGTCACGCCTTGCTCGAAGCGTATGCTGTAGATCTTGCCGTCGCGCTTGACTTCGACGTCCATCGACGTGGAGAGCGCATTGACGACGGAGACGCCGACGCCGTGCAGGCCGCCCGACACCTTGTAGCCTTCGCCGCCGAACTTGCCGCCCGCGTGCAGGACGGTCAGGACGACCTCGACCGCAGGTTTGCCGCTCTCGTGCATGTCGACGGGGATGCCTCGCCCATTGTCGACGACGGTGATGCTGTTGTCCTTTTCAATCGTCACGTCAATATGGTCACAATAGCCGGCCAGAGCCTCATCGATCGAGTTATCTACCACCTCGTAGACGAGATGGTGCAGGCCGCGCTCCGACGTGCTGCCGATATACATGCCCGGGCGCTTTCTTACAGCTTCCAAGCCTTCCAGAATCTGAATCTGATTGGCGCCGTAGTCGCCGTCAACCGCCGTGACGTCGGCGCTGTCCATATCCTTGTGAATCTCGACATTTTCCAAATCAAGGTCATCGTCGCGCACTTCCTCGGCAAACTTCGCCGCTTCCTCTTCGCGCAGCCTCTCCTCGGCCGCATCCTGCTCGGCGCGGTCGAGCGCTTTTTGGAGCGCATCCTTCTTTTTTTCCATCTCTATATTGTCCCTCCATCGTTCCTCAAAACATCTATGACTGCACTGCAAAATCATGCAGGTTCACTCCATAAGCGGGCGATTGTATGCGCCTTTTCAAGGACTGCGCGGAAATCACCGAGAAATAAAGCCCTTCATCCGTAACGATGACGGAACGCGGCTCTTTTCTCAACGCTGCACCCTTTGCAATATCCTTCTTCCCAAGGGCATTTCCGAACTTCTCTCGATATACCTCGATGTCAAGAATCGCCAATATGCTGGAAACAGCAACCAAGCTGTCATCGCCTAGGTGCAGATACATGGAATCCCTCCCCGCTCTTCGCGCCCCGTTTTGCCGTCTTTTTCATGACCTCCGAGCGCTTGGGGAATGGACGGAACACCGTTGCTTCCGCCATCTCGCGGCGAAGATCGTAAAGCGTGCGGCGCACGACGTCCTCCGTGAGCTGCTCCGGCCGCAGCGAGCGGTAGAGCATGACGAGCGTCTTCGCCTCCAGACTCTCCCAATCGCCGAATTCGATGCGGCGGGCGAGCTCCTGCACGAGACGCGTGCGCTCGGAAGCGACCATGGCGGGCGTGCAGCGAAGATGATCTTTGATGTCCGCATAGCGCGCCCACGGAAGATCGAGCAAATGGCGACGAACCGAGCGGCGTCTTTCGCGCCGCTCCCTGCAGGCGCAGGAAGGACACACGCCTTCGCCGGAAAACAACTTGCCGCATTGCGGGCAAGGCTTCTCACCGAGCGCACGCAGCGCTTTCTCACGCTTCTTTCGCCGCTGAGAAATATGCCGAAGTTTCTTCCGCAGACGTTCCTCGCTGACGAGAGAAACGCTTCTTTCGCATGCCTCCTGCTCCTCCTCGGTCAATGTCATCTCCCGCAGAGCCTTTCGGTATGCTTCCTGCTCGTCAGCTTCTTCCTGCACACGCCCCGAAGCCTGAAAGAGAACGATGTCGCCTTTTTTCCAAGAAAAGGCGAGTTCCTTCACCATCTCGAAACCTGCAAAGGTGTTGAAGCGCGCGAGTATCGTCATCTGCATGAGCGTGATCTCGTTTCGCCAGGCGGGCACAGAGGCATGGAGCAGGAGCTTTTCGCCTTCGATGCCAATCGGCTGGACGTGCGCGGCGATGCCTTCGCCGACGATTTCCGGCCAACGCGCGAGGACGAAGCGCTCCTGATAGGTGCGTTCAATCTTCTTGCCCAGCGCATGGATGCTTTTTGGTATCACCTGATTGATTTTTTCCATGCCGGGATTGCGGCGATAGGAGCGTTTCATGGTCTGCCTTTCCCCAAAGTAAGGATTCTTTCTGATACTATATGGAAAAACTTCCATATAGTATCAAGTGAATATCTTCCCTGCTCGCACATGGAAGATATTCCCCATAAATTTTTCCGGCAGATATGCGGCATCCGTCGCCGTGAGCAAGGTCTGTATATGCTCTCTGCCGATGAAGTCCAGGAGTTTCTCCCTGCGCGTGCCGTCCAGCTCGCTCATGACGTCATCGAGCAGAAGCACCGGATATTCTCCCGTCTCCGAGCGAAGAAACTCCAATTCGGAAAGCTTCAGGGCGAGGACGCCCGTGCGCTGCTGCCCCTGCGAACCGAAGGAGCGAAGGTTGACGCCGTTCACTTCAAGACGGATGTCATCCCTCTGCGGGCCGACGCTCGTCGAGCCGCGCAGGACATCAAGATCTAAGGACTCCTCCAACTTCTTATTATACCATGGAACAAGCTCCTCTGTCACGCAAGGCGGCTCTTCCTCTGCACCGCAAAGCTCATACGAAAGGGAAAGATTCTCTTTCCCTGCAGAAATCCGCCTTTGCATGAGGTTCGCCAGCATGTTGAGCTTTTTGACGGCGAGAAAACGCTTCTCGACGATGTGCGCGGCGCTTTTGGCAAGCTGCTCATCCCAGAGGGAAAGCATTTCCTTTCCCGCACGGCGCTCCCGAATCTTCTTCAACAGGCTGTTCCTTTGCGTGAGAATCCGCGTATACTGCATCAGTTCATGGCCGTAGGAGGGACTTGCCTGTGAGATTTCCCCGTCGAGGAAGCGTCTTCTCTCAGCGGGCGCCCCCTTGATCAAGAAGAGATCCTCGGGGGAGAAGAGGACGGCATTGAATACGCCGAAAAGCTCCTTTGTTTTAATCGGCTCGCCATTCTTGCGGATGGAACGGCGTCTGCCGCGTTGAAATTGAAATTCCAGCGTATTTTCCACGTCAAGACGCTCAAAAAGAAGCTCAATTTTCGCTGCAGGAGCATCCCAAGCGATGAGGTCGGCATCCGCATTCGTTCGATGCGAACGACCGATCGCCGCATAGTAAAGAGCCTCCGCAATATTCGTCTTTCCCTGCGCGTTTTCGCCGAGAAAGACGTTGATATTGGGAGACAGACTGAGGTCAAGCTCTTCATAGTTGCGAAAACATTTCAGACGGAGGCTCTTTGCTTTCATCGCACATTAATTCTGCGTGCGCACAGGCGTCACGATGTAGACAAATGTGGGATTTTCTTCCTCACGCACCGCTGCCGCCTGCAGACTCTGATTCAAAAGAAAGCGAAACGTCTTGCTGTCAAGATTTTTTAAGACATCGGTGACATACTTCGCATTGAAGGCGATATTTACGGCAGGACCTTCAATTGAAGCCTTGACAATCTCATCAGCATTTCCGATATCGGGACTGTTCGATGAAATGTGAACCTGATCTTTGCTGAATTCCAAGCGGATGATGTTGTAGTCGGCAGAACGCGAGATCAGAGATACACGATCGACAGCGTCAAGAAAATCTTGAGTATCAAGTGTTACTGTTGTAGCAAAATTTTTCGGTATGACGCTGTCATAGTTCGGGAATTGTCCTTCGATCAGACGTGACATGAATACGACGTTCTCAAATTGGAAGCTCGCTTGATTCGACGAGCAGCAAACATCGACTTCGACGGGCATGTCAGAATTCAAGGCGCGCAGCAGTTCGTTAAGAATCTTTGCCGGGATGATGATATGGAGGTCGCCGGAAAGATGGGCAATGACTTCTTTCTTTACGGAGAGACGATGCGTATTTGTTGCTGCCATCTTCAAGGTTTCTCCATTGATTTCCATTTGGCAGCCAGTAAAGACGGGACGTGCTTCGTCTGTAGAGCATGCGAAGACCGTCTTCTTGATGATGTCGCGCAATACATTGTCTTGGATTTTGAAATGAACGCCGCCTTCAAGTCGTTTGACTGTGGGAAAGTCGTTGGCAGGCATTGAAAGGAATGTGAAGTTGGATGCTGCTGATTGGATTTTACTGATATTTTCATCGATTTCTTGAGAAATAGTGACAGTATCTCCGGGCAAACGACGAATAACTTCCTGCATGTAGCGACCAGAAAGAACGATCTTTCCTTCTTGTTCCACTTCAGAAGGGATGATGCTGATAATTCCCATCTCGTTATCCGTAGCGTGAAGTTCTACTTGGTTATCTTTTGCTTCGATGTATATGCCTGAGAGGATTGGTGTCTGCGGCTTGTTTGCAATGGCTTTAGAAACAAGTTGAATCGCTTGGGCAAGTTCGTTTTTATGACAAGTGAATTTCATATGGTTCTCCTTTATTCGATGGAGTATCTCATGGTCTTCGGTCTTATTGACTTATATGACAAGAGTATAGTAAAGCATAGCCGTAATAGTAGTAGGGCCTGTGGAAATGTGGAAAAGACCTCAGAGACTTTTGATACCAATGAGAGAGACTTGTGTATAAGGTGTAGATAAGTCTGAGTATGATATCCACATATACACAGAAAAAAATGAAGATGGTGGTTGTCCACATATTGAGCACAGGATTGAACGGTGATTTTCCACAGGGTTGTGCACATATGCTTGAACATGCGAATCGAGTGTGGCTTATAAGCTTTCGATGCGTTGCATTAGCTGCTCGATCGTGCGGTCGAGCTTGGAATCTTCCTTACGCTCCTTGCCGATCTTTTCGCAGGCGTGGATGACTGTCGTGTGGTCGCGTCCGCCGAAGGAATTACCAATCTGCGGCAGGGAGTTTTGCGTCAGCTCGCGGCATAAGTACATGGCAATCTGGCGCGGCATGGCAAGATTCCTCGTTCTCTTCTTGGCGTGGAGATCGTCCAAGCGCAGCTTGAAGTAGGAAGCGACGACTTCTTGGATCAGCTCCATCGTCACTTCGCGTGTTTTGTCTGTTGGAAAGATATTGGCGAGCGCCTCGTTGACGAGGGTTGTTGTGACGGGTTGGTGCGTGAAGGAAGCATAGGCGACGACCCTCGTCAGTGCGCCTTCCAACTCTCGGATGTTGTTGTCGATACGGTTGGCAATGGAGAACATCACATCGTTTGGTACGTCTAGATGATCGATTGCCGCTTTCTTTCGGAGGATTGCTATGCGCGTCTCAAGATCGGGGGGTTGGATATCTGTGATGAGACCCCATTCGAACCGGGAGCGCAGGCGGTCTTCGAGCGTCTGGATCTCACGCGGATGCCGGTCGCTCGACAGGATGATATGCTTGTTCGCATCATGAAGTGTATTGAACGTATGGAAGAATTCTTCCTGCGTGTGTTCTTTTTTCGAGAGGAATTGGATGTCGTCGACGAGCAGAACGTCGATATTGCGGTATTTCTGGCGGAAGGATTCGGGATTGCCGTCTCGGATGGAGTTGATGAGTTCGTTTGTGAATTTCTCACTTGAAATATAGAGGACGCGCATCTCGGGAAACTTTTCCAAAATCTTGTGCCCGATGGCGTGCATGAGATGCGTCTTGCCAAGTCCTACGCCGCCGTACATGAAGAAGGGGTTGTAGACCCTGCCCGGCGATTCGGCGACGGCGAGCGCCGCCGCATGGGCGAAGCGGTTGGAATTTCCCGTGACGAAGGTGTCGAAGGTGTAGTCCGAGTTCAGTGAGGAAGCATCTCCGGGAGCGATCATGCCCGGCATTTCATGAGATCGGCTGCCATCTTCTCTTTTTTGCGGTGCACTTGCCGATGTGTTTTGTGAGGAAGAAGAATCCTTCTTTGCACCGTGTTCTTCTCGAACTATGGAAGTTGAGATGCCTGTCTCCATCAGAAGTGTCTCCTGTACAGGAGGGAGATTGATTTTTTCGGATATCGGTTCGATATTGAGATTCTTGACCTCGATCTGGAGTTTCTTCTCCGCAACATCGAGTACAGCATCTTCCAAGAAGGGAATATAGCGTTTCACGATCCATTCTCTCGCGAGTGATGTTGGTGCACCGAGTACGAGGGTGGTGTCGGAAAGAGAGAGAGGTTTCACGGGACGCAGCCAATCGTTGAGCGCCAGTTCCGTCAAGGAGCGCTGGTCGAGAACTTTCTGCAGGATTTGCTCCCAAATCGCTTGCAGTTCTGATTGTTCCATGGATCTGTCCTTTCTTATCAACATATTTTATACACAAGTGTATATCTTATCCACATTTTTATTCACATACTGTGGATAAAGCAAACGAAAGAAGAGAAAGGTATACGAAAGCAAAATGGCAGAAATGGCGTAAGATAGGAAGACGGCGAGGCTTCTCCTATTTAATGAAGAAACGTGATATAAAGACTTGTGTGAAACTTGCCTTTGCTTGTGGATAATGTGTATATTTCTGTGTATAACAATTGATTTGGATATGAATATCTTAGCAGACTGTAGAAGACTTATCAACAGGCAATTCGTTCCTAAAAAGGAAAAAAGCTTTCTTCATCCACAAGAAATGATGAGAAACTGTGCTGCCTTCCATCTGAAAGCATGGAAAATCCTTGACACTCCGTTATCTCTAGGCTATAATTTAGCGTAGTTAAAATCGATCGTAGGAGCATTCTGTGTTCTTTTGTATTTTGACTGTAAAGAACACTGGGGAAACAGTGGTTCTTGAAACTTTTTTTGGGGAGGTGGATCTTGATGAAGATGACGTATCAGCCGAATAACCATTGGCGTAAGAAGACGCATGGTTTCCGTGAGCGCATGAAGACGAAAGGTGGCCGTCTCGTCCTGAAGAGAAGGCGCGCAAAAGGCAGAAAGAAATTGTCGGCGTAAACTACCTACGCGAACAGCACTCACTAGGTCACTCCGGTGGCCTTTTTTCATGAAATGACAAAGCATTTCGATTAAGGAGTTCTTGCATGTTGGGTTTGCCTAGAAAATGCATCTTGAAAAAGAAAAAGGATTTTCAGGCTGTCTATTCTCGTGGAAAATCGTATGCAAACAGATTTCTCGTGCTTTATGTCTTTCGATCGAAAGAATTTCAAGGAAAGGTTGGTTTTGCTGCAGGCAGGAAGCTCGGCAATGCCGTAAAGCGCAACCGCATAAAAAGATTGCTGCGCGAGTCTTATCGCCTGCATCAGGATGGAATCGAGGAGGGGATATCCCTCTTGCTCGTAGGCAGGAAAGCGGCTCTTACCGCTAGATGTCAGGATTTGGAGAAGGCTTTTCTTGCTTTGAGCAGGAAGGCTGGAATTCGTACAGAAGAAAAGTTTCTTGATCAGAAAGAGAGAAGGCGCAGCAGATGAAGATTATTCTGCTTCTTCTCATTCGCTTTTACCGCAGCTTTCTTTCTCCGCTGAAGCCTCCTTCGTGTCGTTATATTCCGACATGTTCGGAATATGCTATGATTGCTGTTGAAAAATATGGGTCGGCAAAAGGCAGCCTCCTTGCCATCAAAAGGATTCTGCGTTGCCATCCTTTTCATAAGGGTGGCTACGATCCTGTGCCATAAGAAAATTAGGATGTGGTGATTTGGAATTTTTATCGTCGCTGTTTCATCCCGTCATTGCGGTGATTCAGTTCATGTTGGAGAATCTGTATGCGTTTACAGGTCTTCTCGGTTTTGAAAATTACGGGATTGCCATCATTTTGCTGACGATTCTCATCAAAGTTTGCCTTTATCCTCTGACGGTCAAGCAGGTTCGTTCGATGAAAGGCATGCAGGAATTGCAGCCGAAGATGAAGAAGCTGCAGGAAAAGTATAAGGACAACCCGCAGATGATGCAGCAGAAGATCGGCGAGCTGTATAAAGAAGCCGGCGTGAATCCTCTCGCGGGATGTCTGCCTCTTCTCATACAGATGCCGATTCTCATGGGTATGTTTTATGCGCTGCAGGGCTACGCGTATTCGGGGACGCCGTCCTTTCTGTGGCTCGCGTCGCTTTCCGAGCCCGATCCGCACTATATATTGCCGGTGCTTTCCGCACTTTCGACGTGGTTCGTGCAGAAACAGACTTCGACGGAAACGAATCAACAGATGAAGATCATGATGATCGTCATGCCGATCTTCATTGGCTGGATCAGCTTGAATTTCGCTTCGGGACTTGTTCTCTATTGGGTGACGATGAACCTCGTGCAGATCGTGCAGCAGTGGTGGATGTACCGAAACGAGGACGGCACGGGAAAGAAAGGAGTTGCCTGATATGGCGGATTTCGTGGAAAGAACCGGAAAGACGGTGGAAGAAGCGATTGAAGCTGCACTCTTCGCCCTGCGTCTCCCGAAGGATCGCTGCACGGTGGAGGTCATCGAGGAGCCGTCGAACGGCTTCTTTGGTTTGATTGGAAAGCGTGCGGCGAAAGTGCGCGTGACGGCGAAGGAAGAGCCTTTGCCGCAGCCGCAGGAGTCTTCTCCGAAAAAAGAGCAGGAAGAAGCTCTTGAGGAGCGCCGTGAGGAACGGGAAGAAGAGCGTGCGGAGGAAAAGGAAGAGGCGCCTGTTTTGACGAAGGAGTCGTCCGAGGCGTCCGAAAGTGCGCCCGCCGCCTCTCATGATACGAAGCCGGGCAGGCAGGAAAACATTGTGGATCGCGGCTTTTCCTACTCTCCTCCGAGAGAAAATCGTTCTTATTCGGAACCGCGCCGCGAGCGTTTCTCTTCGGGCAGACGTTCCTACGCATCCGATTCAGTTGCCGGGCGTTCTCGTGAGGAGAAGGTTCGCAATTTCCTGAGTCCTGCCGACGCTGCGGTGCCGATCAAAAAGGCGGAGGATTTCCTGCAGCAGATCTTTCGAGCAATGGATCTTGAAGTCGCCATCGAGAGAAAGGATCGGCCTCATTCGATTGAGCTGAATCTCTCGGGGCACAATCTCGGCATACTCATCGGCAAGCACGGGCAGACGCTCGATGCTTTGCAGTATCTCGTCAATCTCGCGGCCAACCAGGGATTGACGGAGGAGCGCGTGCGCATAATCCTCGATATTGAAGATTACCGCGAGCGCCGCGAGGAGACGCTTTACCGTCTGGCAGCGCGCTTGGCGGAGCGCTGCTGCCGCACGAATCAGCGCGTCGTCTTGGAGCCGATGAACCGCCATGAGCGCAAGATCATTCACCTTGCACTGCAGGAGAATCATCGCGTTTTGACTTACAGCGCGGGCGATGAGCCTTTTCGCAAGGTCGTCATTGAGCCGAAGCATCGCGTTTCGCGTATGGACGGTTCTATGCGTGAAGAGGATTATTGATTGGATTGAAATCGGGCTGTTGCAGCGAGCGACAGCCTTTTTCTTTCCTTGCAGGAGGTGAGCGGATTGCAGCAGGCAGATACGATCAGCGCCATTGCGACAGCGGCCGGGGAAGGTGGCGTCGGCATCGTGCGCCTTTCCGGCGCTTCTGCCATAGAGACGGCTTCGCGCATGTTTTGCGCTGCAGGCGGCAGGAAGCTCGCCGACGCAGGTGCGCGGGATCTTCTCTACGGTACAGTCGTGCGAGAGGATGGCCGCCTCGTCGATGAGGCCCTTTGCCTCGTCATGCGTGCGCCCCACTCTTATACGAAGGAAGACGTCGTGGAATTGCAATGCCACGGCGGGGCTGTTTCCCTGCGCGAGGTTTTAGCATTGACGTATCGTCACGGGGCGCGGGCTGCGGAACGAGGCGAGTTCACAAAACGCGCTTTCTTGAACGGCAGGCTCGATCTGGCCGAGGCGCAGGCCGTCATGGACGTGGTGCAGGCGAAGACGGAAAAGGGGCTGGAAATGGCGGCGGGGCATCTGGCCGGTCATTTCTCGGAGCGCATACGCTCGATGCGAGAGGATATTTTGGCTCTTCTTGCCCATTTGGAAGCCGTCATTGATTTTCCCGAGGAGGGCGTTGATGAAATTGTCGTAGAAGAGGCACGGGAAAAGGTGTCGGCCCTCCATGCGTCGCTGCGCCGTATCGTGCAGACGGCGCATACGGGACGCATCCTGCGCGACGGCTTGGAAACGGCGATTGTCGGAAGACCGAATGTGGGCAAGTCGAGCCTTCTGAATGCCCTGCTGCGCGAAGATCGCGCCATCGTCACGGACGTTCCAGGAACAACGCGTGATACCATTGAGGAGTATGCCGATATTGGCGGCGTGCCTTTGCGGATCATCGACACGGCAGGCATACGGGCGACGGAGGATGCCGTCGAGCGCATCGGCGTGGAGAAGGCGCGTGCGCATGTGAAAAGCGCCGCGCTCGTGCTCGCTCTCTTTGACGGTTCTCGGCCTCTGGAGGCGGAGGATGAGGAGATCCTCGCCTTGCTTGAGGGAAAGGATGCGCTCATCATCGTGACGAAGAGCGATCTGCCGCGCGTTCTTGATACCGAACGGCTGCAAAACTTGGTACATCTTCCTCTGATTGAAATCACGACGAAGGAGGAGGAAGGGCTTTCTCCTTTGACGGCCGCCATTTTGGAAAAGGTTTATGACGGTGAGGAAAGGTCGGGGGAAGGCTCGTTCGTCGCCGACCTGCGCACGAAGAATCTTTTGGAAGCGGCGGCAGATCATCTTACCGCCGCGATTTCCACGATGGATCAGGGACTGGGGCTCGATTTCATCTCCATCGATCTGCGCTCTTCTTTGGAAAAACTCGGGGAGATCACGGGGGAAACGGTGGGAGATGACGTATTGGATGAAATATTTTCACGCTTCTGCGTCGGCAAGTGAGGTGACCTTCTTTGTTTATTGCCGGTGAATATGATATCATCGTCCTCGGTGCGGGGCATGCGGGCGTCGAAGCGGCGCTCGCTGCAGCGAATCTCGGCTGCCGCACGCTTCTGGCGACGCTTTCCTTGGACAATATCGCACTCATGCCCTGCAATCCTTCGATCGGCGGCCCCGCAAAGAGCCATCTCGTGCGCGAGATCGATGCGCTTGGCGGCGCCATGGCAATCAATGCCGATGAGGCGGCTCTGCAATATCGTCTTTTGAATACGGGAAAAGGCCCTGCCGTCCATGCTTTGCGCGCGCAGGAGGACAAGAAAGCCTATCAGTTTCGCATGAAGGAGCGCTGCGAGCAGCAGGAGGGACTGGAAGTCCGGCAGCTTCTGGCAGAAAAGATCCTCATCGAGGATAAAGAGGCGAGAGGTATAGTGGCAGAGACGGGGGAAGCGTATCTCGCGCGTGCTGTCATTCTCGCGACAGGCACATATCTCAAGGGGCGCATCGTCATCGGTGAGCATACGACGAGCGGTGGGCCGAATGGGCAGAGAGCCGCAGGGGAATTGTCGCGCTCTCTGGCAGAGAATGGTATCAAGATCATGCGCTTCAAGACGGGGACGCCTGCGCGTCTTGATGCACGTTCCCTCGACTATGGGAAAATGCAGATGCAGCCCGGGGACGAGGGGGCGCAGAGCTTTTCCTTCATGACGGAGGAAAGGACGCGCGAGCAGCTTCCATGCTATCTGACGTATACGAACGAGAAGACGCATGAGATCATTCGTGCGAACATCGATCGGGCGCCGATGGCGAATGGTATCATCGAGGGGATCGGCCCGCGCTATTGTCCGTCCATCGAGTCGAAGATCCTCCGCTTCCCCGACAAGGATCGCCACCAGCTCTTCTTGGAGCCGGAAGGATGGCATACAGAGGAAGTCTATGTGCAAGGTATGTCGACGAGCCTTCCTGTCGATGTGCAGGAGGCTTTCCTGCATACGATTCCGGGCTTGGAGAAGGCGCGCATCATGCGCCCCGGCTACGCGATCGAGTATGACTGCATCGATCCGCTGCAGCTTCTGCCGAGCCTCATGTTCAAGAAGATTCGCGGACTCTTCTCGGCGGGACAGTCGAACGGTACGTCGGGCTACGAGGAAGCGGCGGCGCAAGGGGTGATGGCGGGCATCAACGCCGTGCATTAT
>ERZ773067.1092-NODE-1092-length-15036-cov-3.627128_pt1 | contig 15036 bp, 10 predicted proteins | sample MGYA00580622_ERZ773067 | MGnify/ENA primary metagenome ERZ773067 (study PRJEB29015, sample SAMEA2737998) | human oral metagenome | biome: human oral; feature: human-associated habitat; material: dental | place: China | collected 2113 ...
TACGACCTCAATCGCGATATTAGCGACGACGTCGTCATGAAGCTTCGCCGCAGCCTTATAGGACCCGGTCGACTTGATGGGAGAAGTAACGGTGATCGTGCGGCGATCGACCTTCTTGCCCGTTGCCGCATGGGCGGCTTCCGCGATTTCCGCGTTTGTCACGGCGCCGAACAGGCGTCCGTTGTCTCCCGCGGCTTTCGTGATCGTCAGTACGTTGGCCTCCAGCGCCTCTTGGATCGCGTTTGCCTCTTCGAGAGATTCGATGGCGCGGCGGCGGCGAGCCTCAGCGATCTGATCGATCTGCCTTTGGCCGCCCTTCGTCCAACGCACAGCATAGCCGCGGGGAATGAGATAGTTGCGGCCATAGCCGTCCTTGACTGTGACAACGTCCCCGGCCATGCCAAGGCGGTCAACGTCGTGGGTGAGGATGATCTTCATATGCTCACCCTTCCTCAGCGAGCCGAGCTCGAGTAGGGAAGCAGTGCCATTTCGCGCGCATTTTTCACGGCGCGAGCGATCTTGCGCTGCTCCTGAACGGTGACACCTGTGACGCGGCGGGCGCGAATCTTGCCCCGGTCCGAAATGAACTTGCGCAGCGTGGCGGTGTCCTTGTAATCGATGTTGTCGATTTTGGCCGATTTCAAAGGATTGGCCTTTTTCTTTGGTTTGCGAAGAACCGGCTTCGCCATAGTTATGCTCCTTCAGTTGCGGTGGCCGAAACCACCAGGCGGCTAGCATGCCGCCAAGAAAGTCGAATTGCGAATCAGAACGGGGGGTTGTCGTCGAAAGCGGAACCACCCTGCGGGCCGCTGCTCCACGGGTCGTACGCGGAGCCCCCTTGGGGCGCGTCGTACGAGGCGCGTCCGCTACCGTAGCCGCCTCCGCCCTGGTAGCTGTTGCCGCCACCGAAGTTTCCGCCTGCTGAACCGCCGCCCGTAACCTTCGTCACTTGAGCTCGCGCATAGCGCAACGATGGACCAATCTCGTCGACCTGCATCTCGAGGCTCGTGCGCTGCTGCCCGTTGTACTCGTAACTGCGAACGGTCAACCGGCCGGTGACAAGCACTCGCATGCCCTTGGCCAGCGATTCGGCGACGTTCTCGCCATATTCGCGCCACACAGAACAGCGAATGAACATCGCTTCGCCATCTTCCCATTGCTGAGTTTGACGGTTGAGCGTACGCGGCGTCGATGCGACGGTGAAAGACGCGACGGGCGTACCCGAACTCACGTATCGGAGTTCTGGATCGCCGGTCAAATTCCCGACGATGGTTATGATCGGTTCGCCTGCCATGTTTCTCCTTCGGTGTACGGGCCTCAGGCCTCGGCGCGCAGCAGCTTCGTGCGAAGAATGGCCTCATTCAGACCAAGCTGACGATCAAGCTCCTGAGCGGTTTCCGGCGTCGCCTTCATGTCGACGACGACGTAGATGCCTTCGGAGCGCTTGTTGATGTCGTAGGCAAGGCGGCGCTTGCCCCAGATATCGACCTTCTCCAGCGTGCCGCCCTCATTGGGGACGACTTGAAGCAGTTTGTCGACGAAGGTTGTGATGTTGCGCTCGTCGACGGTCGGATCGATGATGATCATCATCTCGTAATCACGCATGCTGTTCCCACCTCCTCTGGTCTGTACGGCCATGGTCTTTCCATGGCAGGAGGGATATGCGTTGAGCGCGTCTTGCCGCTGAGCGGCGAAAACACACTAAGTAAACAGTCTACTCGGGTCTGCGGCATCGCGCCATCGGCGCCGCCCGGCGCGTATGGATAGAGGGGCGGCGCCAGCGCCGTGGAATATGCCGATGAAAAGCACGGACCAACGCTGTGGATAGAGGGGCGTGCCTCACCCACCGCGGGAGCGAGAGTCCCTGGCACCCTGGTGACCGTGGCCGCCCGGATTTCCGTAACCATAGCCACCGCCATTGCCGCCTCTGCCGAATCCGTTGTCCGGAGATCCAGGTGGATAAGGCGGGTAAGGCGGATAAGGATACGTCGGCGTCCTCGACGTCGGAGTCGACGTGGGATCCGTCGGCTCGTGGGAGGGGGACTCCGTACTGTCGTCATCGTCGTCATCCGAGGGCGTCACGCTCGGCTCGGAAGACTCAGAGGTTGGAGTGGGCGTGACCGATTCCGTCGGCTGGCGCGTAGGAACCGTGGGCTTCACGGTCTTCTTCTTGGTCGGCGTCGCCGCTCCCCCCTCCGATCTGCTCGGAATTCGGTCGGGCTTCGGGAACTTCTCGATCTCCATGTCGACCGTGGCCTTCTTCATGTACCGAAGCCAAATTTCGGCCGGGAAGGAGCCACCCCCGATGCCGTACGAGTATTTGCCGAAGGGGGTGAGAACCTCTTCTTTGCCATCGGATCCTATTTGATACATATCCACAACAGTGACCATTTGCGGTATGTAACCAATGAACCAAGCGGACCATGGGCCGGAAGACGTGCCGGTCTTTCCCGCGACGGGCCTGCCCAACATTCCCGCGGTAGCGCCGGTTCCATCGCTTTCCGTCACAGCCTGCAAGGCGTAGTTGAGATCCCTGATCGTTGCTTCTTTGAACACACGCTTACCGGATGTGGGGCCCTTGTACTTCGAATGCCCATTCCTATCCTCAACAGAGCGCACGATGTGCGGCTTGGTCGACACCCCTCGATTGGCGAAGGTCGAATAGCTCTTAGCCATGTCGATTGGGCGTGGAGACGCCGAACCCAGGATGTTGGTCAAGTTATCGTCCAAACCTGGCGTCTTGGCCGGCAAACCGGATTCGACGGAAACCTTTCGGGTGTTCGAAGGCCCAACACTGGCGTTGAGCTGGGCGAAAACCGTGTTGACCGAGTGCTTCGTGGCCGTCACTAGATCGATCCGGCCGCGGTCTTTCCCATCGAAGTTCTGAACCGTCACCGAGCCGTCGTAGAAGGATCGCGGCGTTTTCGAGTCGTAAGTTTTAGAAAGCGAATAGTCCTTTTGGAGTGCGGCGAGCAAACCGAAAGGCTTGAATGTCGAACCCGCTTGAGCGCGGTCCTGAGTAGCCGAGTTGCGTTGCCGCTTGAGGTAGTCCGCACCTCCATACATCGAGTAGATCTCACCGTTGCGCGGATCTACGGAAATGAGGCCGACGTAGTTGTTTTTGGGTCGGCTTTTGGGCAGGCCGTCGACGGCGTCGACGGCGGCTTTCTGTTTGTCTTTGTCGATCGATGTCACGATCTTCAAACCGCCCTGATTGAGATCATCAAGGGTGAACTTGTGGCTCGCAAGGAGCTCGTTGCTCACGCCGGCGAGCAGATACCCGTTGGGGCCCTTGAAAGCGGTCGCCTGTTTGCGTTCGATCGTCTTGGGGAACACCTGAGCCTTCCTTTCGGATTTGCTCAAGTACCCTTCACCAACCATTCGGTCGAGGACGCGATTCCACTTTTCCTTCGCTTTGTCAGGATTGACGGCCGGATCATAGATCGTGGGGCCGGGAATAATCCCCACGAGCAAGGCGGACTGCGAAACAGTCAGCTTACTTGCGGGAACGCCGAAATACTTCTGCGAGGCAACCTCGATTCCATACGCGCCACGGCCGAAATAGATGGTGTTGAGATAGTTTTCGAGGATCTGACTCTTGGACTGCTGCTTGTCGATCTTGATGGCCAAAATGGCCTCTTTGATCTTCCCCAAGTAGCCCTTCGTGCTGCCGAGGTAGTAACGCTCCACATACTGCTGGGTCAAGGTTGATCCACCCTGCCTGGGGCCACCCTTGATGTTGTTGACAAAAGCTCGGAAGATCCCCTTGGGGGAAACTCCGTTGTTCGTGTAGAAACTCGAATCCTCCGACGCCACGAGGGCATGCGGCAAATGCTTCGGCAGGTTCTTCAATTTCACCGGTTCGCGTTCGAAATCGGCGAACGTCCCCATTTTCGTCACGCCGTCGGAGTAGTAGACCGTAGTGGTCTGAGCCAAAGCGAAATCGTCCGGTTCGGGAACGTCCGTCGTCGCGTACAGCGCCACGAACGATCCGATGAGCACGGCAAACATCGAAAGGAACGAAGCAAGGACGATGCGCCAGCTGGGCACCCATCGGTGGATGGGCCCATACCCCTGCCTGGGGTAGTTCCAGCCTCGTTTGCGTTTCGGCTTCGCTTTTTCCTTCTGTTCAGTTTGCTGTGAGTGTTCAGTATCCTTACTGCTTTTGGATCGTTGGACAACGTCGGCAGAGCGCCCCTTCGCCGACGTGCGTGAAGCTGCGTGTGTGTCCTTGTCACCCCGAGCATTTCCGGTATTGGTGGGCATCGGACCTCCCGTGATTCTCTCTCGAAACCAAAACGGTTCCGTGAGACACCCAGTATATAGGGGATCATTATCCTGGTTGTCTTAGATTATCCTGAACGAAGGAATGGCGACGACTCAACGTCTTTCGGAAATCGAGTTCCGCCGTCTTTCGACGAATTGATTCACGTCCCGGATTTTCGCCGCAAACTCAGCTTGAGGCGGTGCGATTCACGACGATCGTCGAGTTCGGCGGACATGAAATCTACGAAATCGTCGTCGGCCGGATTCTCGACATCGTAAAAGCCGCTGTCATAACGTTTTTTCGCCTCGGATTCGGGAATGACGAACACTTCGAGCCATCTGGTTTGCACGCTCGAATCGATGAGAAGCGCCTTCGCGAAAAGCGTAAGCGGGACGGCGAGGATGGCGCCGAGCGGACCGATCACGACGGTCCAGAAAAGCAGAGAAAGGAATGTGACGGTCGTCGATAAGCCTACGGCGTCACCGGTGATCTTCGGCTGGACGATTCCCTGGATCACGGAGTTGATAATGCAGTAGGCGATCACCACCCACAGAGCGGTAAGCCATCCCGAATCGAGAAGGCCCATGAGCGCGGGCGGCACAAGCCCTACGACGAAGCCGATGTTCGGCACGTAATTGGTGACGAAGCTGAAAATCGCCCACGCCATGGGCATGGGAACGTGGAGAACGGCGAGGACAATTCCGTTGACCACCGCAACGATCGCCCCAAAGATTGAGGAGACGATCCAGTACTGACGGACGCGACCTTCGAAGCCCTCGAGAGCGTCGTGGAAATGCGAGTCATGCTCGCGGACGATCGCCGAACGGAACTTCATCGTCATCGTATCGACGGTAATGAAGAGCATCGACAAGATGATCATTCCTAGCAGGCTTCCCGCCGAGGTGAGATACTCGAGCACTGTTGTGACGGCGGTGACAACCTTTTCGAAATCAAGGTTGTCGAGGATATCCTTCGAGAGTTTGCCGGACGAGAAGTTGTACTTTTCAGCCAACTGGACCACATTGTGGACGAGGCTCTTGAAACTCGAGGAGTATCCGTTGAGAGTCTCCGGCAAATCGATGAGCGACCATACTGTGAGCCCGACCATGCCCAGAAGAATGCCGAACAGGGTCGTCATCGTGAAGATGGCCGACAGCCACGACGGCACCCCTTTGCGTATGAGCCACCTGTGGATCGGACGCATGGTCAGGACCAAGGTGAGAGCGAAAAACGCCGGGCCGAACAGGTTGCTGACTTGGCGCAGCCCGATGCAGCCGAATGTCACGAGGGACAGAACGATGAGCGCCTTCATGCCCGCGGGGAGCGTTCGCCCGTCGGCCTGTTTCGCGCGTTCGGCAAGGACCTTGCGAACAACCGATTCCACAGCTTTGCCCGGCTCGCCGCTTTCTGGCCCAGCATCAACCTCGCCGGCTCCACCCGATGCATCCGACGACGCGTCGACTGCCGGCGAATCCGCGACGCCCTCTGTCGACTGCACTTTAGACGGAACCCCCTGGGAAGCATTCGAGCCTTCTCGGGAATCCTTCGAGGGTTCCCCGTCCAATGACGCCATCTATGTTTCAACCTCCTCGAGATACGCAACTAATCTAGCCTGTCTTCGCAACCTAGTCTGCCCTAGGAGGTGCGCGTCGCGACCGCTAACATGCGAAAACCGGCGCGAATCACACCTCGCCGTAGGTAACGCCGGCTTCCTGCAGCATTTTGGCGGCCTTTGCCCGCGAACGCCCGGCCCGGCCCCTTCCAATGTCGCCGCATCCTCACTCGCAGTCCACGGCGCGTGGGCATCTGCCCGATCGAACCTGCGGGCGTCCGCCCAATCGAACCATCGCCCAATAGAAGCCGAAAGTCACGACCCACACGAGCCCGAACAGCACGGTTTGAACGGGGCGAGACCATCCGATGTCGGGAAGCGCGAAGAGGCTTGCTCCCGCCGCAGCACACACGCCCAGGTTGAACAGAAGATCGTATATGGCGAAGGCGCGGCCGCGGTACGCGTCGGATGTATCGGATTGCACGATCGTATCGACGGCAATTTTCGCCCCCTGAACGCCGAAGCCGACGGCGAAGGCGCCCGCCGCCATCGCGCCGAACCTCGGCCCGGCAACGAAAAGCGCCTGGCCGACGGAGCCGGCGACCAGGCTCGTGACAACCCATCGCCAAGGCACGATCTTTTGATGGGCGAGAGGTGTGAGGACGACGGCAACGAATTGACCCGCCACCATGGCCCCACCAAGGGCCCCGAAGTAGGCGAGGCCGGCATCGGCGTCGGCGGGATCGGCCAGAAGATTGCGCGACACGAGAATGATGGTGATGAATTCCATCTCGTAGACGAATCGATGGAACGCCATCACTGCGAGAGCGAGCCCAGGAGTCCGCCTGCGGACCACGTAGATGACGGCTTCAGCCAATTCGCGAACTGATGAACGCAACGAGGCTGGCGAGCCGGCAGAGGAAGTCGGTTCGGACTCCGTGGGATGCTCGCCCACCGACCTGAGTTCACCGGTCTGTTCCAACGCACTAACCGGTGCAAATTCGTCGGCCGATTCCGGCTTACTGGCCGGCCCAAGCTGATCCGGGCCAAGGAGCCTTGCCGCCCCGGCGGCCCCGGCGTAAAGAATGGCGGCGACGAGCAACGAAGCGATGTTCCGCGAAAATCCTTCAGGCAGGAAAGCGCGAAGAAGAAAACCGATGACGATTCCGATTCCCGTGGCGAAACCACCGACGGTTGGAACCACGGAATTCGCGGCGAGGAGCTCGCGAGCTCCCACAACGGAGGGCAATCCCGCCGAAAGGGCGGCGAGGAGGAAACGGCTGAGACCGAGCATGCACAGCGTCAATGCGTAGACGATCTCGATTCTGGTCGGCCCCCACGTCGCCACGGCCACACACATGCCCACAATGCATCGCATTGCGTTGCCCCACAGAAGAATCTGCCGCCTGCGCCACCTGTCCAGAAGAGGGCCGAATAGCGGACCGACCAGGCTGTAGGGTCCCAACATGACCACGAGAGCGGAGGCGATCCCCGCCGCCGACGTCATGAACTGTGAGCTGAAGAAGAACAAAGAGGCCATTCCAGCTTGGAACATGCCGTCGCCAACCTGGGAGATGAGCCGAACGCCCAAGAGTTTGCGAAAGCCCGAGGATTTCGACAGCGTCGCAAGATCCGCGAGAAGGCTCATGCCGTACCTCTCACGAGACCGTATCGACATTCGCGGATGCGGCGTCTCCGTTCGAGTTTCGGGTGGCCCACCAAGCAAGCAAGCGGCGTTCGGCCTCCTCCTCGCCGAGCGGTCCTTCGTCGAGGCGAAGGTCGAGAAGGTAATTGCGGGCAGCGCCCACCTCCGGCCCCGGCTTGAGCCCCAGGATCTCCATGATGCGCGCGCCGTCTATATCCGGCCGAATCGCGTCAAGGGCCTCCTGTTCGGCTAGTTCCCTGATGCGTCGGGCAAGTTCGTCGTTGCCAGCCTGAAGCCTGCCGACCCTTCGGCGGTTCTGCGATGTCACATCGGCACGGATGAGGCGCATGAGGTGCGGAAGCAGCTCGCCGGCGTCGCGCACGAAACGACGGACCGCCGAATCTGTCCATCCAGCCTCCGAGAAACCGAATGCTCGCAGATGAAGCTCAACGAGCCTTGCCACGTCCTTCTCCGTCTGCTTGTCGAAGCGCAGCGCCGCCATGCGTTTGGCCGCCATTCGCGCACCGACCACATCGTGGGCTCGAAAGGTAACCGAACCGTCCTTCTCGAAACGCCTGGTGCGGGGTTTGCCGATGTCGTGGAGCAGTGCGGCCAGGCGCAGGGTCAGATCGGGTCCGGCAAGCTCACCGCCCAGCAGATAGGGTTCATACTCCGCTTTCGACGCGGGGTCTTCGAGGGCGATCGCCTGATCGACCACGGTGAGCGTGTGCTCGTAAACGTCCTTGTGGCGTTTGTGTTCATCGACGGTATCTCGCAGTTGCGCCACTTCGGGAAGGACGACGTCGGCAACCCCGGTGTAGACCAAAAGCTCGATTCCTCGGCGAGGTGCGGGCGAGAGCATGAGGCGCTCAAGTTCGGCGCGGATGCGCTCGGCCGAGACGATCGTCAGACGTTCAGCCATCTCAGCCATCGCGGACATGACGTCCTCGTCGACGTCAAAGCCCAGCTGAGCCGCGAAGCGGGCCGCACGCATGATTCGCAGGGGGTCGTCGTCGAAGGACTGAACGGCAGCAATGGGGGTCTTCAGCACCCCTTCGACCAGATCGTCAAGCCCCCCGCACGGATCGACGAGCTCGAGCTGGGGAATTCTCACCGCCATCGCATTGACGGTGAAGTCGCGGCGCGTGAGATCGCCCTCGAGTGTGCGGCCGAAATCGACTTTCGGCTTGCGCGATCCCGACTCGTAAGAATCCGCGCGATAGGTGGTCACTTCCACGGTCACATCGCCGCGAACCGAACCGATTGTGCCGAACTCACGACCGATATCCCAGGTGGTCGTCCCCCAGGAAGAAAGCAGCTTTTCGCTGATTTCAGGGGAAGCCGACGTCGTCAGATCGAAGTCGTGGATGGGCGATCCGAGGAAGGCGTCGCGAACGGGACCTCCCACGAGTGCCACTTCATGCCCCGCATCTGCGAAAATAGATCCCAGTTCATCGATGACTGGAGGAAGGGACCCAAGGGTCTTTTGCCCCTGAGTGAGGAGGAGAGCCCGGCGGTTAACTCCGGTCATCGCCGCATTGTGTACCGGTTCGTAGGAGGGATTCACGCGTTGCACCTTATAAGGGTGCCATGTTCGATCGTCTCTGCATACTTCCGGTGCGCCACAACCTACGTGAGAAACATGTCGACATCAGCACCGCGGCCTTCGCCGACGGGGCGACACCGGCGCAAGCGCACGCCCCGGTCCGTCCCACCAGTTCATCACTCGTACCCGGTGGTGAACGAAACCAGCGCGGGCGGAGTCGTCCTATCGGTCAAGGACGGCTGGGCCTACGTCGCCGTCATCGCCCGACGCAACAGGGGCGGCCGCCTGGAATGGTGCCTGCCCAAAGGACATCTCGAAGGCGCCGAAACCGCAGAAGAAGCGGCCATACGTGAAGTCTCGGAGGAGACGGGAATATCCGGCAGGGTGCTCACCCACCTGGCGAGCATCGACTACTGGTTTTCGGGAACGGACCGTCGTGTCCACAAGGTGGTCCACCACTTCCTTCTCGAGGCTCTTTCCGGCGTTCTGACAACAGAGAACGATCCCGACCAGGAGGCCGAGAAGGTCGAATGGGTTCGCATCGACAAAGTCGGCTCGCGCCTGGCTTATCCGAACGAACGCCGGATCATAGCGGCCGCGCGCAACATCCTTTCAGGGCACGGGTGACATGGGCATAAGGTTTCTTTCTTCGTTGGCCACACTGGCTTGCCTCGTGAGCAGTGTGGCTCCCGCCGCGAGCGCTTCAACGTCCGTCTCGGTGCGCGTCGACGCGCACGCAAAGGCGCCGACTGCCGTTCTTCCTAGTGCGGGAAAGGCGAAACCGACTCTTCACATAACCTCCGTCGGCGCCCCCATTCTCCAGCCGGGTCAGGACTTGACGGTGACCGCTCAGATAAGGAACCCCGGGTCCTCGTCGGTGACCGTTTCTTCGTCCAAGCTCTCCGCTCAGACGAAGGTTCCCGGCTCGCGTTCCCAGGTCCTTTCCTTCCTCCGCGGATCGAGCGGGGGCCAGCGAACGGCCGCGATCGAAACTCTCGCCGAGCACGATGATTCCGTCACGGTTGGGGCAGGTTCGACCCAGGAGGTCACCTTCTCCGTTCCCCGCAAGCAACTCGAATGGGACGGCTCGCCCGACGCTTGGGGGCCGAGAGGAGTCGAAGTCTCCGCGACGATTGGAGGCAAAACCTTGAAGGACCGCTCGATCGTCGTCACGGCGCCCTCCGGCCCCGTGACGCCCATGCCCACGACGGTGCTCATCCCTCTGACGGTGTCACCCACGGAGACAGCTTCCAACCCATCTCTGGCATGGCAGGCGCAGCACCGCGCATCAATGGTTCCCGAGCGGCTTCCCCGGGCGATCAAGGAGCTGTCGACTCCGGGGGTCACTCTCGCCATCGACCCTCTCGTCGCCGACGTCGGGGGTGCAGATTTCACGAAGGCATTGGCCTCGTTCACCAGCGAACGCGAGACGCAGATGATCCTGACGGCCCCGGGCGATTCCGACGTCGCGGCCACCGTTCACGCCTGTGACGAGTCCGGCGCGCTCGACTCATGCATCAAGGCTTCGATCGATCGACAAAAAGCCCTCAAAACGAGGGTAGCCGAAGACGTCGCGGCCAAACTGAACATCGATACGCCTCGCACGGACATCACTTTGCTCGCCCCGCAGACGGATTCGCTGACGACGGACGCCTTGGCATCCGTCGGCGAAAGCCGCGTCATACTGTCCGGAAACCAGGTTCCGATCAAGGGCAAAGGCAGCACGACGCCGTCGGCCCGCATGCGCCTTCCGGGCACGTCCGTGGCGGCGCTGGCCTCCGACACCGCCATGAGCGCGGCCTTTGCCGGCGCGCTTCCCGACAACGCCGACGCCGATTCGAATCTCGGGAGTTCCGACTCCCTCGACGCCTTGGACGCCCGTCAACTGGTGCTCGGCCTATCCGCCGCGACATACAGAGAGCGTCCCAGCACCTCGCGCGTGACCTTGATCCAGGGCGACAGGGCGGGCATGCCCCATTTGGGTTTGGGAGATCCCGCGACGGCGTCGACCGGAAGCGCTCTCAGCCCCGAAAGTATGGGAGAGACGGTCAAAGCTCTGATGTCCGCCCCGTGGGTGTCGCCAACCACGATCAGCGGGTCCTTCGATCGAGATCCATCGACGACCACTCGGGGTTCCCTTCCCGCTTTTCGCTCTCCTGCCGGATTGCTGACGCGCAGCGGTATAGAGCGCATTGAGGCGGCACAGAAGGATTTCGCCACGATCGCCGACATTTCAAACAGCAAGGAGCTGTTGAACCGGACGGTGGCCTCTCGAGCTTACGCTTTGACGGGCGTCGCGTGGAGGGCTTCGAAAGCTTCTCGCAGTGAATCCATCGAGGCCATCGAGGCTGACGGAAAGAAGTTCCTCAAGAGCATCGCGGCCGAACCGTCGTCGACGATCAACATCATCTCCACCAAATCTGAGATCCCGGTTCACGTAAGCAATTCTCTGCCGGTTTCGGTCAATGTCTCGGTCGAATTGCACTCACGTGACCCGCGTCTAAAAGCCGGAAAGATCGTCAAAGCCACCCTCGCGCCTAACTCTTCGACGAAGGTCCTCATTCCCGTCAAGGCTTTCGGTTCGGGAAACGTGACCGCCGAAGTGAGAATCCTCAATGCCACCGGTCAATCTGTGGGTGTGACGAATTCGCTAGAAACCCGAGTGCGCGCCGACTGGGAGAACATCGGAACAGGAGTGTTTCTGGCATTCTTCCTCACACTTCTCGTCGTGGGCACCGTGAAGTCGCTTCGTAAGGGGCGCCGTTCGCGTCCTTTCAGCCCCGAAGAGATCCGTAAGGCACGTAAAGAAGCCGCTTTGCGGGTAGCGATGGCAAAGGAAAAAACATGAACGACGTCGGCTCCGAACCTCCAGACAAGCCGAGCCTGACCCTATCAAGTTTGCCCGGTAGGATGGACAATGTCGCACACGTGGTTAAGAGTCCTAGCCCGTGTCCATGAAGGGAGTGTCATGAATAGCTTCGTCGAAGCTGGTCAAATTCTTGCCGGCCGTTACAAGCTTACCGAGCCGTTCTCGGAACAGCCGCTCTATCCCGGAGTTCAAGCCTGGAACGCCGTCGATACGCTGCTTGGAACGTCATTGCGGATCCTGGCGTTGGATCCGGGCAACTCGAACGCCAGCGAAGTGCTGGACGCTGCCCGGCGCAGTTCGCTCATTGACGACCCGCACGTCGTGCGCATACTCTCGGTCGGCGAGGATCCGGCCGCGTACTACGTCGCTACCGAGATTCCTCTGGGCACACCGCTTTCCGCCTATCTTCACGGCATTCCCTTCGATCCTAAACAGGCCCAGGCGCTTACGGGCGAGGTCGCGAGCGCCCTTAACTCCGCGCGGGCGCGAGGCGTTCGCCATCTCGAATTGACGCCTCAACAGGTCAGGGTAGGGGTGCTGGGAGAAGTCTTTATCGACGGATTGGGCACTGATGCCGCCCTGGCCAGCCTTCGCACGGACTCAATGTCGAGTTCACAGGCCGATAGAATGGAGTCACGCGGAATTTCGATCCTTTTGGCCCGCTTGCTCACCGGGAATGCCAAAGCCAAGCCCGACGCCGTTTTGCGCATGGCAACGGAGAACGGCTCATTGCCCGATGCGCTGCGCAGCGCGTGCACTCGGGAGCTCCGCGGGCTGGGGGCTCTCTCACCCGCTGATCTCGTCCGCGAGCTCGCTCCTTGGGGCTCCGTCGAGCCTTCCGAATTCCCGTCGGTCGGCGAACCGCACGGCTCAGATTCCGACGTTTCTGCTCAAGCCGGAGCTCAAGCGGCCGGAGCTGCTTTTGGCGAAGCTTCTGGAGCCGAGCGTGATGCCGACGGAGTCGAGCACGATGCGAACGGAGCCTCGCCCGCCCCGTCACACGGCGCGTCGCCACAGCCCGGAATCGCATCGACGGGAGACGCTTCGAGCGGAAACAAGGTAGACCCTCTGTCCGGAGACGCCGTCAAATCCGCTGGAATGAAGCCGAAATGGTCGAGTCTTAACACCTTCGCCGAGGAGCATCCAGAAGCGGTCGATCCTTCGGCAACGGCGATTTTCCACCCGGAAGACTTCGGCGATGCCCCTGAGGGCGACTACGTCACGATTGCCGATGGCCCCGAGGACCTCGCCAATTCCGCCGAGAAGACGATCGAAACCGCGGCCGTACGCGATAAGAAGGGTGGGCGCGACAAAAAGTCCAAGAAGAAAGCCGGGGCGGCAAAGGGCGGAGCAGCCGGAAAAAGCGGAGCCGCCGGAAAGGCTGCGGCCGAAGCCACGGGGACATCGATCGCAGCCGGCGCAGCTGCCGGTGCTGTCAAATCGGCGGGGGCCGCTCCGTTGGCGGCGGCGAAGAATGCTTCCGGAGCGGGGAAGAACGGGAAGGCTCAAAAGAAGACGACGTCGACCGGCAAGCCTTCCGGACAACCGACGGGCAAAACTTCAAAGCAATCAAATAGCAAACCTTCTAAGCAATCGGACTCTTCAAAAGAGCAGCCAAATGGGCAGGCTGCACAAGTACCCGACGGGTCTTTGGACAACGCCCCCACTCAGAACATGGCGGCTGCGGCTGCTCAGGCTTCTCCGGCACAGCAGACCGGTAGAAGTTCGGGGCATGGGGAGTCGCAGTTACCGCCGTCGTTCTTTCCGGCTTCTGAACAGGCTGCGAATGCCGCGAGTTCGGACACCGTGCAGATACCCACCGCTCAGGCGACTAGCCAAAGCCCGTGGCTTCTCGGCGAAGCTCCGTCCCCTCAGCAAACCGAGTTGCCCGGCGCAGAGCTGGCCGGCGAGGAAATCGAAAAGCCGCTGTACAACCCTTCGAAAGTAGTGGTGGCTCTCGCCATCTTGCTTATCGTCGTATTCGGACTTTGGGCAGTTTTCAAGTTCTTTTCGCCCACCAGCGTTCCATCGAACAAATCCTCCTCAACACGTTCTTTGCCCGCTACGAAGGCTCCAAGCTCGCAGGAAAAGAAGCCTTCCGCGAGCCCAACGAAAGAAGAAAAGGCCGAAAACCTGCCGCAACCAAAGGTCGAAAACATCACGCTGCTCAATCCGTACGGTGCACAATCGGATCCGTCCAATGTGGATGAGCAGGAGAATCCTTCCCTCATTCCCTACCTGACGGATCAGAAGACGTCCACCACCTGGGAATCTTATTGGTACGCAAATTCGAAATACTCTGGCAACAAGGACGGCATCGGTCTGGCTATCAAGCTTTCTGGCAAGTCGAAAGTGACGTCCGTAAAAATCGATTCCAAGTACTCCGGTGGCAAGGTCGAGTGGCGCAATTCTTCGGCTTCATCCCCGAACACTGGTGACGTGATTGCCGAGTCGGCGCTCAAGCCCAATTTGAAGCTTTCGGCTCCCAAAACGATTGCCACAGACACTGTTGTTCTCTGGTTCCCCGAACTATCGAAACAGAACAAGTCTAAATATCGAATCAGCATCGCGGAAATCAGCGTCGAATGAAGTCGAATGAAACGGCGAACCTATGTGGGAATAGACGAAATTGATGTTGGGAATAGACGAACCCACTGCATGCGTTCCGCCACCGACCCCTAAGAAAGGCAGACATGACTGAGAAAGTTCACGACGTCGTCATCGTTGGCTCCGGCCCCGCGGGTTGGACGGCCGCCATCTACACATCTCGCGCGGGTTTTGAACCGTTGATCGTTGCTGGCGCCCTTGAGGCGGGCGGAGCACTCATGAACACCACCGAGGTCGAGAACTTCCCGGGCTGGCCTGACGGAATCATGGGCCCCGATCTCATGGACAAATTCCAAGCCCAGGCACAGAAGTTCGGCGCCACGGTCGAGTACGAGGACGCAACGGAGCTCCGGCTCGAAGGCGACATCAAGACGATCGTCACCGACTCCGCAGAGTATAAGGCGAAGACAGTAATTCTTGCTCTTGGCTCGGCCTATAGGAAGCTCGGTATTGAAGGCGAACGGACCTATTCCGGCAAGGGGGTGTCCTACTGCGCCACCTGCGACGGTTTCTTCTTCAAAGACAAGGAGATAGCTGTCGTCGGAGGGGG
>ERZ773067.1094-NODE-1094-length-15029-cov-3.110725_pt1 | contig 15029 bp, 14 predicted proteins | sample MGYA00580622_ERZ773067 | MGnify/ENA primary metagenome ERZ773067 (study PRJEB29015, sample SAMEA2737998) | human oral metagenome | biome: human oral; feature: human-associated habitat; material: dental | place: China | collected 2113 ...
CAATCTTCAAAATCAAATGTATAACTTTAGTCGATTTTTAAGTTACGGTAGAATTTACTTTTACAAGTGACCTTTTTCTGAGAAATAATTTGGAAGGAAGCCTTTGCATTCTAATCCATGCCCTTTCCAAGCGCATCCTTTCCCATTTCATCCCGCTGTAATGTTCTCACCACAGGAGAGATACCGGAGATTCGGCATTTGGGCGGCAAGATATTCGAATGCCTCTCGGCCCGTACAATGACAGGTGTAAAAGTCGGTAGTCGGATAATGACGAAGCTCCGCCGCAATCCGATCAAGAAGTTCCCGGGGAACAGTGGTCCCCTGTGCCGGATTAAAAAGGTGGAACCCGCCAATGCAGAGATCCGGAGAAAATACCGCCCCACACCTCATGATATTTGCTACCCCCATATGCCCGCAGCCCATAAGGAGTGCAGTCTTTTTCTCCCGAATGATCAGATTCTGTTCATGTTCAAAGCAATCCGGCGCATCTTCCTCAAAAAGGCTTGCATTTTCCGGCGAAAAAGTTTCGTCCTTTCCCTTTGGAGCAAAAAGCAGGAGTTCTTCATCAATCCTGGTATCTCCATCCAAAAGCAGGAGTTGTGGATGGGTTTCCCACTCCTTCGAGAGACCAATGTCATAGAAGCCTGTTCCAGTCTTTACAAAATGTCTTCGAAAGGCACTCTTTCTCACATAGATCTTTGCGTGATGGTTTTCCTCCAAAAACTCCTTCAACCCGCCTGTATGATCGTAATGACCGTGAGAGAGGATGACGGTGTCAACGGAGGCAAGGTCAATCCCCCGGCGATGGGCATTTTCCACGAGAACCCCCTTCGGTCCCACGTCAAAAAGCAGCTTATGCCTCTCTGTCTCCACATAGAGCGACAACCCGTGTTTCGGCACGAGCTCACAGTGACTTTCATTTTCCACCAATGCCGTGATCTTCATTTTTCCCTCCTCCTCTTTTCCATAACCTGATACACTGATTGTATCACACTCCCGTTTTTTGACAATGTCCCCCAGTGTACTCATAAACAAAAATCCTACGGCTGTTCCTTCGTTTACAAGCAGTTATTTAAAACTGCGATAATATGTTTAACCCGTTAAGGTGTGTGTTTATAGGGCATTCTTCGGACAATTCCTGACACATTCCATGCAAAGGATACACTCTGTTCTGTTCTTTCGTTTTCGGGAGTTGTCTGTTACATCCACATCCATAGGACATACTTGTTTACATTTTCCGCATGATATGCACTTGTTCGTGTCACATTTTACTCTCAAAACAGAAAAATAGCTCATTGGTTTTAAAAATACAGTGATAGGACATATATACTTGCAAAATGCCCGATTGTCCTTAAATGCAAATGCAAGCGAAATGCCTGCTGTGTAATAGGCAAGGTTACCGACAATAAATGCCCAAAACATTATTCGCTCCATGTGGCCGGCTTTGGCGAGAAACAATGCAGCAACAAATACCAGCGAAGCCGTAAATGTAACATATCTGATCCATCCAATTTTCTTTCTTGGCTGTGCATGTACTTTGTAGGGAAGAAAATCCAAAACCATAGCAGTCCAGCAGGCATATCCGCACCATCCTCTTCCAAACAGCAGCGGACCAAAAATTTTTGCAACCGCATAATGTATTGTTGCCGCTTCAAAAACTCCGGTGAACAGATAATACCAAAATCCCTCAATCTGCATATTTTCATTACAGATTAGGCCCAGATAAATCAGCATATACAAGCCAACCAGCAATTGGACGATCCGTCTGGCCTGTTTATACTTCCTGATGAACAAAAAATTCCCCAAGGATATAGACAACCCGATGTAGCTGAAATTAAAAAGATAAAATACATTTTCTTTTGTCAGCCACAATGTGATTGCAACTGTTTCAAAAATCAGAAGCATAAGAATCGGTATCTTGTATTTTTTAAATTTATCAACTCCTTCTGACAAATTCATCAAAACCCCCTCTTACTATTTCCAGACCATCCGGCTCCACATGGCAGGGAAGTGGCAGAATGCTTACACCGGCTGCTTTTGCCTCTTCCAATTACCTCGAATGTTTCAATATCCTATCAGATTTCCTGCTGGTTTTCAAATCTTTCGTGGAAGAGGAATAAAACAGAACGTCCCGCTGTCATTCATTCCATGGATTTTTCCACTGATCCCGATAGATCGAGAAAGACGGAAGAAAAACCGCTTGCAGATTCAAAGATGCTGATGTAGAACAGACTTCACAAGTGAAAAATCTATGGTGATGTCACCCCCATTGAAGATTTGGCCTTAAGCCTTCGTTCCTACAACTGCCTCAAACGGGCAAGAATATGCAGCGTCGAGAAGCTGCTGTTCCAGCTAATATGCCATACTACTTTGCCGCATAATCAATTTGTTTGGCAAGCCGTATGCTGCGTGCGTTTTGCTCTGTATCCTCTGACTCTTCATATCCATCATAGGGTGCCTTCGGATCATGCATGCGCTTCTTGAAGGGAGTGCAAAGCTCTGTCCTGTGGCGGAAGGCAAATTCCAAATCGTCTGTCCAGCCGGTATGACCGGTGATGATCTTTATGAGTCCGGCCCTTCTTTTCAGGTTTTTTTCAAGCGCAGCCAGGGATTTTACCGCCAGTTTATTATTCTCTGCCAAAATACTGATGAAGCTGTAGCCGCCATCCGCACCGAACCAGATCGTATCACCCGTGAACAGGTATTGATCGTCAATCAGATAGACCATATGTCCCCATGTATGGCCAGGAACCAGAATACATTCAACCTTGATTCCGTCGATCTGAAGAACCTGCCCATCCCTCAGCAGAATACGTTTGTTCTCTATTTTCACCATGGGCAGCTTATAAAGTCCATAGATCACTTTTCGTCTTACCTCACCGGTCAGATAACGGTTTTCCGTTTCACTAAGATATACCGCTGCATCCCTGAATAGCAGCTCACTATCCTGCTCCAGTGCGCCGACATGATCTGTATCCTGATGTGTAATCAAAATATGCCGAATGGATGACGGATCAATATCCAGCCATCCCATCTTTTCACCCAGTCGCTCATAATTGTATCCGGCATCAATCATGATTGTCTTGCCATTCTTTGTATAAAAGAAAATATTTGCGACCCATTCCCTCACACAAGCAACGTACTCGTCAATCCATCCCGTGTTCAGAGGCTTAAAAATCTCCTTGCCGCGAAATATGAGGCCCATAGATTTCTTCTGGTTTTCTGAATCCTTCCTTGCCATTTGTCAACCCCCTTCATAACAGTATGCCGGCACATGCTTACCTTCTCCGCAATCTTTGTCTGCGTGGTTCCCTCTTCTATACATTTTGTCTTGACATCCAGTTCTATATTGTTCAGCAGCATATCGTACCTCTCAATATACAGTTATACTTGTTTCACAATTCCTTAAACTATAGGATAGCGCTAAATGGCGTAAAATACAACAAAATGCCCCTATTCCGTTGTGTACAGAGTGCGCTTTACCAGGGGCTCAAAGTATTTTGCATAAGGCCTGAGCACAGCGTATCTCTGTTCGATGGTGCGGCTATACTGTCTCTCCTGATTCAAGTCATAAGCAGCCTGATAAAATTTTAAGGCATTTGTTACTGTATCGGGGACCCTGAAATCCTCGGTATGTGCTTTAGCATCCAGTGCAAGAGCCTTCCGATACATGAAAAAGCCTATTGAGGCAGAAGGCTGCTCTTGGGTCGTGTTTCGAAGGCCTTTTTCGCAAATCTGCATTATGAAATCATAATTGTTGCTGTCATCAAGGATGTTCAGAAGCGTAACACAGCACTGTGCAGTGATAAGTTCTGATTTGCTGTCTTTTTCATCAGGCTGTACTTCGAAAATATACCTCTTCAATTCGGAAATAGCCTGCTCCCTTTGGTTCATAAGAATCAAGAGCTCCGCTTTCTGATTATATCCGTGCTCGTCAAACGGGAAGCAGCGGATATAGTCATCAGCCAAAGACAGCGCATGCTGGTAAAGATCATCGTCCAGAGGATACGCACTAAGCTTTGTCTTCAAAAAGTCAACGCTATAGAGGAACAGTCTGAAACTCCAACGCTCACGAGGTATTTGCATGGCACGATTCAGATATTCGTCTCCTTTTTTAAATTGACTGCTGTCACCACAGGCATTGATTGCATCACCCAGAATATCGCGATTATACGGTGCCTGAGACAGCGCAAAGTCACAAACCTGAAGTGCAAGATCATAATCGCCAACTCGAAATAGATCCATAACAAAGTTATGATACACATCGCATGCGCTAAGCACACGTTTCTCCGGGTCTATAATATACTCTACCAGTCTCCTGCGATACTGGGCACCACCTGGGGTCATATGCTGTTGAAGAAGGTGAATGGCATCGTGAATAGATGAAACGAATATTTCAAAATCATCCGTATCATCCCGCCCGTGAAACCCATTCAAATGCGCCAGATTTTTCATCAAATCATCATCCATTTTGTTTTTTCCCTTTCTAAGTAGTTTGGAATATTGTAAGTGTCGATTGAATAACCGGCCTTTACGGAATACATGGAATCCAGCGAGCCTTCATTCTGGAAGTTATCTGATCGATATTACAGATCACAGTAATAATTCTTATCATACATCAACTGCACCTCCATCCTGCGGTTCATATAGCAAAGAATAAATCACCCGCCTTAGTTGGACTCGGTAACAACGTCTTAAAACCGTCAGGCCCTAACAATGCATATAAGATAAACATTGCCAGACCAACATAAGGAGCCTTCCTTATGCCGCTATTGCAATTATAGTAACACTCTCTGAGCCGTTCTCCTTCCTCTCCAAGCAACTGAAAGAGAACTCTTTGATGAACAAAGAAAGCTTTTTCGTTGCTCATTAACGAACGACTTACTTCAAGAAGACGCCGCGTTCCGTATTTTACTATCTTTCTGCAAACCTCTCTCTTCCAAACGGAATCATAGCTGCATGAGAGAATACTCTTCAAGGCCGCTGCTTGATTCGGTTGCTCGTCAATCCTGCCCTTCAGAAAAGCACAGAGTTCTTCAGGCAGCACCGACTGTAAAAACTGTTCATCATTATCGAACATGACCCATGAGAGTCCTTGATAAACGCTTTCCGGGAATACATCAGCATTACCGCCCCTCCTATCTCGCAGTTCGTCTGCCCAGCTGTAGCGGATCCCTTCACTGCCCATCAACATGGATTTTAAAGAGTACAAAGAGAATGCTCTGGTATTATCCGGGTTTAATGGATGAATAGGGATAGTATTCCGCAAGGTGCGAACATCCTCCAGCATGCTGTCTGCAGTTTGGTAACGGGTGGACATTGCATCGGTTGCAGCAATGATGATTCTCTGCAACTCAGTGAGAATCCTTTTTGGAATAGAAAGGTATGCTGATTCCCTTTGGATTTGCCGTTTTCTGTTGCGAGTAATTTCAAGCGCATTTTTCCCAACACAGAGATAGAACAGCAGGATGCCAACAGAGTATAAATCCGTAGCCGGAGTGAAACGATTACAACCCCTTTGAACCTCCGGAGCTGCAAAACCAGGACTATATGAAAGCTGATACTCTGAATGGTATTCTCCGGAGTCCATTTCAACGGAACATCCGAAATCCGCGAGAAACGCCTCACAGTTCTCTCCCGTATCAACATCACGACCGGCCCATATTACGTTGCGGCTGCTGATATCCAAATGAAGATATCCGTTATCATGAACTCCTGACAGGGCGGCGAGTACACTTTCGATGATCCGAAGTGCATAACGAACACGAATCATATCTGTGAAAACCGGATCTCGATCCGCACTGTTGCCAGTGACAGGCGCAGGTTGCGCCTTTTCCCAATTTTCAACCATATCGGAAAGAGAACGCATATCCTCGCTTTCCCGTTTCATTACAGCGTAACCTGTACTGATTTTAAGAAACGGAATTACCTGGAAGCTAAGCTCTGAAACCTTTCCTCCTATTGCACCTTCGTATTCAAATCGAGACAGATTCCTGCGAAAGCTCTCCTCATTGCCAACTGTTGGTACGACCTTTCCGTATTGGTTGCGGGAAGCTCCCTCGGATGGAAAGAACTCTTTGATAACAACGGAGGATGTTCCCCCAACGGTATCTGCCGAATAAATCAGCGCGAATCCTCCCTCACCGATAAGATGCTGAATTGTATATGTACCGCCATTGGCCATTGATATAGTATAGCCGCAAGGCAGAGGTTGTCGGTTCACTTAGGAAGCACCTCCTTTAGCATCAATTGATCATTTTTCTTTTTATTCGTGCGGGACGCTCTTCGCTTAATCACCGACGAACAAACTGCTTCATAGACTTCGGCAGGATCACGCTGATCGGGTCCCCCAAAAGCATAGACTACCGAAAGCATCATGCTTTGTTCCACCAGGTGAGGCGGGTAAAACGCAGGGAGTCCAGCCGCATCCAGACACAACTCAGAAGCGTCGATAAAATCATTCAGCCTGTTCGTAATATCCTCTGGACTTAATCGGCTTTTACCGTCAAACCAGCAGAGATTTGATGTAAACCATAGGAGATACAGCATATCGCTTTTTTCGATGCGTTCAACTTTTCCAGAGAGAATATCCCTCACTCTCGTTCTGCTTTCGTTGATTCCACCGCAAACTGTCATTCGTCCGTCTGTCATTACCTGAATAACATGCCATGCTTTTGTTTTGTCGGTTTGATCGGAAAACGAGAAATCCAAGTTCTCAAGCAGAAGGGTATCAGCAATGCGCTTGCACTTTGCTGAGGAAATAGTATCGTTTTCAAATAATGCCTCTAACGTTTGATCGGCATAATCTCTCATTTGCACGATTTCCCTTATGCAACGAACAAAATCCGTTTCATGCTGACCATTTCTGAGTTTTTTGTCATCAGCATCCGGAGCACCCTCGATCTGAATTGCCAGATTATGAGCAAATACAGCCAAGTTACGATAAACGCGTAATGCGGTTTTTGAAGGCAGATCAAGAAAAGGCGCCCTCTCGTTCAACCATTTTAGAAACAAATCATCCTGATTATCTCTGTTATAAATCGACCAAGAACGCACTTTTTCAGGCAGCGAACCGCCTGCATCTTTAGTCCAGTCATCTTCTTTTTCTTCACAGTCTGCTTTTATTCTTCCAGAGTTTATTTTTTCGAATTCATCCTTTAGCTTAGAAAGCGCTCGACTACTGACCCCGGTTAAGAAGCCATAAGCTTCAATCAAGTCATTCGAGGTGTTATAGCTGAAGCCGTTTTCAACATCAAAAACCCTGAGCAGAAACCATTCCATTTCCTGCAGCGTAAACTGAAGAATATGTCCCAGCTGAAAAGCTTCATCACGTGTTAACAGCGTCGTTTTCTTCTGCACAGGGAACAATGCCTTCTTGATGATGAATGCATCAGCCGCAGCCTCGAAATCACTTTGTCTGGAGGCTTTATCCAAAAGAAAGCGCTCAAATTGGAGTATCTCTTCCTCCGAACTTTGCTCGGCATGTTCTATGGTGACATTCTCCAAAGCACACGCAGTACCGTCAGACAGAACGACTGCAAATCCGCAGGATGGATCATTCCTGTCAATAAGCTGAGAAGGATCTGCCCGATCGAGGAAAATGCGCATGAGTGCAAAACGGCTGGAAAAAGTGTACTCTTTTGCAATCAATCTAAGCTTTTCCCACCTATCCGCATCAGTATCTGCAGATACCTGTTCAATGATTTTCCAAATATTCTCAATATCAGAATCTATCAAAGACAAGCAACGCTGTTTTGCGTCTTGAGTATAGTTCTTTATCATAATCCCAACGCACCTCGCTTTTGCATAAAATAACAGTTTATTCTACCAGGTTCAATCTTAAAAATCAATAATTTACAAAAATATTATATGTCTTATCTACATTAAGTTACCTTTCTTTAAGTTAACACGCACAATCTCCATAACAAATTATGCAAAATCAATTACAATGCAGCTTGCATCATCTGAAGGATCGCTTTGATCCAGAAAGGAAACAAGGTCTTCCCTATTTCCGCTATCAATCATTTTTTTTGCTCTTTCGGAAATATGCTGCCCATACGCATATACTGTTGCTCCGTCTGTGATCATCACGATCCTTGAATATGTTTTAGTGTTTCCAAAGCCAATCCTTAAATGATGGAGCGCCTCCTGAGAGGTAGTTAGCCATGTGTAGTTTGTTGTTAACCCATTTTCTGGAGAACTAAGCATACTAATACTGCCATCTTTTTTTCGACTAATGATTCCTCCATCTCCCAAATGGATTATTGTATAATTGCCTGTATGCGGATCGTATGCCAATATAACCAGCGTTGACGCATACTCTGCTTTTTCTACTCCTTTGTCTGACGCCAATTTAGAAATGGTATCACGAATGACTCTTATGAGTTCATATTGCAGTTCATCTACATGTTCGTATTGAGTCATCTGGGTAATGCCCTTACTTGCGATAAACCGGAACACTGCTTTTAAGACTTCTTTTCCACCTTCACGACAATACCGTTTCCCTGTTTGACCATCAGCAAGTCCCCAAAACCTTATCTCCGGTGTCCCATCAATATAAATGACATCCTCGCACTCTAAATCTCTCGCTAAATTGGATTTTCCGGTTACAGAACAGGCAACGCTTAGTTCATCAATGCAGTTTACAAAGTTCATTTTAACCAACTCCTCTTATCTTTCCCTTGCTTAGACACATTGGATTATACAGCAAAGAAACCCCCCGTTTCTCCGGTATTTTCTCCATTGTTGATCACTCCCTTCTGTCCTTTGGGAATCACCAGCTTAATCTTCAAGCATCCTCTGCCATCAATACAAGTGCAAAGTCTAATATTTCCAACATATCCGCATGTGCGAAGGCACTGACTGGCAAGACGCACGATTTCATCGGTAGGAGGAAGCAGCCGCTTGTCTTCGCTGAGATTCTCCTGAGGCGCTGTGCCGCGGGAAAAAACAATGATTTCTGCTTCGGCCAAGTCTTTTCCGATGCTGCCCAGCATCTTTTTCCGAATTGGGTCGCACACAAAAATACAGACGGGAGATGATGCTGCACGTGCAGCTCCACTCACCTTGTCAATTCTGCTGTAAAACACACCGAGATCAGGGTGCGTATGCCCTTCTAAAACAAACTCCGATGGTCCGCAGAGTTTGAGAAAAGGGTCAACCTGGTAGCCGAAGGCATCCGTATTGAACTTGGCTTCATTTCTCAAAAACTCCTCACGATGGTATTCCAGAAAATCAAGACCCGGATTGTATTCTCCGTTGGGGCCAAGGTTTGATGCTCCAACCGGATTGCGATTCATGGTCTGGATTTCAATAATATGGCTGACAATAGTAATCACGTTGCCGTCACCATCAACCAGGAAATGCCCCATCCCGCAGAGTTTCTGCTCATTGACATTCATCGGGGATCTTCTCCCATATGAGATGATGGAGTTAAGTTCCTGTTCGGGTTCAGGAAGGATGATTACTTTGTGGCACCCTTTGCCGTGTCTTTCCTTAACATAAACATCACCGCACTTGCTTTTGAGGATGTCCATGGCTTTCTTAAAACTGCATACCGGATAGGTTTTGGTCTGCAGAGGGCGCCTGGTAGGCATAGGGGGATAATTGGTCATGATACTTTATCTCCTCTCAGTGGTGTCTGACGGGAAGGGGCGGAGGTGCAGTCACAGGCTTGCTTGCCGCCTTGCGAGGCGGAAGAGTCGTCCGCTCAGAGACATAGAGCAGCTTAGGATGAATCGTGGGAAAACGTCTGGCAGCCACACCATCCTTATGCCACTGTGCCACGCTGCTGTTTGCCATGCTTTCATATCGAGTCACACCAGGATCATGAATCATATCGCGCACGAGCTTGTCCACGACTGTAGTCAGAGAGCTTGTGAAGGGAATCCAGGCATCAATGCAGGCGCTTCCAGAACGAAACACGTTAGGACTCGCAAGATAATGATCCGAAGCATACGAAGCTGATACGGATTTCAGCGGATAACTGGGATAGCAAATAATATCGGCCGTCATAGATCCACAGGCTTTAGGGGAAGTGTCCTCGTTTGTGGTCAAATAATGCGAAGGTGCCTTGACTGTCACTTTGAGGTGCATCGCTTCACCGGCTTTCGCCTGAACTCTCTGGATTGTCACATACTTAGGGTTGTATTTCCGAGCGGAGAGAAGGCCGCACTATGATGAGCACGTTTTCCCTGGGAGATACATTTATCACACAGAAGATCGTCAAGAAAAACACGGCCCTCATGCTTCATCACCTTGATGGAGGTTCCACATGAATGGCAAACATCATCCACGATAAAGCCGGCATGGACGATCTTCCTGTAATTCAAGCGATGAACGGATATCTCAAACTCCGTCGTATCAAGGAGAACAGCAATCTGATCCATTGCCTCTTTCAAAGTGACGCCCATGACATTGCCATGAAGCCATTCGATTTTTCCAGGCGGATGGATTGCACATCCCGGACAATTGTGTTTCCGCATAGGACGAGAGGAGCTCAACTCCAGATGGGGGTAAGCAGTATAGGTCAGTCTGCGGTTCATCACATCCTCTGCACCAAGAACGCTCCCTCTGAGTTGTTCAGTACTCAGATAAGCTGCCATCGAACTAGCCCGGTTAGTGGTGCGAACCACTTCACTTACGCCGTCGTACTGTCTGATTTGCGGCCCTGCGCATGACGTTCTAATGCTGCTGTCCTTCATCCAGCTCTCATTAATCAGGCAGCGAAGGCAAAACTCTGTATTGTCAATAATCACACTCTGAGCCATTTCATCATGAGTTCCATCCATAATCACGATTGGGCGTCGGTCTTCAGGAATTTGACGAATCAGTTCATTCAGGAGTACCTTGGCATCAAAATTATCAACAGCGGCAATCACATATTTATAGTCAACAAATGCCTCTGGTCCCAGTAAACACAGATCTCCATCAATGCCGTTGGAAGTACATCCTTCGTCCAATAGAGGCTGTACACGCTCTGCAATGCATTCAGCCTTGTTTCGACCTCCATCATCAGGTGTTCGAACCAAACAGCTGTGTTTTGCCCCATTTTCAAGGGTAAAACAATCAAAATCTATTTCGTCAGGAGAAAGCCCCATTTTTGCACAAAACTCTGCCAGGTAACTTCCTACAGCTCCGGCACCGATAATCAGTACGCGCAGGGCATGAAACAAAGGGCGGTATTCTGAAAGCTTCAAAGCATTATAAATAACTTTAGACATATTGGACCATCCTTCCTTTCTGGGCTGTCATAGCAGTTTCCCGTTGCTCTTAAACTGGTGGCCTCTAGAACAGCGGTAGCAATTTGCTTCGCTGTCCCAGAAGATCACCTGTCGCTGGCCAGGGACATTCCTTTGCTTATCAAAGGGGCAGCACGGAAACTGGTTTGGTTTGATTCCACGGGGACCGTTGCCAGTCTCCATAGTTCTTCGAGCTGCATTAGCTGTTGCCAACGTGCAAGAACGGCGGGGAGGCAGCACTCTTGTGGTGGAAGAACTGCTTGTTCTGGTTTGGACCCGGCTGACTATTGGTGAGGGTATGCCCACATTGACCCGAGACGGGAGCGGAAGCCGTGTATTGACAGATTTTTCGTTGCTCCCCTTTTTCGTTATACATGCTATTATGACCCCGCAAGCAGCCAGACCCAAGCCGACAAGGATACATATTGTCACCATCATGTCAGCCCCTTTCCTTTACGCTACCCCGGCATTGTCGCTGATTGCCAGGACGTCGCCCTCCTGCAGACCAAGGCTCCCAACCGTTTCGTTGGTATCACTGGTAGATGCTCCGGTGCGCTTGTTCTCAAAGAGAATCTTACTGTCGTGCGGATTCACCCCGATATCAACGGCATATTTCTGAAGAACCTGTCCGAGCGTGTTCGTACCGTACACGGCAGCCTGAGGATAAGTTGCGCCGGTCACCTTGTTGAGCAGATCAATCTCAAAGGCACCTTCTGTGGCGGCAAGAGCGCCGTCAATGGGATAGTTTGTCATAGCTTTTATCTCCTTTATTCAGTATTAGTGGCTTCCCACGACTACAACAGCAACCCTGGCTGCTGTAGTTTCGACCGGTTGCCATCCGGATCTCTTTCGGGCGAGGGAAGATCGCAAACTTTTCAGGCGATTGACCGCCTCTTCAATTCAGTAGTGGTATTCTCTGCTGAGGTGTAAATGAAGTGCTCGAACATGTGCGCAATTCGGATTATAAGGCAAAACCAACCTGCCTTTTCACCGTACCGAGAATTGCCTGCTCAGCTTTGGCAAACATGCTTTCAGTCACGGTAACAGGCGTGCTGTCCGCTTGTACCAATGCTGCATCGAGAGCGCTTTCAAGCACAGCTTCAATCATCTGCTGGTGCTTCCGCAAAGAGGTAATGTTTCGGTCTACAAGGTGATCAATCGATTTGAACAACAGCTCGTAATTGAAATCAATCATGCTATACAGGTCACTCGCCAGTTTTTTTTCCGCATATTTCTTACTAATGGATTTGATACGAGAAGCACTGGCTTCAGGAAACGAAATGATCATGCAGCGGTCTGCCAGAATGGGGTTAATCTTCTGAAGATCGTTTGCGGTGAAAAACATGGGACAGTGTTCCAAACCAACAAGTGTAGTCTCAAGATAATTATCGAAAACGTCAGTATTCGATTCATCCGTAATGGAAAGCAGCTCATCATCGACACTGGCGCGATTATGATTGTGGGTAACCTTATCAATCTCGTCGAAAATGTAAGCTACAAGCAACGAGTCCGATCGAAGTCGAGCTTTCGCAATACACCCCACATCAGAAGACTGATAGATGCCGCAATTTCCCGTCATTCCATGTCCACCATCAGTCTGGGGAACCTTTATAACTTCAGTGGGAATCTGAAGAGCTTCTTCCACCAGTAAGCGTACAGCAGTTGTCTTGCCGCAGCCTTTTTCACCAACAAAGATAATTGCTCTCATGTATCCCGTTTCGATGTAGGTGACAAGAGCAGGGACAACCCTGCAAATTATCTCATCGGGGATATCATGGCTAAGGCAGAAGGATTTTAAGCGGTTGTATAATTGCTTTGGATCTACGGATTCGCGGAAGAACCGAGGAACCTTGAGTTTCATTTTCTTGAGCGCACGCAAATATCGCACCTGTTTTTTGTCAACGTGATGAGCAGTGGAGATATCATCCAGCTGTGCCTCCAGTTCCTTTAAACGAGACAATCCTTCGCTGTTAAGGCCGGAAAGCTGCTTGTCAATCCAGCGACAAGTCCCTACTCGAGTAGTAGGATTCTTTCCCTTCTTATTGTTTTGCAGGCCAAGCAGTGCCATGATTTCACGATCACTGAGGCTCAGCACCAGCTTTTTAATTTCACTGAGTTCTGCCATACTAACACCTCCATATAGCTGCAATTGCTGCGGTGTTCCCAACGAATTTCCAGTATTTGCAATCCAACGGATTATAGTTGCATACTGTACCATTCACTCCGCTTTAACGAACTTTAACATCTTTAAATGCATCTTTATCATGTGAGCGTGACGCACGAGTTCAGGAAATTCACTGAGAAGGAGATTGTATTCCTCCTTCAAAGCTTCCAGTTCATCCTTAGCAACAGGTTCGCCAGCACACACCTTCTTGTGAAGAAGGTGATCCTTTGCAAGGGCACGGATATAGTAAAGATAAGGGATATTGATAGAGGGCTGGACCTCAGCTGCTGCGGCGATTCCATAATTAGCAGTCACCAACACGTCCTCAAAAAGACCGCGATCCATCTGTATATCTGCCAAGCGCAGAGCGCACTGACTCGCATTGGTATGGGTATAGATCGCCTCCTTGAGGACGCTCATGCTGCCTTCAGCATTGCCAAGGGCCGCTTCCAGCTCACTCTCAGCCATACTTGCCTTTTCCTCATAAGGGAGGTACTTCTTGTAATAGCCGATGATGCTTCTGCATTCGTCCTCGTTCGCAATCGGGTCTTCCTTGAGAAGATAATCGAAGGAGAAGGTGAATGCACGCCAATTCCAACGCTGGAAGGGAACCTTCGCTTTCAAAACGGTGTAGTGATCAGCAGCAGTCTGCATATCTCCGGCTTCAGAACTATACTTGATCGTGTCTGCAAGAAGATCAACATTGAGAGGGAATTTCTTAAGACCTCCCATACAGATTTCCATGGCCTCACGCTTCCTGCCGCGGCGAGCCCAATCAACAGCCTTGTTGTGGTAATCGTCCGAATCCATATCGCTGTCGCCCTCGTCTTCATCGTCATTCGAGTCAGATACCATCCCTCTCATATGGGAGAGCAGCTCGAGGAAGTTGCCATGGGACGTCTCTTCTTCGGAAGCCCCATCCTCTGCTTCAGAAATGCCGATAAGTTCCTTTGCATCCTCATCAGCGGGGGTCCCGGCAATGCTACCATTGCCAAAGAGTTTTTCTTCAAAAATAGACTCATTCATCACAATTCTCCTTTTCTTTCATTTACTGTATAGTTACTTGCTGGGGAGAAAAAAAGCGCAGAGTCCCCCCTTACCCCCACAGTTGCTGTTTATGAGTTGGGATGCTTCGAAGTTTAGGCGACCGCTACCTTTACGCTGCATCCCAGCACTTTAAGTTTTTTAATGTAAGCATTGATTTTGCTCTCCTTATTGAACTGGTTATAATAATCCGCCCCAAGATCTTTGAATACTGTGCCATACTTGAGGATATGATATATAGCAATCAACATAGAGTGAGCAACAGCTACATACGCTTTCTTTGCCCCTCGGTGACTTCGCAGTCTCTGGAATTGTGCATAAAAGTAAGAGTCTCTTACTCTTGCTGCAGAATGGGCGCAGATGACAAGGGTTTCTTTTAGGATGGCATTTCCTTTCGTTGTTTTACCCGACTTCCGCTTATGAGCGCTTTCATTATTTCCAGGACATATGCCTGCCCATGAGGCCAGATGCTTATCTGTGGGAAACCGCTCCATATCAGTGCCAATCACTGATATAACTGCTTTGGCACTAGCGTCGGCTATTCCAGGAATCTCCTTAATAGCCTCGACCGCCTGATGCTC
>ERZ773067.1097-NODE-1097-length-15015-cov-4.134960_pt1 | contig 15015 bp, 12 predicted proteins | sample MGYA00580622_ERZ773067 | MGnify/ENA primary metagenome ERZ773067 (study PRJEB29015, sample SAMEA2737998) | human oral metagenome | biome: human oral; feature: human-associated habitat; material: dental | place: China | collected 2113 ...
TTTGGTATTGATGAGCTTGTACAGCCCTTTGCCTTTCATTTCCGCCTTTTCGCTGCCGTTTAGGCTCCTTGCCTGCACTCCAAGGTGCCTGAAGTTATTTAAGATATCCGTCTCAATGTGCATAAGCCTCGGCTTTGCCGCCTTTACCGACTCTGCATTTATTCCGAAGGTAAGGTATTTGGTCTTTGTAAGCCCGTTGTTTCCTGCCTCCATCTGGCTTAGGAGGATTCCTGAATACTCATCCCTTACCTCATCAAAGCCGTCATTCTTATGTGGTATGGCTATGCTTTTTTCAAAGTCGGACACATCAGTTGCCATGTTGCAGAATGAAATCTGGAACCTTACAGAGCTGTCAAAAAAATTAAGGAAGGCACACCATTCCTCAAATATCTCTGTCTTGTCTTCCTGTCCTGCAAGCTGGTAGTTTATGTCCTTAAACTCTATGGTCTTTGTATAATAGTCGGGGCCGCTCCTGCATATGCCATCAGGAAACATCCTGTCAAAAGGTATGCTCTGCTGTGCAGTTCTTGGCACGCCGTCATCTTTCTTTCTTTTCTTTATTATCCCTGATATTTTCTTTTTCTCTGCCCTGCTTAATCCTTCCGGCATTATGAACTTCTTTTCTGTGCTCTTTTTCTTTCCTATGTTTTCCAGAAAGCCTAACAATTCTTTCTACCTCCGTTTCTGCCTCAGCCTGCCTTATGAGTGCCGAGTAATAATTGTCCGTGGCATAAGGCCGTATCTTAGGCCTTATGAATGCCGACTCTATTATGTGGATGATGATGGCTTCAAGAGGCTGCCCGTTCTTCTCATACATTGCAAAGAAAAAGAAGGGCATCATAACTGCCATCATTCCCATTACTGCCACATTGACGCTTAATGCAGCCTTTAATAAAAAGAATGACGGTACTCCTGCAAGGACCGCCATTCCGAAACATATTAGCTGTCTTTTTGTAAGGTTAAACATAACCTTACTCTTTACTTTTGTAAGGTCCCTGGGAACGCTTATATAAGATGCCGCCATTTAATCCTCCTTATCCTGCGTGTAATATCCCCTTTGCAACCGAGCCCGTCTTAAACAGGGTGAATGCAAGGAGTATGGTAAATCCCATCACTTTCCACAGTGAAGCGACTATGTCGCTGCTTAATGCTACAGACTGTATCATTACCGCATATATGCCCACGCATACCATGATTAAAAATCCCTGGAAGCCAAGTGCAAAAAGGCTCTTTAGGTAATTCTGCCCCATCTGCCCCTGTTCCCTGCTTGCAAATGAAGCAAATGGAATAGGCGCAAGGCTTACCATAAGGTAAATCTCAACCATCCTGCCGTTAATGATTACAAAAATCAGCGCAGCCATTATCTGCATAAGGGCACTGACTATAAATATCTGCATATAAATCCCAAAAAGGCTTCCAAGTTCCATTGCCTCAAGTTCTGACTGCATTGAGGAAAGGGAGCCTGCATCAACTGCCGTGCTTCCTTGTATTATCCCACCTGCCTGCCTTACTATGTATCCTGACACATCAAAGACTGCCATTGTAATGTCGAATGTGTTTGTTATGAGCTCTACTGCTACAAAGGTCTTAAATATCCATTTCCATATGAACCAGGTCTCAAAACTCGCCAGGTTGTTATGGCTGATTATAAGCTCTATAAGCTCATAGCAGGCTATGAAGGTTAAAAGTATTCCTGCCACCGGCATTATTACTGATTCCGACAGGCTCTTTACCATGCCAAAGACTGCCGGGAGGAAGTCTCCCGGAGTCTGCCCCACATCAGCCGCAATATGCCCGACCTGGTCATTCACGGAATCAAATACATTTTTCATGCTCTCCATGATTCCTGACACGAGGATTCCCTTAATCCAGTCAGTAATCTGCTGAATTATGATGTCCAACTGATTCCTCCTTTCAATTTTAGGCTGCCACATTAAATAAAAATACTATGTGATAAGCTGGTTTAATTTTCATAAACCGGTATATTTTACACATGTTGTTCTTAATGTGGCAGCCTGTGCAAAGTTATTTAGCCGAACAGCCCCTTAAGAAGAGGCACAAGTGTTGTTCCTATAAGGGCAACACCCCCTCCGGCCATAAGCTGCTTCATTCCCTGGCTCTTTGCGCCGGATAGTGATAGGTAATCCTTTGATGTTGTCTCTGGATTTTCCCCCACTTCACACCGTGCATGCGACTTTCACCGCACACGGCGTTCCATCACAAGAAAGATTTTCACGTTTTAACTAAGACTTACACACTTCGTAACAAATTATTTTTTCTCTAAATTAGTGGCAATTCTGCCATTTTTCTAAGCTTATTACATTTCTCAATCTGCTTGTTTGTTAAGCCAAGCTCTTTTATATATTTTTGGATTGTATCTTCTTTTGTTGCATGGATGAGTATATGAACTGCTTCTGTAACAAGAATTAAGTTGCTGTAACTGTCTGTACCGCCTTGTTCAAGCGGTATCTTGTGATGGCAATGTATATCGTTTGGTGTAAGTTTTACACCTGTTACTCCACATCTGCCATATTGAGCTGCAAAGAGCGAAATTCTGTTGTCTGCAAATTCTATGCTTTTATCAAGCACAGGGTGTTTCATTAACCAAACAAGAGTGTCTACATCAATTTGTAGATTTTTATGAATGAAAGCTCTACCCTTTACAGTGTATTTATTTACAGCCTTTTTCTTATGTTTTGCGTCCTTTGTCCTTATATATCCCACTGGAATTAGCGGATATCCATTAAGGAAGCGAAGCTGTTTACTTTTTCCATATTTTTCTTTTATAAATCCTTTGTTTAGTGTTCCATTGGTTTTAATATCAAGTCTGTTGTTCATCTGCTTTTTAATGTGAAAGGCTATTTTAGCAAAGTCCAAACTCACATTTGTTGCTATTTGATAATAATTATGCAAGCCTGAAACAGTGGCATTATACTTAGCTATTGCTTTGTACTGCTCCTTTTCATTTGCAGGTCTTTTTATATCCGCAATACATTTAGAAATATTTACTTTTGCCTTATTCAGTGCCTTATCACTTATATGCGACTGTACAACAAACTTTTTGCCTTTTGGTTTAACCTTAAGCTTGAAGCCTAAGAACTCCGAATACCTTTGTTTTAGATTTGTTATTTTAGATTTTTCTTCACTCACATTTAGTTTTAATCTGTCTTGCAACCATTTTGTAACTGCCTGATAGGTTCTTTTTGCATCGTAGTAATTACGGCAAAATATCTTGAAATCATCAGCATACCTTACAATGTATATTTCTTTTAGCTTGCTTGTCCTTAAAGCTCTGTAGGTATGGCTTTTTATCTCTGTTCCTTGACTGTTCGTTCTCTGTTTATATGGATAATGCGTGGGCATTGTCAGCCACTGAGAGGAGACCCACCAATCTAATTCGTTCAAGACTACATTAGATAGTAGCGGTGATAATATTCCGCCTTGCGGTGTTCCCTTTGTTGGTGTAATTACCTTTTTATCGGGAATAACAATATCTGCTTTCAGCATTTCCTTAATGATACAAAGTAACTTTTTGTCTTGGATTCCCAAATTCCAAAGCTGCCTTATGAGCTTTGCATGATATACGTTGTCGAAAAATCCTTGTATATCAATATCAACTACATAGTGTAAATGCTGTATCTGCATTAGTCTTGCACATTCTGCGATTGCATGTTCCGTACTCCTGTTAGGTCGAAACCCATAGGAGCTGTCATGAAACTTGGCTTCACATATCGGCTCCAATATTTGCAAGATACATTGTTGTACAATTCTGTCTACAATAGTCGGTATTCCTAAAGGTCTTATTTTCCCATTAGGCTTTAGTATCTCCACTCTCTTTACAGAGCGTGGTTTATACCAATGAAACTGTTTTTGTATGAGAGAAATGTATTCTTCTTCATTTAGCCTTGATAGATGTTTTATTGTTCTGCCATCTACTCCGGCTGTATGACTGCCTTTGTTCCCTTTGATACTACGATAAGCGAGTTTAATATTTTCTCTTGAAGTTATCAGCTCCATTAAATTTGAAAATACTTTATTCTTACTGCTATCTTCATATAAATCATCAAGGACTTTTTGCAAGTCATAGTATTCCGTATAACGGATTTTGCTTTGTTTCAGTGTTTGTTTCGAAGTGGACACAGTCACCATCTCCTTTCGGATTTGATTTTCTTTGTCATACTCGAAGCTGTGTTTGTCTTAATTTCAGTTCTTGTACTTTCCTGTGACTGGTGGCTATCCCTCCACGAACTTATTATTTTCGCTTCATAGGTACTGTGCCACCGCTTTCACCAAGATAAAGAACGGTTATATGCTGTTTTTACAGTCATTTTCCCATTCAACACTTCATTAGCATTAGACTGCTTCCATGTTCCTGGCTTACCACGTTCCGACAATCTTATCTTTGAATACGTTTAGGTTCTTCCTCTAAGCCTGTGTTTAGCTTTCACCATATCGCCTGTAACGATATATGGATTTTCATAACAACCATTCTTACTCATCCACAAACACCCCATCTTTGATGGGAATTGCCGTTAGGCAAATTCAAACGTTTAGACTTGTACATTCGGAAGTACGTCAGTGCTTTGGTATACACATTCTCACCATGCGTATTCGACACCCGGCATATAGGTAGCACCGTCCACCTCTGAACAGCTTTCGTGTCTGATGTTAATATCAGTCTTACGGCTACTCTCTGCCGACTTCACCGAGCTTTTGACAATGAAATAGTCTAATATTCATTGCCAATCGGAGTATCAGTGTAGGCATTTCAGGGCGTTACCCCGTCATTCTACCTATCAGATTGTCAGTTCTCCTAAGTTTTGAACTTTTAGTCCTTCGACTTAGTGCATAAGCTTTTCACTTATGAACGTGTCGCACGATTGTCATTGCCATACCCCTCCAGGAGGTTGATTGCGCCCCATATTCCAAGGCCTGCACCAAGTGCCACTACAAGTGTCTGTAAAGTTCCTACTGCGCTAGTAAAAAATGCCATAATAAAATTCCTCCTTAAAATAAAATGCCCTGTGTCCGTCCTGCACAGGGTTAAGTCTGTGTGATGTAAATGTCATCCGCCCAGAAAGCGGAGCAGTTATTTCCTCTGCCGGAACTCCTGCAGAAGCCTCCGGCTATGCGCGCATATTTTCCCTAAAATCAGGGAATTTATAGTAAAAGCCCTTACTCCTAAGCCTTTATCGCTTAGGATGTAAGAGCCTTTTACCCTGTCATGTCGATGACTTCATACTCGTCATCTGCTTTTAGTACAAGACTGTGGTCAAGGAACTTAACCACATCAAAGAAGTTCTTCCTGTCATAATCTGCCGTAAGCTTAAAGTTCGGGTGATTATCCAGGTCATATTTGTCTGAAAGAAACGGCCTTACGCCACGGACCTGCACTATGCACTTTGCTCCGTCCATGACCGCCAGTTCATCCATTGTCATAAGGTCCTTGCCAAGCTTCTGGTAGTTAAGGCTGTGGCTCTCCTGTGAGCCTTTTGACTGCCCCGTGTTATACATGTCTATGGTTTCCTTGCCAAGGATTGTATTAAGGTCTTTTAAGGTTGTCTGCTCAGTGCCGCCAAGGAATACCTGCGAATCCATATTTCCTATTATTGTGTCCGCATTATCCTTATATATAGCTTTCAGCTGTGATTTTGCCTGAAGCACAAGGCAGGCTGATATTTCACGGCTCCTTATCGTAGCCACAAGCTTTTCAAGGTTTGGAATCTGCCCTATGTTTGCAGCCTCATCAATGAGGCAGCGCACATGCACCGGAAGCCTGCCTCCGTACACATCATCAGCCTTTTCACATAATAGGTTGAACATCTGCGTGTAAACCATTGATATAAGGAAGTTGAATGTGCTGTCCGTATCTGACATGATGAGGAAGAGTGCCGTCTTCTCATCCCCAATGGTATCAAGCTCCAGCTCATCATGTAAAGTTATGTCCCTAAGCTCCTTAAATAACGATAGGTAATCCATTGATGTTATCTCCGGATTTTCCCCCGTTCTAAACCGGACGTGAACCTTTCAGCTCATCCGGCTTGCCATCAGAAACATTCTTTAAACCATTTTTTTTTTTTTTAAGTAACTCTCAACAGTTGGCAAGTTTTCTAAGTTCAGTCAATTTCTTATGCTGCTTATCTGTAAGCTTTAGTGTTTTAACCCGTGCTTCAAACTTTTCTGTATCTCTTATGTCTATTAGCTTTGCAATCGTATCTGTTACAAGAATCAAGTTCTTATATTCATCAGTGCCGTGTTTGTATTTAGGCACTTTTCGAAGACAACGGATATTTTCCAACGTGAGCTTTTCCCCACTTATGGCACATTTTCCTTGCTGTGCTGAGTACAGCGACAACCTGTTATCATTGAACTCAACTGATTCACATAAAAGCGGATTTCTCATGATATCGTGTAAAACAGAAATATCAATTCTATCCAGACATTTATGGATAGCTGTACGACCCTCTGATGTATAGGAGTTTATTGCCCTATTCATGGATTTAGGGGGTGTATGGCTTATATACCCTATGGGTATCAAAGCGTGTCCCTCAACATATCTCAGTTGCATACTCTTGCCATATTTTCCTTTAATATACAGTGGCGTTGTGCATGGTATCTTGTACTTTCTTACCTGTTTTGCAGTCTTGACCCTTTCTTTTAGTCTTGCTTTAAGGCTCTTGTGGACGGATATAGCGAATGGTGATAAATCATCACAGACTTTAGTTGCAAGCCTGTAGTAGTTGTGTAGCCCCGAAACGTACGCATTGTATCTGCTCACGGCACGGTATACTTCCTTGCCAGTACTTTTCGGATGCTCTATTTCATAAATAAGTTGCTTTAGCTTAGGTTTCATTTTCGCAATGGACTTATCCCTGATGTGGCTTATAACCACGTATCTGGTAGAGCCATCTTTATTTTTGCCTCTGGGAATGAGTTTGATTTTAAATCCAAGAAATTCAGAGTAGCTTTCTTTTAGATTTATAACCTTGGATTTCTCGGGGCTGATGTCAAGTGATAACCTTTCTTTCAGCCAATCCCTTGTGGCATAGTATAGCTTTTGGGCATTGCTATAACTGTTGGTAAATATTTTAAAGTCATCCGCAAACCTGACGCTTGTGACTACCTTGAGTTTACTTCTTCTGAGTGCCTCAAATTTGTGGCTTCTGCTAACACTTCCATTAGGATTAACTGTACCTTTATATGGATATTCAGTTGGCATTTCTTCCCACTGACTAGCCAACCGCCAATCAAGCTCGTTGAGCACGATGTTAGATAAAAGCGGCGATATTATTCCACCCTGTGGCGTACCCTTTTCGGGGAATCCCACTCCTGCGACCTCTGCTTTCAGCATTATCGAAATAATGCTGATGAGTTTCTTGTCTCTAATTCCCATCGTCCACATTTGCTTAAGTAGTTTTCCATGGTTGACATTGTCAAAGAATCCTTTGATATCCACATCTACCACATAGTGCAGATGACTTCTTTGCATATCTTTGTGTACTTGTGCTATTGCGTGCTCTTGGCTACGATTAGGTCTAAATCCATAGCTGTGGTCATGAAATTTCGCTTCACATATCGGCTCTAGGACTTGTAGTACGCATTGCTGAATGAGCCTGTCCATTATAGTGGGAATCCCCAATGGACGTGTCTTTGAGCTGTCATTTCCCTTGGGAATCTCAACTCTCCTTACACTTTGCGGCACATACCATTTAGGTTTATTTTGTACTTTAGCTATGAGTTCTTCGTCCGTAAGCCTTGCTAATGCTAATATTGTTTTTCCATCCGTACCTGGTGTTCTGCTTCCACTATTCCTCTTAAGGTTTCTATATGCAAGTCGGATATTTTCGGACATAGCAATAATCTCTACAAGGTGTTTGAACGTCTTGCCATTTGCACTGTCCATAAATAACTTGTCTTGAACCTTTTGAAAGTCATAGTATTCGGCATGTCTTAGTTTAGCCTTTTTCTTTGCCTTTTCTGTTGCCATAGTTGGCTTTTAAATTCCTTTTCTTTTGAAATTTTCGCCTTTCTTAGTCCTACTCGAACCTATAGTCTGTTTACTGTTAATGGTTTGTTTAATGTTTTCTGACTACAGCCCTTCCCTCCACTACTTACTTTATTCGTAGCTTCTCAGGTAACATGGCTGCTCTTTCACCTCGGATTAAGAATGGTTATACTGCACCTCCGCATGGCGACACAGTTTTCCCATCCACCGTCTTAACGCATGCATTTACTACACGTTCCAAGGCTTTCCACGTTCCGATATCTCTATCCCTACATTATTACCCTTAGCTCAGCCCTTTAGACCTGTGCGCTTTCCAGTGCCTGTAACACTGCAAGGTATTTCATATTGACAAATCTTACTTTACCTCACGCACGTCATTTTCATGACTATGGCATTTCTACCATATCCCGTTCTAGGCCCGTACATTCAGACTTTTGCCAGCGGATGTCACCCCGCATTCTGAGCATAGGTATTTTATGGACTCCCGACCTAACATCCCCGACCATCTCTGGTTCGGATTTGCCCTACACAGTAGTAGCGGATGCATTCAGCCGACTTCAGCGTGCTGTGTCAGTCCCAGAGAATGCACTCTGTTTCCTCCAACGCAGTATCAGAGGGAGCGTTTCAAGGCGTTACCCAATCATTCCACTCCTCGAGATATCAGTTAGAAAGATTTCTCTTTCTGTCACTTTTACCCCATTGCAGGAATAATCCCACTTTGGGTTTGTATGCGACAACGTGTCGCTGCACTATCAAATGGGGCAAGCCTTGCACCGCAGCTTACAAATATGCTTTTTGCTGTCTTGCCGGCCGCAAGCTTATACTTTGCATACTGCCTCACTGCAAAGTGTTCAGGCTCTTTTGCTGCAAGCTCATCAAACATCATATCCACAGGGTTTTTAAACTCCTCATCATCTTCCCTTACTTCCATTGCATTTATCATTTCAAGCAGGGTGGAGAAGTTCTGCTCTTCCTCAGGTGCCTCATAGTGTATGTAGCCTATAAGTGCCGTATAGAGGAGGGTTTCGGCTTTAATCCAGAAATCTTCATTACCCTTTCCCTCGCCTTTTGTATTGGCTATTAGTGTAGTAACCAGCTTTAATATATCCTTTTCTGAATGGATATATGCAAACGGATTATAGTGCATTGATTTTGTAAAATTAATTGTGTTAAACACCTTAATCCTGTACCCGTTCTTATAAAGGGCATTCCCGACTTCCCCTATAAGGCTGCCTTTCGGATCGGTAACCACATAGTTTGAATGCATCTGCAAAAGATTTGGCTTAATAAAATACCTGGTCTTTCCTGAGCCTGAACCTCCTACCACAAGCACATTTTTATTCCTTGCATATTTTGGAACCTTCGGCCTTGAATTCATGGTAATCCTTTCAGTCTGAGACAGGATTACATTTTCTGAAAACACCTTATCTTCAAACGGTTCAATGTCAGAATATTTACCCCATCTTGCTGAGCCGTATTCCTCATTATGCCTGAACTTTTTTGCGTTTTTGCTCCTCAGATAGACTGCAAGTCTGAGCATAATCCCACAGAGAGCTCCCACAAGCAGGTCAGCAGGGTGAAGGCTTGGGAATGGATTATAAAACGCCCCTGCAAGCACCCCGCCTGTTACAAGGCTCTGTACTTTTTCTGCAAGGTTTAATCTGTGGGCATTTCTCCATGCCTCACTGAGGTTTGTAGCAAGCAGCCCTATAATGAGATAGGGGAGATTAAGTATTATAAGCTTTTTTAGGTGTTTGGCATTCATCTTGAAATCTCCTTCTTTTTCTCCACTGCCTTTTTAGGCATTGCAGCTATAATCTCCTTAAATTTCTTTAGTTTCTCAATGATGCTTATCTTTTTAGATGAAGGATTAACTATCTGTTTGTCAGAATAATCCTTTAGAATCCTTGTAACAGCATCTGTATCTTTAGCCTTAAAGAAGACTGTATAAATGGGTGGTGACTCCGCCTTATCCTTAACAACTGCAAAATCAACACCGTATTTCTTTGCAATCTTCTGAAAGTCCTTTAATCCCTCATCTGCAAGTGGAACGGAAGTGACCCCCTGCCCCTGCCTTATAAGTGTTTTTACTGACTGCTTTCCCTCAGTCGGATGGATTTTCTGTCCTATTCCATGAGCTACCTTTTTTCCCAGTGCCTTTACAGGCTTACCCGGAAATACCTTCAATGCTTTTATAAATAGCTTAACTGTAGGTACCCCCACAAACTTGTAAGCGGCATATACAGCCTTATCCTTGACCTCCCTGTTTACCTCTTCATTTATCAGTTTCATCACCTCTTTCATATAAAAAATACAGGAACTAAGCTTTCCCTGAGAAAAATGTAAAGTCAAATTTCCCCTAATCAAGCGGATATGCCTGTAGCCTGTATTTTCCAAACGCAATCATTTTTACCCTGTGGCTTAAAGCTTCAGTAACAGCTTCAATGTCATCTTCATCAAGCTCCATAAGCCCATAGCAGGACTTCATAATTACATAGCCTGATGGTATGTATGCCTCACCTCCAACTGCTATTTTCTCCCTTGAATCATAGATAAGGATGTAGTCCGTACTGCCAATCATCACGGATTCCCTGTATTTGCCAAATCCATCAGTTATTTCAAGTGCCCTGTTCTTGCTTATACAGCTTACTTCCCGGCTGTCATTTACAAAAATTGCTCCTTTTAATGGTTCACTGTCACACTCTATCAGGGACACAAGCCCTTCAAGGTTTTCGGCTATGTTCTCTGCATAGTCTAAGATTTTTTTCATGTCCATTTTTCTTCTCCTTTTATAAATCTTCCTTCTGCCATATCGTGGTTTACTTCTGCCTGATAGTAGCTCTCCATTGTAGTCGGAGCATTATATAATGCCGTAAGAAGATACTGCTTTATGCTCCTTATCTTTGTTTTATTTCCACGCATACAGTCAATCACATACTTTATATGCTCCATTTTTAACTTCATAAATCTACTCTTTACTACAGTTGTAGGTTTTTCATCCCCCGCGATTACTATGGTTTCACGCTTTGAGCAGAGTATATCAAGAATAAGCTCCTTAATTCCTTCTATCACTTCACTGTCTAAAGGGTAATCTTTTTTAAGAATCTCTAACTCAAGACTATTGTTTAGATATTTCTCAAATCTCATCCTTTCATCATCCGGTAAGATAGGATTAGTATCATTAATATCAGTATTATTATAATTAGTATAATTAGGCTGTAGATTATACAGGTCTGTAACTGTATTTTTTACAGGTGATGAACTGTAATTATTACAGGTCTCTTCCTGTACATTTTGGCTGTCTGAAAAGTTTTTCACATATATAAGGGCAGGCTTACCAAACCCCTGCCTTTTTCTTTCTATAAGCCCAAACTCTTGAATTTCAGCCAGATATTTTATGGCAGACTTCTCGGAACAGCCTAAAGACTCTTTTATTGCTTCAAGCGTAAAAATGATGTACACCCTTTTATTTTCTTCTATCCAGCCGTTATCCCTTGACAATGAAACCCTGTCAAGGAAAAGTCCGTAAAGTACCTTACCCTCCGTAGACAGCTCCTTAAATCTCAAATCAGTAAACAGAATCTTCGGTATTCTGTAAAAGGAAAACTTCTCTGCCTCTTCCTCATAAAAGTAATCAAATCCCATTCTTTTCTTTCCTTTTCTCACGCATTTCTTTCAGAATCTTTTTATAGCAGGGGAAGCATAATGGTCTGTCAAAACCATAAGGGCATTCATGTTCGCAGTTTTGCGGATGGTCTACAGGTGTTCCATTCCTTGTTTTGTTATAGTTTACTACTGATTTTTTTGATGGATTTTTATGTAAATCTTTCATCTAATCAACCTGCCTCTCCATAAAAATATGCCGGCAGGATGGCAGATGCCACAGGCCGACATATAATTATATTTTTACCGTTTTTTATCTTTATAAAGCTTCTCCGCCCTTTGATTTTGCTGCCTTTACAGGTGCGGATTTTATGGGCATTTTGGAAACTTCCTTCTGTTTACTCTTCATATCCTTAATCACAGAATCCCTGCCATCAGCCTTCATTTCAATATCTGTCATCTTTTCTTTCTGCCTTGCTTCAAACTTCTCTGCCAGCTCAAAGATATGTTCCTTTGAATCATAGTGGTAAACATTATCTGAGAGTATTTCCTCAGGCCTTAGTTCAGTTTTATTTATATGCTTAACCATATTTCTAAGCTCGTCCGCCATTCTGTCTCCTGTATCTTTAACTAAAAGAATCTCGTGGATGGAAGATGGGAGTATGAAAAAATCACTCCCTACTCTTGCAGCTGCTTTGTCCATAAAATCCTGATATGCAAGTATGCCTGCACCGGAATCCTTTCCTGGTACTGTCGCTACAAACATCTTTTCATCAGCATCATCCTTACCGTATGCACGCTCATAGGCTTCTTTGCCCATCATATTTTTTATTAGCTCACTCATCCCCGTAATGACTGCAGGCCTTATCTTAGGTGCATTGCGCAGGGCATCGTTTTTTAGCTGTTCGTGGGTAATTCCCATCATGTCAATCATTCTATTGGTAATAAGTATTGAAGCAGCCATGCCTTTCCCCATTTCTCCACTATTAAGTGCAAAACGGTATACTGCAGCAAGGTCTTCAATCCTGTCATGAGGAATGTCTGTAAGCAATTCCTTATTTATTTCTGCAGATATTACCTCAACTGAAAGCTTATCTTTCATTGTCTCATAGTTAAAAAGTGCAGGCATTTCAGCCTGTGGAGTAAGGTCAAAACCATCTGCAATAAAAAAGGCAGTGCTTCTAAGAACTCCGTCATAGTCACCGGAATGCTCATATTTCGCAAATTTTTCTTCGAGATTGAAGTTTACTCCCATAATCTCTCCTTCAGGTACTACACTCATGGACTCATAATGTCCGTTTACCTTTCTTATATCGCTAATTATTACTGTCACATCACCATAACCTATATCATAAAGCTTTTCCTTTATGTCTTCAGAAAACTCCTTCTTAAATGTTTCATAATCCATATTTTCTATTCCTTTCTCAGATATTTCCATAAAGTTCATAACCCTGTATTCCTCCGGTATGCTTTCAATGGTACCATCATAATATTCCTCAAATGAGTCACCATTGTCCCTTACATACCCGTTTTCTGTAAACTGTCCGTTTTCATCAAGTGCAATGTCCCTGCCATAGGATTCATAGTCAATGTAGTATCTCAGTTCATCAGGCACCTTCACCGGTTCTAGTTCATCAACATAATATATGCCTAAGTCCTCACAGTTCTTAACATCCGGATAAACCTCATATTTATCAAGGTTGTCTGTAAGGTTTATTGCATCCTTGATGCTTCCCGTGTAGTCACTGACCTCTAAGACTGCTTGGAATTTCTCTAGTTCATAAGAATTAAGTTCACCTATCTTTGAAGCCAGGTAATTTAATTCATCAAGATTTTCATACTCTCCGAAATTTATGTTCTTAGCCAGACCGTCAAGATTGCAGTTGTAATCAGTAATGAACCATTCCTCATATACATTGCCAAACTCATCCTTTGCACCTATCCCGATTTTTTCTAATGCTTTCTTAACCTCTTCCGGTGTAGCAGGAAAGCTTACCCATTCGCCTGCCAGAGTGCCTTCATTGTATTTCCCAAGGTTTGTGATAAAGGCTTCAAACATGCCTTCTCTGTCATAATCATCACTCATGCCTGTTTTTCCTCCTTTGTTATTTCAAGCCGTCACCTGATTTTAGGCATAAGAAAAGCACCATACCCATCACCGTTAAGTGAGAGGCTGGTGCCTGATTCTTTACCTGTATTCTTTTGCAAAAGAGAACTGTCTGAGATTGGCTATCTCATTTGTCCATAATAATGATATCATAGGTTGGAATAGAAAAAAAGGGATGTGTGGTTAGTCTTTCGTTAGTTTTATGTTAGTTTGCGGTTAGTTTTTTCAACTAAAAGAGATAGTTATGTTATTTGTTAGCTCTACAAACTGGAATTTATCGAGCCGAATTTATCCACTGCTTTAGTTCCTCCGATAAGCGCTCATCAACTTCAATCCTCGTCTGCTTACACTCTTTAGGATACTGCTTTGCCTCCTTAAAAGCCATGCTGATAAACAGCCCGGAACCCACAGGAAGAATGCCTGTTAACATGGTCTGCGGAAAAATAAAATGCGTTCCATGTTCATAGGTCATGAGAACTACACTGTTATCCGCGTCCCTTTCTTTCAGCCTGTTTTCCATTCTACGAATGTATTTACAGGTATCCCAAAGTACATCATCCTCCGCACCAATCAGCAGAATGCGGCCCTTTATATTCTCCACCTTTATTTTCTCGGCTTCCTGCACGGGATGCCTTTTCTCCGATTCATCGAACAAATCGCGACTGGCAACCATCGCGCCACGCCGTTTGGTTTCCTCAGATATTTTCTGCCAGTATTCCGGATGGCGATACGCATAGGGCAGATAAGGAAGCGGCTTACCGTGATATGAAACAGATGACTCTCCGTCTCCCGGACGTTCGTGAGCCCCGTCTTTCCCATCCTGATAAAAACCTTCCATCACAAAATCAGAAGGAGAAATGGCTATCGTAAGCGTTATTTCCGAAAAGTATGACGCTGCGACAAGCGCAAGCATACCAGTTGTCGAGGCACCCATAATACCGATTTCTTCATTACCCATCGTCTTCAGAAATGCAAGTGCCTTCTCAAAACGTTCGAGTGGATAGTTATGGTGACCGTAATCTTTTGGGGCCGGTGACATTGTGAGGACGTTCAGACCTTTCTTTTGAAGCCATTTGACGCCACCCTTTGCCATCATGTCTTTTGTATCATCACCAAGCATGGCAATCATGCAATATTTACTGCCGTTCGGATTCGGCCAGTATACGCCGTTATATCCATCTTTCTCTATTGTTTTGATTTCTTTCTTCATGGGAAAGTTTCTCCTCTTCAACTTCAAATTTGTTTATCTATATTGACTAATATTATAGCATTTTTTTTTCGATATTTTTCTACTGTCATA
>ERZ773067.1098-NODE-1098-length-15012-cov-5.902989_pt1 | contig 15012 bp, 10 predicted proteins | sample MGYA00580622_ERZ773067 | MGnify/ENA primary metagenome ERZ773067 (study PRJEB29015, sample SAMEA2737998) | human oral metagenome | biome: human oral; feature: human-associated habitat; material: dental | place: China | collected 2113 ...
CCCCGGTACCCGGCGCCCCGCTCGCCCGTGCCGGTCTCAGCGCCGCCGGTGCGTTCAACACGGGTGGCTTTCGCGCTCATCTTAACCGACGACTTCGCGGCGGTTTTCCCGCCGGTTTTCTCCGCACCCGCAACGGAGGTGGCCGCGCCCGCGGTAACAGGCTCAGCCGCCTGTTCTCCCTCTAACTCCGCCTCACGAGGCGCTGCGGCACCCTCTAGGCGGCGGGTTACCCGCGAATTCTTCACCACATCCCAGGTGAACGCCACGAACACCACGGTGTAAATCAGCGCGGCAATATACATGAATAGCTCACTGTAGCGCGCTAATGTCTCGTTCAGCATGGGTTACTTCCCCTCGGTTTTCTCAGTCGGTTCCTCGGATGAGGGCTCCTCAGCAAATTCCAGCCCCCACCGGGCGGCGAAAGCATCCGTAATACGCTCAGCCTCGGCGGCAAGACGCGGGTCCTCCCCGCGCGCAAGCAGACCGTACTCTACGGTGAGCACCCCCTCATTGGTGCTGGCACGCACCCACACGCGGCGGCGCGCCACAAACAGGGACACAATCAGCCCCACGAAAGCCACCACAAACGAGTACAGCACAATATTCTGCCCCGGGTCGTGGCGCACCTCCATCCCCACGTACCGCTTATACCCCATGAACTCAATGGTGCCGTTGCCTTCAGGCAGGGTGGCGGTGCGGTGCTGCGCATCCAGCACAATACCGTTCTGGTTCGCCATGCTGTTCAACGCGGTCAGCTTAGAGGTGTCCAGCACGTACACGTTCTGCGGCTGGCCCGAGTTCAAGCCCAAATCCCCCGAATAGGACTGCAACACCAGCATAGGGTTCGCCGGGGCTGAATCCACCGAATGCGGGATGCCCGCCCCACGCTCATAGCTGCCGGTGGGCAGGAACATGCCCACAAAACCCAGCTGGGCCGGGCGGGCATCAGGCACCTTCAGCACCACCGACGAGGTGTACTTCCCGTCAGTTGGCAGGGCCACCACGGGCCCCTCGTACGCCACTTTCCCCTCACCATCGGTCACCTTCACAATGGGGGCGTACCCGTTGCCGGAGAGGAACACGCTGGTGCCGCCCACATCAACCGGCTCGTTCACTTTGAGGGTTTTCTGCTCGGGGCTGCTGCCGGGGTTCTGAACGGTCAGCTGGGCGTTATAGTCCAGATCCTGCCCGTAGGTGTGGCTGTCGCGCTGCCTGTCGTAGCGCACCTGAAAGTTATTGAGCGTCACGGCGTACGGGCTCAGCCAGTCGGGGTTATAGTTCGTGCCTGGGGTGAACGAGTCGTAGCCGATCAGGGAGTTTACGAACGTCTCCCCCTCCACCAGGATTTTCTGGCCCCGGTACCCAAAAAGCGAGCCGACCGCCACCCCAACCAGGATGCCGATCATCGCCACATGGAACAGGATGTTCCCCACCTCACGCAGGTAGCCGCGTTCGGCACCCACCGAGTACCGCCCGTCTCCTTCCTCCCGGATCTGCACCCGGTAGCGGCGTTTACGAAGGATCGCGGCGGCGTCCTCTATCGCGGCCTGGGGGGTGAGTGCATCCGCGTCAATATCGATCGTGCGGTGCACGGGCATGCGGGAAAGGTTCTTGGGGGTGCGCGCGGGCGGTTTACGCCAGTCTTTGGCATGTTTAATAGCGCGCGGTGTAACGCACCCGATCAGGGAAATAAACAGCAGCAGGTAGATGGCCGAGAACCAACCGGAGGAGAAAACATCAAACAGCTGTATCTTATCGGCGAACTCGCCCCAGCCGGGGTGGGTTTTAATATAGTCCGTCACCTTCGCGGGGTCTTGAATGCGCTGCGGAAATATAGACCCGGGAACTGCCGCGACCGCCAGCAGCAGAAGCAGCAGCAAGGCGGTGTTCATTTTCGTCAGTTGCGTCCAGCCCCAGCGGAGCATCCCGGTGATTCCCAGCGCCGGGGCGTCAGTGTGTGTGCGTGCCATATGTACCCCGTCAAATTGGTAGTTCGTAAACCGGTAGCGCCGCCTGAACCCAGGCCATGAGACGGTTCCAGGCGCCAGTCAAAATAAGGATGCCGATCAGGATGAGCATCGCCCCGCCCGCACGCTGAATCCCGCGTTTATGCGTGCTCGCCCACCCGGTGGTGTTCACCCCGCGCGCCGCGAAATAGGCGACCAGTAGGAACGGCACACCCAAACCCAGGCAGTAGGCGAAGGTGAGCACCACAGCCTTGAAGGTTGCGGCCCCGCCAGTGAACACGAGGGTTTGCACCGCAGCGAAGGTGGGCCCAATGCACGGCGCCCACCCCAGCCCGAAGGTGACTCCCAGCACCGGCGCACCCCACAGGCCCGTGCCGGGGCGGGTGTGGAACCGTTTATCGACCTGCAGGATGCTCAGCCGCCCCATGAACACAACGCCCATGAGGATCACGAGTGCACCCAGCAGAATATTCACCCACGCCTGCCCTTTCAGCCAGGGGGCGGCACCCACCTGGGCCAGCAGCACCGATAGGGTGACGAAAACTGCGGAGAACCCGAGCACGAACAGGGCCACCCCGGCGAGCATCCGGCGGGTGTGACGGCGGGTCTGCTGTGCGTGAAGGCGCCCCTTACCGGGCTGCACACCTGGGGTTTTCGGGTCGGTGGGGGCGTCCGCCACAGCCACCCCCGATGCTGCCTCGGGCAGGTTTTTGGTGTTTTCTGCGGCTTTTTGGGGTGCGGGGTTATGTGCCGCCACCGTTTTCTTCCCCTGGAACAATGCGGCCGCGGAGCCCTCGGGTGCCTGCGGCTGCGAACCTGCAAGACCCGCCACATACCCCAGGTAGCCGGGCACCAGCGGCAGCACACACGGCGAAGCGAACGACACCAGCCCCGCCAGCGCCGCCAACGGGATGGAGAGCCACAGGGAACCATCCAGCACGGTTGAGCTGATACTCGCCAACGGCGCAGCGCCCGCCGTGGCAGCCGCAGCGGCGGGGGTGAGCATCATACCGGTTCCAGCAGGCACGCTAGGCACCCTTCACAGCGGTCTCAATCAGGGTTTTCAGCACCGACGGGTTCGCCTGACCCAGGATGCGTGCCGCCACCCTACCGTGCGAATCCAGGATTACGGTGGTCGGCACTGCCTGGGCGGGCACATACTTACTCAATGACAGCAGTACCTTACCCGAGGCGTCCTTAAACGAGGGGTAGGTGATCTCAAAGCTGCGCTCAAACGCCTCGGCGGTGCTTTTCTCATCCCGCACGTTCACACCGTAGAACCCCAGCTTGTCCTTATAGTCGGTGTAGAGCTTCTGCAGGTCTTTGGCCTCGGCACGGCAGGGGGAGCACCCGGCGTACCAGAAGTTCAAGAGCGTAGGTTTGCCGCGCAACGACTCAGCGTTCACGCTGGTGCCGTCGAATAGTTCACCGGTGAACGCAACGGGCTCGCCGCGCTCAGCCTCCTGGTACTCGGTCACCGACCCGTCCCCGGCAATGTAGCCTTTATTGTCACCCGAATTCGCCTGTTTTGACAGGGAGGTGTCTTCAGAGCACGCAGCGAGCAGGCCCGCCCCGGCCGCTGACGCGCACAGCGCAATACCCGCACGCAGGGCGGTGCGGCGGGTGTGGTTATGGGTGGGAGTCATGCGTTCCTTCCGGTGGTGTGTGCGAAGGGGGTGCTGAACGGCAGACACCCGCGTCTTAGCTGCCGGGCAGCTGAATCACTCCCGAATACAGGGGCGATGCGGGTTCCGTGTAGCCGCTCACCTGCGGCGGGTTCCCCGATAACAGGTTATCGAAAGTGAGCGAAGTAATCGACGCCAGGTTGCATTCGCGCGCACGCGGGTCGTGCTGCAATAGCTTACCTTCAAGCGCCAGGCGAGTCACCCAGATGGGCAGCTGGTGCGAAACAATGATGGCCTCGGCCCCGGCCCCGCCCTGCTGGTACGCGGTGCGGGCGGCGTCCTTAATGGCCTGAGCCATGCGGCGCACCTGCTCAATGTACGGCTCGCCCCAGGATGGGCGCAGCGGGTTGTACAGTTTCGTCCAGTGGCGCGGGTTGTTCAGAAGCTCCTGCCGGTTCACGTGCAGGCCCTCAAAATAGTTATCGGCCTCAACCACGCGCGCATCGGGGTGGGCTTGAAGCCCCAGAAGCTCTGTGATCGGCTCGGCCGATTCGCGGGTGCGGGTCAGCGGGGAGCATACCAGGTGCACAATGTTCGCGCCTTCGCCCCGACGCCGGGCAAACTCCCGGGCGCTCATGCGCACCATCTGCTGCCCCTTCTCCGAAAGGTGGTAGTTGGGTAGCCGCCCGTAGACGATGCGGTCGGGGTTATGCACCTCGCCGTGGCGCATCAGGTGAACCGTGACCTTAGCCGATGTAGTCATTCTCTCAGTCTCTCAAATTTTCTACGCTACCCCAAAACGAGGGGCGCCGCATATAGCCCCTAATTCACCAGAAGCGGGGGCGGCCGACGCTAAGGCATGCGTGCGGCAATGAGCTTACGCATCCGTTTAGGGTTAATACGCCAAAAATCCTTCGGCTGCCCGTCAATGCGCAGCACCGGGATTTCGGTGGCGTGCCGCTGCAGCAGCTGCGGGTACAGCTCAATATTCAGCTCGGTGTAGGGCACCCCAAATTCGGCGCATACTTGCGCCACCGTGTGCCGTGCAGCATCGCACAGGTGGCAGCCGGGGCGGGTCAAAAGCTCAATAACGGGTGGTTCAGGTGTAGCTGGGGGCATGGCTCCCAGTCTACTAGCGTTCAACAGCCGCCGCTAATAGCCCACGTCAGCCCTCATTAACGCACAATGCCCCGCAACCCTTACCGGGCACGGGGCACAGAAGCTACTGTTTACTTCTTATTGCGGCGCTGGTGGCGAGTCTTACGAAGCAGTTTACGGTGCTTCTTCTTGGACATGCGCTTGCGGCGCTTCTTAATAACGGAACCCATAGGATTTCCTCACTTTGCTAGACCCGGCCGCACCCATTCGGTGCGGTAGCTACCCGGGGTGTTTATACCGGTATAAACGCTCTAAAAGGCATTTTAGGCACAGCAGTGCCCCAGCGTTTTGAGAACGCTACCTTCCTAGAGTACTAGGAAACACCGCATTGCACCATTCCGACGCACCCAAAGAAGAGGAGCCGCCCCCCCAAAGACCCCGCAGAGGCGGTAGCAGCCCCCTGCGCACACGCAAGAAGATTTTCCTGCACGCCCGCACGTCCTCCCAGAATATGCCGGTATGCCCGGGCATTAACGCACTGCGCGGGCGCACCCCAACTTGAGGGTACGCCCGCGTGTTTGCGTTATTGCCTGCGCCAGCTACTGCTGGCTGTGCTGGCTCGCATCAGCAGGGTTAGCGGCATCTGAGGTGCCGCCTTCAGAGTTATCTGCCGCAGCCCCCTGCGGGGAGGCAGACACCTGCTGATTGTGGTTCGCAGTGTTCTGCTGATGCGCCGAATCCTGCGGGTTATTCTGCTGCTGAAGAGCCTGCTCCTGCTCGCGCGAGCTCAACCCCAAATAGCGGGTCATGCGGCTAAGCCAGCCCTGCTTACGTTCAGCGCTGGCGTGCTCCTCGGGCGCACGCTCATCCGTGGACCGCTCATCCTTGACCACCATAGGGGTTCCGCTCGTATTCGCGGGAACGATACGAATCGGAGTGGTCGCCAGCACCTCAACCGGCGGCAGCGGCCGCTCCGCCAGAGCCTCCGGGGCGTGCTCAACACCAAGAGCATCAGCTGGTGTGCTGTTCACGGCGCCGTTCGGGGCCTCAGCATTACCGGTGTCGGCAGCAGCCGGAGCTGCGGGGCCAGGCTGGGGTTGAGGCTGCGGTTGCGGTTGCGACGATACCGCGCTCGGGTACTGCAGCCCGGTGGCCGGGCGGCTAAAGGGAGACGCCACAGCAGCACGCACCGGCGTGATGATCTGGCCGTGACGGCGGCCCACCCCTGAGGGCGAATGGGCACGAATCACCTTCACCCGCTCCTCAGCGGCGCGCGCCAAGTTTTCCTCAGCCACTCGGCGCTGCTCAGCATCCTTACGTTCCACAGGGTTTTCGGGAAGCTTGGGCTTCGGACCGGTACGCCCCTGAATAGGGATACCAGCCGAGGCAGGCCCGCTTACCCCAAACTGCCCGGTGTGAGGCCCACTATGGGGCTGCTGGGCGGGTGTGGAACCGGTGCGCGGGGCAGCACTATCCCAGTGATTCTGCGGGTTGTGCGCGTCCGGTGCGGTTTCCTGGCCCTGTGCCTCCTGCCCGGAGGCATGGTTCTGCACCTGCTGCGGCACATCCGGCTGAGCCTGCCCGTTACCGTTATCCGGTGCGGCGGGTATAGCCTGCGGATTCTCCAGCGACGAAATGGGGCGCGCCTGCTGCCCATCAAGCGACTGCACAGCTCCCAGCACCTCCTGCTGAGGCTGCTCCTGCGCTGTGCCCTGACCCGCTACAGGGTGCGGCCCGGTCTGCTCGTTCGCAGCGGGCCCTTGGGAATTAGCCGCGCCTGCAGAACCAGCGTGACCGTTCGGGTCTTCAGCAGGTGAGGATGCAGGCTGGGCACTACCCGAAGCAGACTCCTGCGGCTTCCCATCAGAATTCCCGGCCTGAGCAGGCTGAGCGGACTGCGGCCCTTGGGCCTGACCGCCTTGCTGGGCGGAGCCCTGCGGTGAAGAGCTGCTCTGCGCAGTATTAGCCTGAGCGGCATCAGTTTGTGCAGCACCAGCCTTTTCGGCGCTGCCTTGATCATCGTGCGGGCCGGGGTTACGCTTCACACCGTTCTGGGCGGCAGTATCCGCACGGTTGTCGCCCGCACCATTATCAGTTTTTGGTGCGGCACTATTGGGTCCCTGCGCGTCAGGTTCCTGTCCGGCAGGCTTCTGGGGTGCAGCTTTAGCATCCTGCTTATTCTGTACCGACTCTTTCTGCGCTGGCTCTTTCTGCTGTGCCGGGTTCTCCTGTGCTGAGCTTTCCTGCGCTGAAGTTCCCTGGGTCTGCTCGCCTGCCTTCTCGGCCTTCTGCTCGCCGCTCTTGGGGGAAGCAGCATCCTTACCGGCGGAGCCGTTCACTCCTGAAGCATCCGGCTGCGGTGTTTTCTGCGCGGCACCAGGCCCTTTGGAGTTCTGCTGCGCAGCAGACGAACCGCCCGAATTGTCGGCTGCCTGCTGACCGTTCTGCCCGTCCTTACCCTTAGAGGGGACGGAACCGCCCTGCTTCTGAGCGTCCTGGGCCTTCTGCTGATCGTCCTGAGCACCCTGCTTGGGGGACTTCGCTTCGGCCTTTTGAGTCTCAGATGTCTGAGCATCAGGTTTCTGGGCATCGGGCTGAGCGGATTTTTGGGCCGCCGAAGCCTTTGCGTCCTTGGGCGCGTCACCATCCTTTAGCGGCGCGGAACCATCAGCCTGCTGCGCACCATCAGCCTGGTTCCTCTGGCCCTGCGGCGAGGAATCGGCAGACTGTTTACCCTGCCCCTTCTGCTCACCCTGTGCAGGCTGCGACTGGCCAGCTTCAGTCGAGCTCTTCTGCTCGTCCTTAGCGGCACCGGCCTTCTGCCCGGGATCCGAAGGTGAGCCGCCCGGCTTGCCGCCAGCCTGCTTACCCTGGGGCTGCTTAGCCTGGTCTTGCTCCTGAGACTGTTGATCTTGGGCCTGCTGGTCCTTACCGCTCTGCCCCTCGGCGTGTTTGTCCTCACCGGGGGTAGGCTGAGCCGGAGTATCACCGGCTGCGGGCTGCGCCCCACCCTTAGCCTTTTGAGCTTGAGCGTCTTCGGCGTCTTTCTTGCCCGTATCCTTCGTCGCAGAACCCTGCTTCTGGGAATCCTCAGATGCCTTATCGGCCTGTTCACCTTCAGCCTTTGCGGGCGTCTCGCTGGGCTTAGCGGATCCCTTCGAGGCGTCCTCACCCGACGCCGCGGGCTGAGGCTTCTTCTCGGGCAGACCCTGAGCAGGAATCACCCGCATATCCAGCGGAATAGCGGCCGTGGCCTGAATCAGCGGCTCATCATCGGTCAAACGCAGCGGCTGAGACGCATCAGGATCGACCGGCAACGGCTGAATCGGAAGCGGAAGCGCGGAGGTGGCCTGAATCAGCACCTCCTGGGCGGGTGTAGGCTGAGCTGCGCCCTGCTCTTCACCACCCGGCACAGGGCCGTGCTGCATTGACTGATCAGGCGCCTGTGCAGAGGCAGCATTATCAACCTCATACGGTTGCCCAGATGCGTTCTCGGGGTGCTGCGAAGCGCCATTGTTACCGCCCTGAGCAGCGGGGACACCCTCAGACGGGCGGGTAAACGCCGCCGCCGCACGACCGGAGGCTGTACCAAAGCTCAACGGCAGATTAGACTGCTGCTCTTGTTGCCCCTGCTGCCCGTCATAGTGCTGCTGAGACTGCTGCGAGGTATCACGGCGAGCCTGTTGAGAGCCAGACGAAGGCACCGGCGCGCCGCCGGGGGCGTTGCCGAACCGCTCCGCACCGAAGCCCCACCCGAAACTGGGGCCTTCCTCCGGGAACGGGCCGAAATCGTCCTCAATATCAACCGGCTCAAACATGCGCAGATCCGAAGTCCCGGGCATGCCCGTAAGCGCCACCGCCGACTCGTCCAAATCCACCCCGGCCTCATCGAACAGGCCGCGCATCTGGTTCATCATCAGGTTGCGGGCGGTCGCGGAATCGGCGTCCTTCACGGCTTCAAGAACCGCGCGGTTCTCAGCGTTCAGGCGCTCCATGGTGCTGCTCCACAGCGGCACACGCCCCGCCAGCGACAGCAGAGCATCGAAGGTCGGCTGACGGATAGCAATCAGCAGCCCAGCAATCAGCTCGTTATTGGCGAGGCGGCTCAGCTCCAGGTGAAAGTCCAGGTACAGGTCAAGGAACTCCCGGATAGGGTGCCCACCCTCCTGCATCTCCTCCAGCAGCTCATCCACTTCACCAAAATCAGCGACGCCGGGGTCAATATTGGCAACACTCCAGCCTTCAAGAAGCATATGGGTCTGCACCAGGTCACGTTTCGGGTAGCGCGAAACAGCCATGTGCAGGCGCAGAGGCTCGGCTGCCGCCATCGCCGGCTCCTCGTTCAGGTGAGCGATGATCTCTTTGCCCTTACCGGAGTATAGGCGCACCAGATCCATGTCTTCGAGGGTCTTCAAGCCCTCGCGGGTACGGCTTCTTCCCAAGCCAATCGCGCGGGCAATACGCTGATCGTCGGGCAAGTCCTGGCCAAGCTGCAGGTTGCCCTCAGTGAGCTCGTTCTCGAGCCAGCGGAGGATTTTACGGTGAATAGCCAACGTAGATTCCGTCTTTCGGGAAATTAGGGTTTATCAGGGTAGGTGTATGAGTTGATGATCAAGCGAACACGGGCGCACGCCCCGCCCCACTCGCTATCTCTCCGCGCGCCGCCGGTGCGGCACGCTATCGTCGGCGACCAAAGACACGCGCCAGAAGGCCACGAGGTTCCTCCTTAACGGTCACCTGCTCATACGGTGCAGGCTGAGGGATCGGCCGGAACACCGGCTCCTCAGTAGGTTCGGGAGCCTCCTTGGGCTCTACGGTCTGGGCCGTTTCGGGTTCAGCACCCGCATCGGCTGTATCGGTTACTGAGGCGCCGTCGGTGTCGGCTGCCTCGGTATCCTCAGACGCTTCGGGGTCGGTGCCCTTCCCCTCCGCGTAAGTCTTCTTGGGTTCAGCATCATCCGCGTGAGCTGCAACATCCTCATCAGCGTCCGGGCCGTCAGCGGGGTCAGTCGTCAGGGTTACTTCGTCGCCCTTCACGGTCTTAGACACGGTGGCAGCTTCCACAGATGCGGCATCCCGGCCTGCCTTCGCCGTTGATGCCTCGATACGCGGGCTATCGGCAGCATCCTGCCCGGTTTTTACCTCGGATAGTCCGGCGGCCTTCTGCTCACTCCGAGACTCGGTGGCGCTGGCAGCCGTGTCCTCACCCGTGTGGTGGTGCGTCTTCTTCGTGGGCGCATCCTCGATGGTGGAGGTCATGTCAGCTGCCGCCGATACGGCATCCTGAGACTCAACGTTTACAGGCTCATTCTTGGCAGGCTGCTCATTGGCCAGGTTGGTGTCAATAGCCTCATGCTTACCGCGGGCAGGCTCATTTGATACAGCAGACTTGGCTGGGGCGTCACCTGCCGAACTCCAGGGGCTCACGCCAGCAGAAGCCTCAGTTGCCTCATCGTCTTCACCCTGCCCCGCAGGAGCCACCGACTGGGTCTCGTCCGTGGAGTCCTTCGCAGCAGTTTCAACAGGTGTTTTATCCTCATCAGATTGCGGCACCTCGTCAGAGGCAAAGGCGGAGGGGGTGAAGGGGCGCATCGGCACCACGCCTTCGCTCACTTCACCGGTGCCAGCAAATGTGGCACTGGCGTTCTGTTCGCTCCCGGCCAACTCCTCATCCAGACCCTCAGATTCTGCCGTTTCGGCAGGCTCTTCGGGGGCTTTCGCGCTGAGCACAACACCCACAGCCGGATCGGGGTGCGAGTCAGCGCCTTCTTCCACAGCGGGCTCGTCCTCAGCCGGGATATTGGGGTTATTCGAGCTCAACGGCACAACGCGGCGCTGAAGCGCTTCACTTCCGCCTGCGGCGGTATCGTCGTTATCTTCCGCGCTGGGTTCCTCATCATTGTCTTCCTCAGCATCGGAGGGGATGTGCAGCTCGGCTGGAATGTCGAGTTTCTCGCTGGATTCAACCACCTCATGCTGGTGCGCACCGGTAAATCCGCCCACCACCACGGAACTGCCCGGGAACGCGGGGGAAAAGCTCTCCCCACCGGGAAGCGCAACAGGGGCGTGAGCTGCCGCTGAGGCGCGGGCAGCCTCCAAAATCTCATCCACCCAGTCTGTAATCTCAGTGAAGACCTCGGGGTTCAGCGAATACAGTCGGCGCTGCCCCTCAACCACGGCCGACACCACACCGGCCTCACGCAGCACTTTCAGGTGCTTAGAAATAGTTGGCTGACTCATGCCCAGTTTCTCGACAACCGCACCAACAGTGTGGGTCTGTTCGGCGAGCAGCCGCACGATGCGGCGGCGGGTCGAATCCGCAATCACTGAAAAAACATCTGCATGCATATATCGATTATGTCATATATACGCTAGTTTGCCAGTTCCCAATAGCCGTCAAACCACACACTTAACTGGACATTATCAACCCCGGCCCATTAAATTCTTGAAACAGAATATGTGTTTTACTGCATGTTGAAGGTTGCGGGCGAAAAAACCGCCCCACCCCACCACCGAATACCACCATCGGGGATACACTAGAGGAGGCCGTACCACCACGTTCAGGGGCCTGCACCAACCACACAACCTACACGGCCCAAACCCCGCACCTAACACCGGCACCCACCCACACCATGAAGGGAGGAACCCATGGGACGCCTCGCCCGACGCATCCGCGCACACTGGCGCAAACGCCACCGTAAACGCGAGGCCCTGCGCACCTCCCGTGAGTTCTTCAAACGCCAGCACACCCTACGCAGGTGGCGCCTGCCCAAGCAGAACAGCAGCGACATCACCCCGTTCACCGGCGCACCCAGTTCCCGTACCACCCCCGCGCCCCCAAAACACGGCCTGCTCGATAGTCTGCTGCCGAGCCGAAAAACCACAGATGCGCGCAGCACCCACACCGGCACCGCCCGGCGCGGGGCACTCACCGTTGAGGCGTCCGCACCGGGGGCAAGCACGCACCAGCCGCGACTGCTTGATGCCCGCACCTACGAGAACCTGCGCGATTTTATCGACGCGAAAGTACTCTCCTCCCCCGCACGAACCGCCATCAGCACCTTCCTGCTGGTTATCGTGTTCTTCACGCTCATGCTCTTACTGCCGATCGCCTCAAATGACGGGCAAATGGCGCCGCTGCATCACGCATTTTTCACCGCCACCAGCGCCGTGACCGTCACCGGCCTCACCACCGTCTCAACCGCCGAACAGTGGTCGATGTTCGGGCAGGTCATTATCCTGTGCGCCTGCCAGATCGGTGGCTTGGGAACCCTTACCCTCACCTCGCTGCTGGCCCTGGCAACCGGGCGGAAAATGGGGCTGCGATCCAAGCTCATCGCCCAAGAAGAACTCAATATTGGGCGGCTAGGTGAGGTCGGTAGCGTGGTACGCACCGTCGCCTACACCTCCGCCAGTATCGAGGCGTTCATAGCGTTACTGCTGACCCCGCGTTTTCTAATGCTGGGCGAAGACCCGCTCACCAGCCTGTGGCACGGTATTTTCTACGCGATCTCGGCGTTTAATAACGCCGGGTTCACGCCGCATTCCGACGGGATAGTGCCGTACGGCCACGACTTTTTTGTGATCATCCCCGTGTGTATCGCCGTGTTTCTGGGGGCTATGGGGTTCCCGGTGCTCATGGCGTTACAGCAGCACCCGCTTAAACCCAGCCGGTGGACGCTCACCGCAAAGCTCACACTCGTCACCACCAGCGTGCTTTTCGTACTGGGCGCTGCCGCCTGGGGGGCAGCCGAATGGAATAACCCGCGCACTGTCGGCGGGAACAACCCGGGGGATAAAATACTCAGCGCGCTCTTTGCCTCCGTCATGACCCGTTCAGGCGGTTTCAACCTGGTCGATATGAACGATATCCGCCCCGTGACCAGCCTCATTACCGACGTGCTCATGTTTATTGGCGGCGGCTCAGCCTCCACAGCTGGCGGCATTAAAGTCACCACCATTGCCGTGATTATGCTGGCGATTATGGCGGAGGCACGCGGCGACCAGTTCGTGGTGGCATTCAACCGCACTATCCCCGACACGGTGCTGCGCATCGCTATCTCCGTGACCATGATGAGCGCCGGTATCGTGATTGCCGGGTCCGGTATTATTCTGATGCTCACCGACCAGCCCCTAAGCAGGGTGCTGTTTGAGGTGATCTCAGCCTACGCCACGTGCGGGCTCTCAAACGGCCTCTCAGCCGAGTTGTCGCCCGCCGGTATTTACACGCTCAGCGCTCTCATGTTCATTGGGCGTATTGGCACCATCACCGCCGCCACCGCCTTGGCGTTGCGCTCCCGCCGCCGCCTGTACAAGTTCCCCGAAGAAAGGCCCATCATTGGCTAATACACACAATGCGCCCGTGCTCGTGATCGGTTTGGGCCGGTTTGGTGCCTCAACCGCCGCGCAGCTGCACGCCCAGAACCAGGAGGTGCTCGCCGTTGAAAAAGACCCTGAGCTGGTGCAGAAATGGTCGGGCCTGCTCACCCACGTGGTAGCCGCCGATGCCGCCGACATTGATACGCTCAGGCAGCTGGGTGCAAACGACTTCGGGTCCGCGGTTGTGGGTGTCGGCACCTCGATTGAGGCGTCCGTGCTTATCACCGCGAACCTCGTTGACCTGGGGGTTGAACGTATTTGGGCGAAAGCAATCACCCCGTCACACGGCAAAATCCTGGAGCGCATCGGTGCGCACCATGTGGTCTACCCGGAGGCGGATGCGGGCCGCCGCGCTGCGCACCTGGTGTCTGGGCGGCTATTGGACTACATTGAGTTCGACGACGATTTCGCTATCGCTAAGATGCGCCCGCCGAAGGAAACTCACGGGTTCACCCTAGCGGAGTCGGATATCCGCGCCAAATACGGGGTGTCTGTGGTGGGCATTAAATCCCCCGGGGAGGAATTCACCTACGCAGACCCCTCCACGCGCATTCACTCTCGGGATATTCTTATCGTCTCGGGGCAGGTGGAGCTGATCGAGCGTTTTGCTGCCCGCCCGTAGATTCTGCAGCTTCCCCCGCGCCTCTCGCTATCACCGTTAACCTTTGCCATTATCATTGTCTGCTGCCCCAAGCCTATTCAGAAGAGTTTTTTGCATTCAGAAGAGCTTATCGCTTCTGAATGCAAAAAACTCTTCTGAATAGGATGAGACGGCTCTTCACATTGCGTCATATACGCCCCACAAATCCCCTAAAAATGAGACTGTTCCCCTGTGGATAGTGCAGAGGCGCAGGTAACCACCCAGGTTATCCACAGGATGGCCAGGACTGCCTCGAAAACGCCCTCAGATTCGTGTCCTCTATATGTCATGAGCAAAAGCAGTGTACGTTGTAAACAGTTAGAACGCATATACCCTCTGGTTAAGAACAGCTATCAAATATCAGAGGAAGGGATAGGGGCACGGAGGCTTCAGCAGCTCCTTCGTGAGGGGCATGCGCGCCGGTTAGCCCACAACCAGTACCTGAGCACCCTGCGGTGGCAGAAGATGACTCCGGAAGAGAAGCACCTGGCACGGGTCATAGCGTACGCCAAATCTTGCGAAAATCCCGTGTTTACGCATCTGAGTGCCGCCATACTGCACGGGATACCGGTTCTTAAGATCCCGCGCACAGTTCACGTGAGGTCAGTGGCGGGAAGCCCGCACTCAGGCATATCCAGCCACCAAGATCGGCACACGTTAGAGGCTCCCATCACCTACTTCTACGGAGGTGTGAAAGCTACCGATGTGCTCTCTACAGTTATTGGGTGCGCCCGAACTTTACCTCTAGAAGAAGCGCTGGTTGTTGCCGATGGGGCATTGAGCAGGCAACGAAAAAGCAGCCGAGTTACGCGTTCTGCCTTATATGAGGCTCTGACCCATTTGTCGCATAAAGGGTCGGCTAAAGCACGGAGGGTCGCACAGCTGATGAGCGATAAGTCTGATTCACCGGGAGAGACCCTCACACGGTTAAGGTTGCATGAGTTTGGGCTGTACCCCCAGGAACAATACCGGGTGCGAACCGACGCGGGAGAGTATTTTGGCGATTTTGGGTTTGAACAGCAGAAGGTCATCCTCGAATTTGATGGGCGCGTGAAGCAAACAAGCCAGGTGATGAATCCTGACGGCTGGGCAATTGACCGCGAGAAAGAGCGGGAGAACGCTCTTTTACGAAAAGGGTGGAGAATTCTGCGGGTGAACTGGCATCACGTAAGTTCTCGCAACCCGGTGGTACTTGAGCAAGCCCTACGAGATTTTGGGCTACTCCATTAGGTGCCCACCCTTTGCATATAGAAGAGTTTTTTGCATTCAGAAGCGATAAGCTCTTCTGAATGCAAAAAACTCT
>ERZ773067.1102-NODE-1102-length-14980-cov-10.422178_pt1 | contig 14980 bp, 19 predicted proteins | sample MGYA00580622_ERZ773067 | MGnify/ENA primary metagenome ERZ773067 (study PRJEB29015, sample SAMEA2737998) | human oral metagenome | biome: human oral; feature: human-associated habitat; material: dental | place: China | collected 2113 ...
TATTTTACTAATAGTTAAGTTGTTGTGCTTTTAACAACACATCTGATACATTACCCCTATTACCATTTCTCCCATATTTTATTATAAATCTCATTAGTATTAGATATATAAAATTCAACATTATCTGCTATTATTTCAATATAATATGCATTATTTTGAACTATATAATGTTTATAATTCCGTTTGTCATAATCTTCCCATTTCTTATCATTATTTTTTCTTTGAGATTTTAATTCTTCTAACCAAGAAGAATTCGGTATTATCCAATAATTAGAATGAAAAGAATGCTCTATTTCGTCTTTGTAGTATCTGTATTTATTAAATCTACTAAACTTCATAGTCCAAACTCCTTTGAAAAATAGATTAGCTATTTTATCTACTACTTCCAATTTATTCTCATTCCAAAATTTAAAGCTAAATAATAAACAATCATAATATTGTGTCATTATTCCAAATTCGGAAGGAATTTGCCAAACTTTTAACTCTATGGGGATTGCTATGTCTTTTTCTATTTGCATACTTTTATCCTTTTACATGTAGGCAGCTCAGAAGTTCCTTGACTACCTAATCCATTTTTTTAACCTTTTTTGTAATTCATTTAAACGTTCACTATCTGTAGTAATGTTAATTCTTATAAGAGATAACTTAGCTTTCTTTGCAATTGTTAGCCTACTATTTCCATCAATAGCTATTTTTTGCCCTTTATTTCTGCAACTTCAATAGGAGGATAATTCACTTTATGTATTTCATTTAATTTTTTTGTTTATTTATTTCTGAGTTTATACTAACTTTACTATCAGGTGTATCGAAATTTTTATTAATTGTTGATTGTGAAAAATTAATATTTTTAGGATATGACACCACTCGTCCCACCTGTCTCACCTGTCCCACTCGTCTCACCATTCCCAGCCCTCTCATTCTTCCCACAATTGCCTTTGTGTTAATGGTTAGCATACTATATTTTTAACAACACATCTGATACATTACCAAATGTCATAGTCGGTACTCCAAACAAGTTCGTCATTCCTCAAAAGGATATAAAAGTAAGAATTCAAAGAACTTTGATTATCTATATCATCGAAGTTTTAACAAAAGGTTTTCTATTTCTTCTTCAGACAAATAAAATGCTTCTCCTTCATTGATAGCAATTAATTTCAAAAGAATCCAATTTTGCCTTTGTGTTAATATATCTTCATACTTCAAATATATTTCAAATGCTTTATCTGAAATATATTCGCCTGTCTTTTTCCCTGCCAAACTTTTTAGTTTATGAATGTCATTTCTTTTGGCATTGTACTTTTTTTCCTTTTCCATTGGACGTTTCTATTGCTTTACCTTCTTGTATATCTTTATAAGTCAGGGGATAATGTGGCAAATCTACAGGTTTTCCATCAATAGCTTTTGGATGAACTCTTACTACCTCTCCGTTATGACCATATGATTCCATCCACATTCTTGTGTTTCTTGTTGGAGATGTTTCTTTTACCATTGAAGCCCCTCTCGTGGGACCAGGTGTTGTACTTGGAACTTCTTTAGAATATTCTCTAATTCTGCCATCAGACAATACTCGTTTTTTAACAACTTTAAATAACCCCAACACATCCACCCACCAGTTGCTATCCTTCACATACCCATATAGCGTAGGATTTCCTCCTGCCAGTCCTATCGGGTCTTGCGAGATATACATTCCGCTTTCAGGTGAGTAGTAGCGATAACGATTATAAGCAAGCTTAGTCTCAAAGTCGTAATACTGCCCTTGCTATAAGAAAAAAGTTCCTTCCCCGTCCTCCCAATTCTAAATTCAGAATTCAAAATTCTCTCCCCGTCCCACCAGTCCCACAATTGCCCTACATTCCCAGCCCTCACAGCCTTCCCATTCCTCTCAGCCCTCCCAGCCCTCCCAGCCCTCCCATTCCTCCCACAATCATCTATCCCACTCGCACTTTCCAAAAAATTTTTCTCTTTACTCTTACACTATACTTACCATATACAAACGATACAGGAAGAGCGAACGAAAAGCGAAAAATCAGCGAAGTATAAACATCTAATTAAAGTTCCTAAGGTAGTATGTTTTACTTTTCAGTTATTCTAAAAAAATCGTTGCAAATATACGGTGTAATTGCCAATTAAAAAAAAATTTCTATCTTTGCAGTTCAATAAAAAGATTAATTAACTATGTCTTGGTTTAAAAGAACAGCAAAAGGAATACAAACCTCTACAGAGGAGAAGAAAGATATCCCTAAAGGATTATGGTTTAAATCGCCCAGCGGCAATATAGTAGAGCAAGATGAGTTGGTTACCAACTTCTATGTAAGTCCTGATGACGATTACCACGTGCGCATTGGCAGTAAGGAGTATTTTCAAATACTGTTTGACAATAATGAGTTCAAAGAATTAGATGCCAATATGGTCTCTAAAGACCCTCTTTCGTTCGTAGATACCAAATCTTACGACAAACGTTTAGAAGAAGCCACTAACAAAACGGGGCTCAAAGATGCCGTTCGTACAGCAGTGGGCAACTCTAAGGGGGCGCCTATTGTCATTGGCTGTATGGATTTCGCTTTCATTGGCGGCTCTATGGGTAGTGTAGTGGGCGAGAAAATATGTCGTGCTATCGACTATGCTATCAAGCATAAACTACCATTCCTTATGATTTCAAAATCAGGCGGAGCTCGTATGATGGAGGCGGCTCTTTCGCTAATGCAGATGGCCAAAACCTCTATTAAGTTGGCCCAGCTCGATGAGGCAAAGTTGCCTTACATATCGCTTTGCACCGACCCTACTACGGGGGGTATTACAGCCTCATTTGCAATGCTTGGCGACATCAATATAGCCGAACCAGGCGCGCTTATAGGCTTTGCCGGCCCACGAGTAGTAAAAGACACCACAGGACAAGACCTCCCAGAGGGCTTCCAAACGGCAGAATTTGTTCTCGAGCACGGCTTTTTAGACTTCATCGTAAACCGCAAACAGCTAAAAGACACCGTCAATCTATATATAGATTTAGTGATGAATAGAAAAATCAGGTAATAATGAATACATTAGTGCTAAATAAAAGTATTGATTTTGAGCAGTACCAACTAATTGTTGATTATTTTGCTACTATAGGAATTGAGGTTACCAATCCCTTCGAAAGTCTTTCTCTCCTTACAGAAGAGGATAAACAAGCCATTGCTATAGCTCGTCAAGAGGCTAATAATGGCAATTGGGTAGAGGGGAGAGTTTTATTCGATAGTATACGCAAGAAATATGCGAGTAAGATGGTCAGCTAAAGCTATAACCGAATTAGAATCTACGCTTGATTTTTGGAGTCAGAAAAATAAATCAGATGCTTATTCCGAGAAAATAGCTATTGAAGCAGAAAATGTTCAACGCGAGTTGGAAGAAGACCCTTATTTTTTGGCGAGATATATAGAGGAAGAAGATATTTACCAAAGAGTATTTTTTAAAGGGAAATTTGTGCTTTATTATCAAATTAAGGAAGAGATTGTGATGATACTTCGTTTTAGGAGTACAAAGCAAGAGCCTTTATATTAATAAAACACTTTACAGACCGTAAAAAAATGATCACATTCAAAGCACCGAGTAATATAGCCCTTATAAAGTATTGGGGCAAGAAAGGGGAGCAGCTACCTGCTAATCCCTCTATTAGCTTTACGCTAAGCCATTGCTATACCGAAACTTCTATTGCCTACCAGCGTAGAAACGCCGCTACTATGGCTACTGACGCCCCTTTTTCTTTTGATTTTAGCTTCGACGGACAGCCAAAGCCGTCTTTTCACCCCAAAATCGAAGCCTTTTTTGCGCGTATTGCTCCTTATTTACCTTTTTTAACGGACTATCATTTCAGCATTCACTCGCATAACTCCTTCCCGCACAGCAGCGGTATAGCCTCGTCTGCTAGTGCTATGGCAGCGCTTTCAGTATGCCTGATGCAGGTAGCCAGAGAGTTAGGACATACGTATACCGAAGAAGAGTTTTGGCAAAAAGCCTCTTTTTTGGCGCGTTTAGGGTCGGGTAGTGCCTGCCGCAGTGTCAAAGGTAGTATAGTGGTATGGGGGCAACATCCTTCTATAGCGGGCAGTTCAGACGATTATGGCATAGTCTATCCGCTGCAAATAGCACCGGTGTTTGCTGAGTATCAAGATACTATCCTGCTCATCGACCGTGGGCAGAAGCAAGTCAGCAGCACCGTGGGGCACAACTTAATGCACGGACACCCTTTTGCTGAGGCACGTTTTTTGCAAGCCAATAACAATATCGACCGTCTTATAGGGGCGTTTGCCACAGGCGATATCGATACGTTTATAGAGGTAGTCGAGAGCGAAGCCCTCACCCTCCACGCAATGATGCAGACCAGCATTCCGTATTTCATACTGATGCGTCCCAATACGTTGGAAGTTATTCAGCGCGTATGGCAGTACCGCAAAGACACCAAAGTACCGCTTTGCTTCACCCTTGATGCTGGTGCCAATGTACACCTGCTGTACCCCAAAAGCGTAAAAGACGAAGTACAAACGTTTATCAAAAACGAATTAGCACACTTTTGCGAAGAAGGAAAATATATTAATGACAAATTAGCAAATTAGCAAATTGACCAATTAGCAAATTGACCAATTAGCAAATCGGCAAATTGACAAATTAGCAATGAATTGTAAAACAGTTCTTATTACGGGGGCGACTTCCGGTATAGGCAAACAAACAGCTTTGCTGCTCGCCTCTAAGGGCTTTTTGGTGTACGGCACGGCACGCAATGTCGAGGGCAAAAACCTCCCTTTCCGATTGCTGCCAATGGACGTGCGAGAGCCAGCCACTATCAAGCAGGCAGTACAGCAAATCCTCAGCGAGGTAGGGCGTATTGATATCCTTATCAACAATGCAGGGGTAGGCATCACAGGGGCGGTAGAAGAGCTGCCAGCCGACCAACTGCATAACGTTTTTGCCACCAACCTCTATGGCGCTATGTCTGTAGTGCAAGAGGTTTTGCCTACTATGCGTGCGCAGAAGAGCGGACGTATTATCAACATTAGTTCTATAGCGGGCTATATGGGCTTGCCTTTTCGCGGAGCCTATTCAGCCAGCAAAGGGGCTTTACTACTGATGACCGAAGCCTTGCGTATGGAGGTAAAAGCCTTTGGTGTAGAGGTCTGCACCATTTCCCCCGGCGATTATGCTACCGACATAGCCTCTCGCCGTTACCACGTTCCCGTAAACGAAAACTCTCCTTATGCTGAGGTGTATGCAAAACAACTCCGCCTGATGAATGAGCACGTCGACAGTGGGGGCGACCCTAAAGAAATGGCCGAAAAGATACTCAAAGTAATCAACACCAAGCACCCTAAAGTGCATTATAAACAGGGCAGTTTCTTGCAGAAGTTTTCAATAGTCCTCAAACGACTTTTGCCCAGCAAGCGCTACGAGCAAATGCTGATGAAACATTATCAATTAGCAAATTAAAAACCTAAGTAATATGAAATTCTTTATTGACACAGCAAATTTAGCACAAATTCAAGAAGCCCAAGATTTGGGCGTGTTAGACGGAGTTACCACCAATCCGTCATTAATGGCAAAAGAAGGTATCACCGGCAAAGAGGCGATACTCAAGCATTATACTAACATCTGCACGATTGTAGAGGGCGATGTTTCTGCTGAAGTAATTGCCACCGACTTCGAGGGCATCGTCCGCGAGGGCGAGGAGCTGGCAGCCCTTCATCCACAGATTGTCGTGAAAGTACCGATGATAAAAGACGGCATCAAAGCCATTAAATACTTTACTGATAAAGGCATCCGCACCAACTGCACATTGGTATTTTCAGCAGGTCAGGCGCTTTTGGCAGCCAAAGCAGGCGCTACTTATGTGTCGCCTTTCATTGGTCGCCTCGATGACATTTCAGCCGACGGACTTTCTCTTATCGAAGAGATACGCCTGATTTACGACAACTATAATTTCGAAACCCAGATATTGGCCGCTTCAGTGCGCCATACGATGCACATCCTCGAATGCGCCAAAATAGGAGCTGATGTCATTACCGCCCCTCTTTCAGCCATTACCGGACTCCTCAAACACCCTCTTACCGACAGCGGTTTAGCACAGTTCTTAGCCGATGCCAAAAAATTAGGATAATTACCGCACTTGCTAATAAGAGCTATAAACTCGTGCCCCCCTTGTCCAACTCGTCCGATAGGTCAGCTCCGTCCAATAACAGCAATTATTGTCATAAATGAAAAAATTATTTTTAACCTCATCATTCAGTTCAGTAGCAAAATTATTTGAAGATTTTGCTGCTGAACCCGTAAAAGGAAAAAAACTTGCCTTTATCCCAACAGCAAGTTTGGTAGAAAAAGTGCGTTTTTATGTAGATGATGATAGGAAAGCCTTTGAAAAATTAGGACTTATCATAGAGGAATTAGAAGTTTCTACCGCTACAGCCGAAGAAATAACTACAGCATTAGAGCGAAATGATTACATTTTCATTTCTGGAGGAAATACGTTCTACCTAATGCAGGAACTAAAAAAGAAAGGAGCCGACAAACTACTTATTGAACAAATTAATAACGGAAAATTGTACATAGGCACTTCAGCAGGTTCTATTATTGCTTCACCTAATATTGAATTTGTTAGCGATATGGACGAAACCAAAAAAGCCCCTGAACTAACAGAATATTCGGGTTTGCATTTGGTAGAATTTTATTTTTTACCTCACTATCTGAATTTCCCTTACAAGGAAGCTACTCAAAAAATAGTAAATGACTATTCACAGAAAATAGATTTGCGACCTATTTCCAACAATCAAGTAATTACTGTTTTAGGTGATGAAATAAAAACACTTGAAAAACCAAAGCGAGCAACTAAAAAATAGTTTTTAATTATCCCTAAACTCCCAAAACTATATATCATAGCAGTGGGTAGTGGTGCAGAAAAAACAGCTATGAAAAAGGAAGAAGTTGAAAAAGAGAGTCTAAAAGACAAACTTTTAAAAGGTTTAGACCTTGCTTATGAGCGAATGATTGCCGAAAAACGCAAGAATAACCAAAAGATTGTGGTGCGCCGCGAAGGTAAAATCGTAACCATCAACCCATAGTTGAATAACCTTTTTACAATTTCCTTAATAGCTATCTTCACCGAAGGATGAGCGAAGGATAAGCGAACGATGACCGAAGGAAAGTCGTCAATTAAAAAATATTTGTACATTTGCATTCTAAAAGATAAAATACATAATTGTGAACTGGATAACCGTAAAAGAATACGAAGATATTACGTATAAAAAATGCGACGGCGTGGCGCGTATCGCCTTCAACCGTCCTGAGGTGCGCAATGCTTTTCGCCCTAAAACCACCTCCGAACTCCTCGATGCGTTCAAAGATGCTTATGAGGACGTCAATATAGGCGCCGTATTACTCTCTGCCGAAGGCCCTTCGCCTAAAGATGGCGTGTGGAGCTTCTGTAGTGGGGGCGACCAAAAAGCGCGTGGCCACCAAGGCTATGTGGGCGACGATGGCTATCATCGCCTCAACATCCTCGAGGTGCAACGCCTCATCCGCTTTATGCCCAAGGTGGTAATTGCCGTAGTCCCTGGTTGGGCTGTGGGGGGCGGACATTCATTGCACGTAGTCTGCGACCTTACCCTCGCCAGCAAAGAGCACGCTATCTTTAAGCAAACCGATGCCGATGTAACCAGTTTCGATGCTGGTTATGGCTCAGCTTACCTTGCCAAAATGGTGGGACAGAAAAAAGCGCGCGAAATATTCTTCTTAGGGCGCAACTATTCCGCTCAAGAGGCTTTCGAGATGGGTATGGTAAATGCGGTTATACCTCATAACGAGCTCGAAGCGACTGCTTTTCAGTGGGCGCAAGAGATAATGGCCAAATCGCCTACTTCTATCAAAATGCTGAAGTTCGCGATGAACCTCACCGATGACGGTATGGTAGGGCAACAGGTATTCGCTGGCGAAGCGACCCGCCTTGCTTATATGACCGATGAGGCAAAAGAAGGCCGCGATGCCTTCCTCCAAAAACGCAAACCTAATTTTGAAAAGAAATGGATACCGTAAAATTTACCCTAAAAGAAGATGCTCAAGGCAATAAGAACCCTATATTGCCAGAGGGGGTGAAAAACTACCTCATTGATATTGATGGCACGGTAGGCGAGGACATTCCTAACGAAGAGCCTGAACGTATGGCTACTGCCGAGGTATTCCCCGATGCGCTGGCACAAGTAAACAAATGGTATGACGAGGGTCACGTTATTTACTTTTTCACCTCGCGTACCGAAGAGCATCGCGAGGTTACCGAGCAGTGGCTCAAAAAGCACGGCTTTAAGTATCACGGCATCATCTTTGGCAAACCTCGCGGCGGCAATTATCATTGGATAGACAATCACATCGTAAAAGCCACCCGCTACAAAGGCAAATTCACCGATTTTATCCTCAAAGAACAAACTGTAGAAGTATTCAACGATTAGTCAATTAGCAAATCGACAAATCGACAAATTACAGCCCGTGCGGCTCGCACCAAATTGACAAATTATTATGATTCCAACAATGGCAGAACTCGCAGCACAAGGCGAAACCCCCGAAGTACTCTTTTGGGTAGGTTGTGCTGGTAGTTTTGACGACAGAGCGAAACGTATTATCAAAGCCTTTGCACACCTCTTGCAGAAAGCAGGGGTGCGCTTTGCTGTGCTTGGCACCGAAGAGAGTTGCACTGGCGACCCCGCTAAGCGCGCCGGCAATGAGTTCCTTTTTCAGATGCAGGCAATGATGAATATAGAGGTGCTTAATAGTTATCAGGTCACCAAGATAGTCACTACTTGTCCGCATTGTTTTAATACTATCAAAAACGAATATCCTGCGCTGGGGGGCAATTACGAAGTAATGCACCACACCCAGCTGCTCAAAACCCTTATCGATGAGGGACGGCTAACGGTTGAAACCGGCACTTTCAAAGGCAAACGCATCACCTTTCACGACCCCTGCTACTTAGGCAGAGCCAATAAGGTCTATAATGCACCGCGCGAACTCCTCAGCCGGTTAGAAGTCGATTTGGTAGAGATGAAAAAGTGTAAATCTCGTGCTATGTGCTGCGGTGCAGGTGGGGCGCAGATGTTCAAGGAAGCCGAGAAAGGTGATAAGGAAATAAATGTACTCCGCACCGAGCAAGCCCTCGAAGTGCGTCCCGATATTATTGCCACCGCTTGTCCGTTTTGCAATACGATGATGACCGATGGGGTAAAGACAAAAGAGAAAGAAACACAAGTAAAAATATATGATATAGCCGAACTAATGGCAAATGAAAATACTATTCTGTAGAACCTATAAATTATTATTTGAAAAATGAAAAAGAACATTTTTTTGCTCCTTTTAGCAGTTACAACCCTGTCTTTTGCGCAGAAAACTACAGCCGTAAGAGACACTATTGCTAAGGACACCACCAAAACAAAGGTGACTGAAAAGACACCCGAACAAAAACGCGCTGAAGAGTACGCTAAACTCATTAAAAAAGGAGGCATAGAGCGCAACGGACTTTTTACTGTACGAAAAATAGAGGAAAAATGGTATTTCGAAATACCTGATACTCTCTTAAATCGCTATTTGCTCTGTGTTACCCGTCTGAAAACCGCTCCTGATAACTTCGGAATGTATGCGGGCGAAAAGGTAAACGAGCAGACCATTTACTTCGAGCAACGCACCGACAAGACCCTTTCGCTGCGCGCTTTTGTAAATGTACAACAGGCCGATAGCACCCACAATATCTATACAGCGGTGGCCAACTCGAGTGCTAACCCTATTATTGCATCTTTCAATGTGATAGGGCGCAATCCTAAGACGAAAAGTCAGCTGATTGACGTTACCGATTTCTTCAAGCAAGACAACAGCATAATCAGTTTTTCATCTAGCTTCAAGACTGCACAGAAGTTAGGCAATGCTGCCCTCGACCGCTCGTATGTAGAAGATATACGTACTTATCCTATCAATGTAGAAATCAATGCGATGCGCACCTTTTCGGCATCGCCTAGCAATATACCCGCTGCCAATCGTGTAGGAGCGGTAAGCGTGGGGCTAAACATTTCGATAGTATTACTGCCCAAAGAGCCAATGAGCAAACGCCTTTTCGACCCTCGTGTAGGCTTTTTTGCTAGCTGGTTCGTGAAGTTTGGCGATGATCAGCAGCGTACCGAGGCGGAAGCCTACATACACCGTTTCCGTTTAGAGCCTCGCAAAGAAGATATGAAAAAATACCTAAAAGGACAATTGGTAGAACCTAAAAAGCAAATCGTTTTCTACATAGACCCTGCCACTCCTAAGCAATGGCAAAAATACCTTATTTTAGGGGTAAACGATTGGAATGTAGCTTTTGAGCAAGCAGGCTTTAAGAATGCTATTGTAGCCAAACCTTGGCCTAACGACCCTTCTATGAGTATGGAAGATGCGCGCTTCTGTGTTATCAGATATTTGCCTTCTGAAATAAGCAATGCCTACGGGCCTAACATAGCCGACCCTCGCAGTGGTGAGATTATAGAGTGCCACGTAGGCTGGTATCACAATGTGATGAAGCTCTTACAAGAATGGTATATGATACAAGCAGGAGCGATAGATAAGCGCGCACGCACTTTGCCTCTAAACGAAGAGCTTATGGGCGACCTTATTCGCTTTGTCTCTTCGCACGAAATAGGGCACTGCTTGGGTTTGCGCCACAATATGGGGGCAAGCTATGCCACTCCGGTAGAAAAACTCCGCGACAAGGCGTGGGTAGAAGCGCACGGTCACACGGCTTCTATTATGGACTATGCCCGATTCAACTATGTAGCACAGCCCGAAGACAATATTTCCTCTAAAGGAATTTACCCCCGTGTAGGCGATTACGACAAATGGGCGATAGAGTGGGGCTACCGCTACTATGCTGATAAATATAAAGATGAGTATGCCGAGCAAGAAGCTCTTGCCGATATTACTACTCAGCGCGTAAAAGCAAATCCTCGTTTGTGGTTTGGTGGCGAAGGCAATAACGAAGACCCTCGTGCCCAACGCGAAGACCTTTCTGACAACGTGATGAAAGCTAACACTTATGGACTTAAAAACCTAAAATACGTAGTACAAAATCTACCTCAGTGGACAAAGCAATCTAATGATAAGTATGAATATTTATCAGGAATGCACCAAGCGGCTGTTCAGCAGTATCGTCGTTATCTAAACCACGTGCTTAAGTATATAGGCAGCAGATATATAGGTTTTGTAGGCGATAAAGAGATGTATAGAGAAGTGCCTAAAGAGAAAGTAAAAGAAGCAGTTGCTTATATAGACCAGCATTTGTTTACCACGCCGCTTTGGTTGTATCCGCAAGAGATAACCGATAAAATAGGGGTAGATGTTGATGGAAGTATATTAGGATTGCAGAATACTACCTTGGCGTATCTTTTAGCTGAAGGGGTACTCTATCGCGTTGCCAATCAGGCGTTGGTATCGCAAAACCCATATACTGCCGATGAGTATTTAGACGATGTATTCGCTGCGGTGTGGAAGCCTCTCAACGCTTCTGAGGCACGCCAAAACACTTACAGACGCGGGGCACAGCGCGCTTATATAGAGCAATTAGGCAAACTCATCAATCCAGAGAATAAAACTGATAAAATAGCGCTTAACCAAGTGTCTGATGTGCGTATTTTCGCTTTGCAAAATCTCAACAAAGTAGAAAAATACCTACAACAAGCCCTACAAGGCGAAGCGGCTAATAGCATCAACCAACTGCACTACCAACAACTTTTGAAGGATATCAATAACATTAAAGAACCTAAAAAATAGTGCAAGAACCACGTGCCGACTTTTTGTTTGTACTTATCTTGGGCATCTTGTCAATGCTCACGCCTTTAGCGATAGATATGTACCTCCCTGCGTTCCTCAATATAGCCAATGACTTTAGCGTATCGCAGGAGAAAATACAAACTACTTTAGCCCTTTTTACTTTCGGATTTGCTTTTGGGCAGCTTTTCTGGGGGCCTTTATCCGATAGTTATGGACGCAAACCAATCATTCTTATTGGTATAGTAGTGTCGGCAGTGGTGTCTTTAGGCATTACCCAAGTGAAGCATATAGAGCATTTCTATGCGTTGCGCTTTGTGCAGGGCTTTTTTGGAGCTTCGCCAGCCGTAGTTACAGGGGCATTGCTACGCGACCTTTTTGCCAAGAATGAGTTTGCGCGGCAGATGTCTATGATAATGATTGTTACGATGATAGCCCCTTTGTTGGCTCCGGTATTGGGTGGTTACCTAACCGATTGGTTTCATTGGCATATTATCTTTTATGTGCTAATGGCATTAGGATTGGTCTGCGCCCTATTAGTCTTCTTTAAAATACCCGAAACTCTTCCGCTTGCCAGACGAACGCCTTTAAAGATAGGCAGTATTCTAAAGGTTTTTGGTAGATTGTTGAGCAATAAAAAGGTATTAGGCTATATTTTCTGCAATTCGCTTTCGTACTCAGGTATGTTCTGTTTTCTTTCAGCAGGCTCTATTGTCTATACAGGGCTTTTTGGGGTAGCACCTAAGCATTTTGGTTATTTCTTTCTGCTAAATATCCTCGTGATGATGACGGCGACCTCGCTCAATGGTAAATTTGTTACTAAAATAGGCGTAGAAAAGTCTTTGCGATTGGGGCTCACCATACAGCTGATAGCTGGTGTGTGGCTGTTAGTCTGCGGTATTTTTCACTTAGGCTTGTGGGCAACAGTAGTAGGGGTAGCCACTTATGTGGGGCTTGTGTCGGTAGTGTCGAGTAGCGCTAATGCCGCCATATTAGATATGTACCCTGAAGTAGCCGGTACTGCCAACTCGCTTACGGGTATGTTGCGTTTTGGCATCGGCTCGGTAGTGGGTATGCTTCTTGCCCTCTTCACCATTGATACTGAACGCCCAATGGTCTTTGCTATGGCGATTTGTATAGTAGTGGCCGTTATAAGTTACGTAGGGTTAGTAAGAGGAGAGCCGCAAGCGCATAATTAGAAAAAGATTGTTTTTTACAGAGTATAACATAGTGACCCCTTTGGGCTTTGACCTCGTTAGTACTATAGAGGCTGTACTACAAGGGCAATCGGGTATTGCAAAACACCCCACTATGGGCAGATGGGCAGCTATTCCCTTATCGAAGATAGACGATGAGGGAATAGCTGCTCAATTTATTACTACTCCTTTCAGAGGGGAGTTTTCGCGCTTAGAGCAATTGCTGCTTTTGGCAGTGCAACCTCTACTACCACGCATTGCTATCAGTCCGCGTACTGCTTTTATCCTCTCTACTACCAAAGGCAATATCACCCATTTATCCGCAGATGCCTCTTTGCCTTATCTCTCTACTTTAGCACACAAAATAGCAACTCAGCTGGGGGTTACCTCTCAGCCTATCGTACTTTCTAATGCCTGTGTATCAGGCGCAATGGCGCTATCGGTAGCTGACCGATTGCTAAAGGCAGGGGCGTATGATAGTGCAATAATATTGGCAGGCGATGAGATAAGCGACTTTGTGCTTTCGGGGTTTCAGTCGTTTCAGGCTATTAGTGCCAGCCCTTGCAAGCCTTACAGTCCGGATAGAGACGGCATCACTTTAGGCGAAGCTACAGCAGTAGCCTATGTAACATGTGACCCACAAGGGGCTAAGGCGCAGCTGTTGGGCAGTGCCTCTATCAATGATGCCGCCCATATATCTGCCCCCTCGCGTACGGGCGAAGGGCTTTACCAGAGCGTACAGCGCGCGCTGCAGGAAGCCCAATTGCGCCCTGAGCAAATAGAGCTTATCAACGCTCACGGCACCGGCACGCGCTATAATGATGAGATGGAGAGTCACGCATTTAGTCGCACTCAGTTAGTCGAGGTACCGCTAAATAGCTACAAAGGTTATTTTGGGCATACCTTAGGCACCGCGGGACTTTTGGAAACTATTGTCACCATCGAGGCGGCTCGCAGAGGAGTGCTGCTAAAGAGCCTTAATTCTTCAGACAACGGTGTGCCACACCCTTTGCATCTTCTAAAAGAACACCGACACCAGCAGCTAACGTATTTCCTTAAAACTGCCTCGGGCTTTGGTGGTAGCAATACCGCTGCAGTGATTGCTGTTGTTCGGTAATCCTTCGGTGATCGTATAGTGTAAGTGTATCTGGGAGGAATGAGAGGACTGGGAGGAATGGGAAGGCTGGGAAGAATGGGAAGGCTGGGAAGAATGGGAAGGCTGGGAGGAATGAGGGGGCTGGGAAGAATGGGAGTAGCGATTTTTTCAAAGAAAGTCTTTAAATTTTTATCAATAGAGAAAAATTTATTAACTTGCGACCATAATATTTAACCCACTAAAAATATAAAACTATGAGTGCTATTCTGAAAAGAAAAGGCGATTACAACAATCTTATTGCCTATAAGAAATCTGTTATTATTTATGACATTACTTTCTTCTTTACTCAGCATTTTCTGCAAAAAGGTGACCGTACTATCGACCAAATGCTACAAGCCGCTCGCTCTGGTAAACAAAATATTGCTGAAGGTAACCGAGCTGCCACTACTTCTACTGAAACTGAAATAAAACTAACTAATGTGGCTAAAGCAAGTCTTGAAGAACTACTAATTGATTATCACGACTATCTGCGTACTCGTGACAAACTGTTGTGGGACACCTCTAATCCTCGCTATGAAAAAATGCGTGCATACGCTGCTAGTGAACTTATCTTTGACCAATATCATTCTCTTCTGCATAAATATAATGACGAAGCTCTTGCTAACCTCTGCATAACTCTCATTCATCAGACTTCTTTTTTACTTTATCGACTGTTGGAAAAACAAGAAAAAAACTTCCTAAAAGAAGGAGGAATAAAAGAACGTATGTATCAAGCAAGACTGAACGTTAAAAATAAATAATTATTGGGAGGAATGAGAAGGCTGGGAAGAATGGGAAGAATGGGAAGAATGGGAAGAATGGGAAGAATGGGAAGAATGGGAAGAATGGGAAG
>ERZ773067.1103-NODE-1103-length-14973-cov-6.775439_pt1 | contig 14973 bp, 11 predicted proteins | sample MGYA00580622_ERZ773067 | MGnify/ENA primary metagenome ERZ773067 (study PRJEB29015, sample SAMEA2737998) | human oral metagenome | biome: human oral; feature: human-associated habitat; material: dental | place: China | collected 2113 ...
TTCCGATCCTGACAGCCCATGTGGTGCTGGCCGACGAATGCTTCACCGACGGGCACTCGCAGGAGATCCTCGCCGATATCCAAGAATGCTTGGTCACACATCACGAGATCAGCATCGAACACTGCACCCTGCAGCTGGAATCGGAAGAGGTAGCAGAACGTCACAAGGAACACCTGCACGCATAAGGCTCACAGGGTCAGCAGGTCACGATCCCATCACGAGAGATTCCACGAAACTTGTTCATGACCATCCTCAAACCAGCCTTGACTGAGGGTGTAAACCGTCGACGACCAGCCTGTGCAGAAACCTCAAGGGATCACTTTCTCTCACACCAGCGGGCAAGTCTCTATGGTTCACATAAAAATATGGTCGATACTTCATCGATCCGAAATCGCACCCTAGAGACGAAACCCCATTAACTCCCAAGTTTTCCTCCACTTCCCCATCTGGCTCCCCCTCCCCAGAAAGCGCAGAGCACCCCCATTCTCGCGGGGAATACTGGGACGCTCTGGTGACCGTCGCAGGGGACATAGTGGCCGCTTGCCCAAGCGGAAGACGGGGAAGCCAACATAGGCGAGGTACGCTCCCTGGGCACCGGGGAACTCCTGGCCTCCGACCCGGCACGCGCCCTCAGCCCCAAGACGATCGGAGCCACAACCACGCTCGACGGCACTCACGGCTGGCATCTCTGCGACGGCGCCGTCGACGGCTGGTTCCTCTTGACACACAACAATGGCCTCCGCGCCTACGCCGCGAAGAGCTGACTCGCTGCCTACGGGCATCGACTGGCTCCTGACCCTCGTCGCGCAGGACTGGCTGGGTCCGATGGCGACGCGGCGCCGTGGTTCCACCCAACTTCCAGTCAGAGGGCCACTGCGAAGTCCGCGACGGCACCCGCCGACTGCCCAGTGGTCGCAATCAGAACCGTGCGACCTTCGAGGTCAGCAAGAGCCCTCAATTGATGCAGATGATCCGAGAGCTCATCAGGTTCGAGAACCTCCTCCGGTCGGTCCACGAACAGCACCGCGGGATTCCACACGAGCGCAGCTCCCAGGTTCACAGCGGCACGCTGAACGGGCGTGAGGAGGTGAACGGGATCGTCGGCGAGGGGGCGCAACCCAAGTCGGGTGAGGATGGCCAGACTCCGGGGGCTGTGTGGTAGGCCGCTGTGGAGCCGTTCCTGGCGGGCGATGAAATCTCGGGCGGTCACCTGAACGGGCGGCAGACGTCGTGCGACCCGGTGGACCATTGTCCGCTGCCACCCGCCATTGTCGCGGAGGTGCGCGGGCGCGAGCCGGATTCCGGCCACGACGATGTGCCCGCGGGCCGGGGCGTGCCGCCCGAGAAGGCAGCGGCTCAGCAGTTGCAGCGCCTCGCTGCGGGGATCGTGGATCACGGTGACGCGACCGGCGGCGACTCGGAAGGAAACGTTGTGGAGCGTAGCGGAAGTGTCGACGTCAGTCGCCCACAAACCGGCTACCACGAGCACCGGTTCTTGACTGACATACATGACCTTCTACCTTCGCAAGAAAAGACATTTCCGGGAAACATCGCTTCTTCTGAATCTCCATTCAGAACGGCACGCATACCCCCGCAACAGACAGCCAGCTGAAGCCCAGCAAATCGTCACCAGAGGGGGCGGCTTCAACGTCCAGTTGGTCCAGTTCGATGAGCGACATGTTCTTCTCCTAGTGCTTCTCACTTCGTTATGGCACTACCCTCTCGCGTCAGCTCGGCGGCCGGTAGTGGTCGCCGTCAACAGTGGCATGTGACACGTATCACGCATCCGACGGCGAAGTTGGCAAGCCCAGCACACGGGCTACGTCCAGCGCTGGTCGGCGACCGAGCGCAAGCACCAGCCCGGCCGCCCCCGTAGCCAGGTCGGCGGAAACGCGGAGGTTGTATCGGCCAAGGCTGAGCGTGCCGGTCCGCCACGATCGGGGCTTCTGGGATGAGGAGGTGATGCAGTACCACCCCAGCCGGCGCTGGTGCTCGCTGATCAGGGGATGGGTACCACCCGTCAGCCGGTCCAGCGCGGCGAGCAGCCCGGATCGGCCTTCGAGGAGCCCACCGGCAGCGACGATCCGGTGGGCACAGGCTTCACGGACTCCGTCGACCAACGAGTTGAGTTGCTCGCGGCTGGGATGGTCGGGGTCGAGGCGCTCCAGGAGGGCCTGGGCGGCCCATCCGCAAGCCGCACTCCCCTCACCCAGGTACGGCATGGCCTTGCCCGTGTCGGTACTCAGCAGCGCTGCCCCATGCCGGGTGAGGGCGGGCAGCTCACGGGCCAAGGCCGCCAGTGCCGCCTCGAGCAGCCAGGGGTGGTCCTCCCCCACGAGGTCGTGACTGCGCAACAGAGCACTGGCGACCCCCGCCCAACCTGCGATGAGACCCGCGCGACCATGCGACGACGCCTCAGCCTGCTCGACCAACGAACGGGCGAGAGCCACGGCACAGGCGACCAGCTCCTCCTCCCGCAGCAGCGCTCCCAACTGGAACAGCGCCACCATCTGGCCCGCTCGGCCGTGGCGCCACCACGGGCTCACTGATGGACTGCTCCTGATGCTCCGACACTCCCGGAGAGCGATCGTGCGCGCGCGGTCGATCCACTGGCATCGGGCGAGACACAGCGCGATACCCAGCGCCCCGTCAAGTGTTCCGGGCAATTCGACCCTGCGCTCGGCCCGGTCCAACCAGTCCAGATACCCATCCACCACGCGTCCTTCGAGCGCGAGGACCTCGATGACCCCTGCCGCTCCATGCAGGAGTCCAATGCCCCCACCTGGGGTGGCGAATTGCTCAACATCCCCCGGGAACAGCCGATCGTCACGGTCTAGGGTGGCGCTGGCTTCGATCCCATCCACGAGCATCGTGCGCGACGGACAAGGCTGCCCCGCCGTCGCCGCGGCAGGTACCGCCACCTGGAAGCGCTCGCCACGCTCGACCGGGAGCCCGAGATCGAGGAGCCCAGAGCTGACTAGCTCCCCCTCGAGGTCTGGCCGCTGGTCGAGCAGAGGGGTCAAGGGGTTGAGGGCAGTGAGACGGCAGCGATGCAACCCAAACAGGTCCGCTGCCGGCCCGGACAAGTTCGGGTCGTAGTACCCGGGCGTGCCGACGGCCGGGCCGGGCCTGGCCCCATCCAGGCTTCCCGATTCCCAGTCGATCAGCCGCACGCCCTGGTCGGTCAACACGATGTTGGCGGGCTGAACATCGCCGTGCCAGACACCGTGCCGATGGGCCTGGTCCAGGATGGCGGCGACCTCGTTGAGGATCTCGCTCATGTCCGCGAGGTACTGCTCCCCACTGGAGCCTGCGGACAGGCTCGAATTGACCTCGGGGTGGCGCGTCGTAATCGCCTTGGCCAGAGTCAGCCCCTCCAAATACTCCATCTCGATCAGGTCGCTGTCCCCAAGACGGATCAGAGCGGAGGGAGAAGGAGCCAATCCCAGCCCATCCAGCCGCCGGAGGATGGCGTATTCCTGATGGAGCCGAGTGACGGCGTCCAACCCCGCCGGGTCGTAGCCGGTGTGGTGACGCGCCTCTTTCAGCACCACGGTGCGCCCGTCGGGCCGCACAGCGCGGAAGACCCCGCCAGCATTCGACCTGTGCAACAGGCGCGCGTCCTCGATGTCAAGAACGCTGGCAGCCTCCCGCTCTCGGGCAGCACGCATCAGCACTTCCACAAACGCGGACACCTCGTCCGGGGCGCTCGCAGCGATCCCCCGGCGATCCGGGACCAACGCTCCGTCACGGCTCACGCCCGGCACCCTCCGGCCCAGGTCGTCCTCGATCCACGTCGCGACGAAGGCGCCGTGGCGGAGAAAGACCGGGGCCGCCTCAACGGAAACCTCTCCGATGATTCGCGCGCCGGGCCGCCCTGAGAGCGCCGATTGCAGCGCCTCAGTTAGAACCTGAAGCTCACTGTCATTGCGGGGATAGCAGGTCATCACCTTCCCGCTCGAGCGACGGTCGGCGTACTTGAGCTGCATCACGTGGACAAGTCGGCGTGACGCCAAGTACTTGAACGTCACACCCCGGCGAATGCACTCGTGAGCGGCGAGATGGATCGTCTCAGCGGCGGCCTGCGGGGTAGCGGAGACGTGGACCTTCCACCCTTGGCGCGGCAGGGCGGGCTCTGGGGGCGCGAACAGCACCCAGGGCCCAGTCTCGTGGCGTTTCCAATCGGACGGCGTCGCCGGACCGGGCAGGACGTCGTTCGCATTCACGGCCTGCCGCCAAGGGACGTCGTAGTAGTCGGGACTCGACGCCGCGTAGAACAGGTAGCGGTCAAGCACGGTGGCCTCCTCGTCCGATTGCGGAGCCCCTCGGCACCGCAGGCGACCCCCTGCCCTCCCAACCCCAAGAGATCATGCGGGGTGGGCCGACATGCCCCAGCATACGAACCCTTGGGACGTCGAACCCAACGCAGCATCAATCGCACATCTCGACACCTGCCCGCCCGCAACCGCGCAGCACACCGTTCGAGCGACCGGCAGAAAGGACCGCGTGAAAGCCCGCCAGGCTCCCTTCACGGGAATTGTGCCGCCGATTCTGACACGTGTAACACACGCCAATAAACACTGTCACACACTCACCCAGCTCTCGTCACCTCTCCCCCGGAACCCCTGGACATCGGGCGGGAGACGTGGAGAAATTGATGTTGGAAGCACGAAGAACAATCTTCACAAAACAAACAAGATCCGCTTCCACTCAACGAGCCGAAAGGAAATATCATGAACAACACCTCTGCTACCTCTGCCACTTTCACCGATAACACCGACCTCAACTTCAGCGACATCGACCTCGACGTCCTTGAGATCGGTGAGGTTCGCGACGCCGTGGCGATGCCCGAGACCGGCGCCTCATCCGGCTCGAGCAGCTGTGACTCCCACTCGACCTGCGGCTCGACCTCCTGCTGCTGCATCTGATCCAACCAACTGAGCCGTTCCCCGGCGGCACCCACCGGGTGCCGCCGGGAACGGCTCGTTTACCGCCCGACAGCGCAACCGAGAGACGAGACATGACCACTCTAACCACTCCCAGCAGCCACCACCGCGATGTCACGGCTGCGCACGCACTCGGTAGGACCACCGTGATGTCGCCGAACCTCTGCGGTGCGCAGTCGACGAGCGTCAATGAAACCCGTCAAGGCCTCCATGATCACCGCCAGGCCACCCAAGACGTGCGCGTGGGGCAGCACCCGTGGATCCTGACGCGAGAGAACCAAGTGGACCTGACCTGCCCGCAACTTGACATGTCGCCCGTCAACGCCGCCCTCCAGGCCCGCCAAGAACTCGACGACGCAGCTAACTCCGTGCTGGCCCTGCTCCTGGACCTCGGCCGCGGCGACAACCCCCCCGAGCTGTACAAACCGGCCCGCAAGGCCGCCCGGCTCGTGCGCCGGGTGACCTCATCCCCCTCCCAAACGAATATTGACGAGCGGGTCACCGGCGCCATAGACGCAGTCCACAACGTGCCCGGCGCCGGCACCCAAGAGTTCGCAGAGTTGATCGGCGAGTGGGGAGAGGCCGTCCGTCGATGCTCGAACGCCTGGGCCGCGCTCGCGGACACCCTGGAGGCCCACCTCATCACCGAACGGACCCACATCGCCGCCACGCTGGCACACCCCTCTCTCCGCCTAGCGGCCCCGCTCTCCAGCCTCACCATGGCGGGCAGCGCGGCGCGGTACACCGCCGAGATCAACGCAGGTGAGACCCTGGGCAGCCATTCCCGCAAGAGCGAACCGCGCCTAGTCCGCCTCGTCCAGCGCGCCCTCCATCGCGTGAGCCCCTACTCGCACTACACCGCCGTCGGGTTGGGCTGGGACCAGGGCGACCCGACGGCCATCGACCTTCCTTTGGCCACGCACCACGCATCACCGCCGCAGAGCACCGTGCAGGCCGATCTGGCGTCGCTAGGACGGTTGGTGCGCAGCCAGCTTGAGATGCTGGGCGAGCACACACCTCTAGTGGTCAGCCCGTACCGCCTCATGCCGGACAAAACAGTGGTGTTCACCATCGCGGTCGACGATCCGATTGGCCAGTCACGGATCCTGGACGGGACCGTGCGCACGGTTACGATTCGACATTCGGAAGGCATCGAAGCGCTCCTCGCTGCCACGGCTGCGGGCCCCGTGACCCTCGCTGCTCTCCGAGAATCCGTCGGTCGTGACGACGCCTCACGCGAGGCGGTCACCCGCCTGTGCACTCGCCTGCGCGACCTTGGTGTCCTGCAACCCTGGAACCCGGTCGTCCCCGGAGAACGCGACGTCGTCGTCAGCACCACGGAACGTCTAGCACAGTTGGCAGGTGCCTGGGACACCGAGGCCTTCGATGAGCTGATCCACCACCTGAACTCGATCACCGCAGCCCAGCAGGAACTCGCCGCGAGCAACCCCGACACGCGAACGACCGCAGTCCAGAAGCTGTCGTCGGCATGGGCATCGGCTGGCTCCACGAGCACCCGCCCCGCCTACGAGGACGTCACCTACCCTGACGTGCTCGCCGTGCCCCCGCGCGCTCTGGAGACGCTGCGTCGCGATCTGGCCGATCTGGCCCAAGTGACCGACGTGTTCGACAACACGCACCTCGGCCATGGCCTCCTACACCTGGGGCTCCTCGAACGCACGGGGGGCAGGACGGAGTTGTCGTTCGATGAGTTCGCCACACTCGTGCCTCCGATCCTCGCGGACTCGAACATGGACCGCGAGGCCATGATGCAGCGACTCAGCTCGCATGACCCGAGCGTCAACAGCCTCCTCAATGCGCGCGCCCAGGCCGCCCACCAGTTGGTCGAAGCCGCAGAGCGCGGCGACGAGGAGGTCGTCTGGGAGCCGGAGCAACTCCGCGCCTGGCGTGCCGCAATCGATCCAGCCCTGCGACGTCGCCGCACCTCAGCTGCCTGGTTCCTGCAGGCCACCCAGGTCACCGACGGGATCGTGGAGCGGGCGGTCATCAACGCGGTGCACGACGGTGACGCCCAGATGTTCTCCCGGTTCCTGCAGTCATGGGATCCGGCCTTCATCCAGCGCCTGCGCGACAGGCTCGGCGTCGACCTCGCCGAAGACCACGTCGAGGTTGCACCGGTACACGGATTCAACGCCAACGTCCATCCGTGGCTGTTGCCTCGAGCCTTCCGCTCCGACGGCGTAGACGAGAGCCGGTGGCCAGAAGTCGTGGAACCAGATGCGTTGCGCGTAGTCATCGGCGAGCACACGATCCGCGCCGTCGACCGAAACGGTCGCACTCTCCACCCGCACTACTTTGGCTTCCTCGTCCCCTTCTTGCTTCCGCCCGTCGCGGCCGCGCTGTACATGCTGGGGCGCGGACCCTTGATCAGGATGGATCTCGGCACCGATGTCGAGCGTGAGGCGGGACCCGAGGACATCATCGTCCACCCACGCGTCCGATACGGCAGCATCGTTGTCACACGCCGCGCGGTCAGCTTGCCCGCCACCGAGTTCCCCCTCCAAACAGCCGACGAGAGCATCGCTGACTTCCTGATCCGGATGGAGCTGTTCCGCCAGCGCCATGATCTACCAGCCCACGTGTTCCTGAGGGCCGAACCCAAGGTGGATGCGATGTGGCAGCAGTTCGTGGCCATGCGAACCAAGCCCCTGCCCGTCGACCTGACCTCGCCGCTGCACCTGCGACTGCTGCCGAACTGGCTGGCAAACGCCCATCGCGTCCGCATCACCGAGGCGTTGCCTGACACCCACGACCGGCCCCGCCTGCCCTGGGGACTGCACAGCTGCTCGGAGTTCGTACTTGAGACCGTCTGCCGCGCCCAGGATCGCAGCTAATTGAGCCCCTTTGACGACTAGGAGTAGACATGAAAACCCATAGCATCGATGAGCCCGTCATCGTCGTAGCGCACCACGATGGCCGGATGCTCGAGCTGGCCGCGCAGGTTGCTCGGGAGCTGACGACCCGCGGAACCGCCTCGACTGGAATCGACAGACATTGGCTACGCGGACCACACCTGCGGATCTGGACCACCTCTCACGAGCTGGACCAGGCGCAGGAGGCCGGTAGTGCAGCAGCGGTGGCCCACCGCAGCAACGCCACGATTGACGAAGAGGCCTACCTCCGGCTGAGCCACGAGCTAGGAACCGTAGAGTTGGTCGTCGGCCCCTACGGTCCGCTTCGCGAAGACAACAGCGTGACCCGCGACGACGAGGCCTTCGCCGCAACCGCGCGCCTGATCGGGCGGGACACAGTAGCGCTCAAGCGGGGCGTACTGAGCCGATTCGTCCCAGCCCTGGCGCTATCCCGGACGCTGGGCGAGATTCCGTCGGCTCTCCGCTTACTTGGCCCAATGACGATGCTGGCGGGCCGCTGGCAGATAGGCGGGGTTCGCTCGGGATACCTCACCTTCCGCAGCCATCTTGAGGACCACCTCAACGTGCACGACCCCCGCGGTCAACTGCGCGAGCGCTTTGAGCAGGCCGCTGACAGGTCGGAGGTCGCTCGACGCTATGTTGCGGGCCTGGTCGACGAGATCACCCTCGACGAGGAAGGGCTGCGCCGAGGCGACTACCACGGCGAGGACTCCATCCTCCGTGCGTGGTCGCGAGCCTTCGCCGAAGCCCTCGACCTCGCCACCGACGCCTACGACGCCGGCCTCATCACCGAGGATCTCGGCTCAGGCTACGTAAACGTCGCCGCCGCCGATTTCACCAGCCAAACCGCGCGATGGACGTTCGACGAGCACCGGTCATACAGCCCATTCCACCACAAGCTGCGCACCCTCAACACGCTGCCGAAGCGGGTCCATACCCGCGAGTTCGCCGCCTACCGGTTCGTGGTGAATCAGTTCATCCGCGTCGCCCCCCTGCTCGACGTCTCACCCACCGAGCGGTACTTCAGCTCCCTGGTCTTCAGCAAGGCGGTCGAGGAGTACTTCGACACGCCGTGGGCCGCTCTGCTCGATCGCGCCCGATTGGAGGAACCAGCATGAGCACGCTGACAACGCCCGAGAACGCGATCGACGTCGGCTTCCGCCTGAGGCCCGGAGCCCAGGTCGCCGTGCACGGCTCGACGGTTCTACTGTCCCGAATGGGACGCACCGTACGCGCGGACAGCTCAAAGCTCGCTGAGGCATGGGTGCAGCTGAACAAGGCCGTCACTGGCGAGGAAAACGAGTTTGCAACCCACCCCGCAGTCGCGGCGCTGCGCCAGCTGCTCCTGCGGGAGGGGCTCGGCTCCGTGCGACCCTCGAACGGTCCCGCCGCCGACGTCGCCAGCCTTTCCAGCAGCCAGGAGTGGGTCGATCCGCGCCAAGTCCACTGGGAGCTGACCGGCGAGCCGAGCATGATCGCCGACGTCATCGATGCCCTCGAGGCGTGGCAGGGGCAGGACAACCTTTCCAGGCTGGACGTGAACCACCAGTCGACGTCGCAAGCCTCAGTGGTGCTCAGGCTCGCTCTGACCCGTATCCCGCCCGGCTCCCAGACGTCCGTCCAGGTCGTCGGCCTGAGCGTGGTCCGAGACGGCGACGCCCTAGCCGTGCTGGACACGGCCGACGAAGATCTCCTAGCCGCGTGGCGAGCCCGCGTTCCCGCCCCCACGCATGAGGAGCCGCAGGGCTCGGAGGCATTGGCCACCCTGGCTGCTGGTGTCCTCGTCCACGCGGCGTGTCGGCGACTGGCCGGTGCCGCGACGGCACACACCTGGCACCGCATCGAGCCTTCAGGCGTGACGCTCAGGATCCTGCCCGAGTTGCACGTCGAGCTGACCCCGGTGGACGAGCCGAACCTGGCATTGCCGGTCGACCTGGAGAACTGGGGTGAGCTGATCGACAAACTGCGCGCCGACATGGACGAGGAGTTCGGATGGTGGACCAACCCGCACCCTGAGCAACTGCTTCAGCTTCCCCAGGCCCTGCTGCACAGCCTGGTCCGGGCGGAGACCACCTGGCACGCCGTCGGAACCGGCACCACCCATGACGAAGCCTGGGCCACAACGGCGCTGGCCGTGGCCGCCCAGGCGGTGGAGATGACTCTTCCGCCGGGGCGAGACGCCATCGCTTTCGCCGGTGTCGGTCCGGTGCACGCCCTGGGCGACCTGCTGCGCCGCTGTGCCCTGGCCCACACCCTGCGTTTCCCCACTCAGTGGCGCCAAATCGAGGCCCCCATCGACCTGGGCTCCCTCCCGACGCTCCTGACGAAACGACAGCGCCTCCAGGTTGAGCGGATGGAACTGGACTGGGTAACGGTGGTTCGCCTGAGCATCACCGATGAATCCGAGCAGCGCGAGACCCTCCACATCATCGCGGTCGGACCTGACCTAGCGGCCGCCGTGACCGAGGCCACGCGGTCGGCTATCGCCAGGCTGCAGCTCCTCAGCCAGCCGGAGCTGGCTCCTGGCCGCTACCGCTTCGCACAACTGGCAGCACACCCACAGGAGATGCTGACGGCGTTTCTGTCCAGCCACGTCGGTCTGGGACAACGCGACGCTGCCGCCCTGATCGACCGTGTCGACGACGGGGACAAGGCCGCCTGGAAGCGAGTCATCAGCCTCGCCGAGACCGCCTACTCCGGGTCCATCCAGTTCCTTAGCCCGGGGCCCCACTGGCGGGACACCCCTCTCATCGTCGGGGCACTGTTCCGCTCATCACACGATGTTCATCCGCCCCTCAGGAGGATCTCATGACGCCCACGACAGCCCCCATCCACCCTGACTCGACGTCACCCTCCGGGCGCGACCAGGTCCACCGGCACGGCGGAGTCCTGCCGCTGGCCAGCATCCGTCAGGCCCTCGACGAAGACATCGTCCTCGTCGCCAGCGATGGCCTGGCCAAGAGCGTCGACGACCTCGCCCGCTCCGATCAGAAGCTGGCGGCTGAGGGACGAGCTCGACTCGCTCTTCGCACCGTGGGCGACGTGGTGCAGATCGGCCCCTTCCTGCGCCCGGGCCAGTCCGGTTGCGTCTGGTGCGCGGATCGACGGCACCGCAGTGTCCTGTCCGACACCTCCATCGACAGCGTCGCCACCAACACCTCGCCGTTGGTGGCCGATGATCTCGACCGGGCGGTGGTTTCCCAATCCTGGACCCCCATCCTGAGGCTGTTGGCCCGACAGGTGGTCGCCCGCAGCGACGAAGCCCACCCAGCCCAGCCACGCCCGGTGGCCTGCCTGCACCTCGACGACGGCACCATCACCTGGCACCGGGTCTCTCCCGTGCTCCAGTGCCCCTGGTGTAGCAACACATCGGTCGTCCCGCAGCCAGGTGCCTTCGAGTCGAGGCCCATGAGCGATCCCAAGGGACTGCGCTGCAACCCCTTGCCCGACGTGGCCGTTCTCGAGTCCCACCTCGTCGACCACCGGTTCGGCCCCGTCCGCCGGATCTACCGTGACGGGCGGGCACCCGGCGCCCTTGACGGTGTCGAGGTGGCTATCCCGGGCGTTGGGCGCAAGCTGTGGGGCTATGGGCGTTCTAGCAACCACCACCTGGCCCGCACGGTTGGCCTGTTGGAGGCACTGGAGCGGGAGAGCGGCTGTACTCCGCAACGACGCGCCGACATCCAGCTGGGGAGCTTGCGGGACCTTCAGCGCCGACTGGGAGCCCAGAACGTCATCGACCCGGCCACCCTCGGCCTGCCCGATCCACAGTTCGACAATCACCCACGCGCAATCACCGCCCCCTACTCCCCGGATCAGCCGACGGCGTGGGTCCAGGGGTGGGCACCGCTGCGGGGGCATCACGTGTGGCTGCCAGAGCACGTGGCGTATTACGGCGCGCCCGACCGGGTGCCCGGGGGCCGATACCTGTACGAGTGCTCCAACGGCGCCGCCCTGGGCAGCAACCGCGAGGAAGCGACGGTGCATGGCCTGTTTGAGCTGCTCGAGCGCGACGCCTTCCTGCTCCACTGGTACTCCCAAACCCCTCTACCTCCCTTCGACCTGGACACGCTGAAGGACCCCGAGGCACGCCTCTACCTCGAACGAGCCCGTTCGGAGGGCTACGAGGTGCACCTGTTCGACGCAACGAGCGACGTGCCCGTGCCGGTCGTGCAAGCCCTCGTGGTCAACCAGGAGCGACCGGAGGCGGTCACGTTCTCGACTGCTGGTGCCCATCTGGACCCCCAGCGGGCAGCGCGTGCCGCATTGCTCGAGGTCGTTGTGATGATCCTGCTGCAGGAGACAGATCCGGGGCGGCGCCAGGAGCGTCTGGACATGCTCGCCGACCCAACCTTGGTGCGCGACATGGATGACCACGTGGCCCTGTTCACTCTCCCGGAGTCCCTGCCCGCTTTCGATTACCTGTTGCGGGGTAAGCGCCCGGCCATCGCCATGCCTGAGGGACCGTGGGGCCCCCTGGCCCGAGTGACGGCACCCAAGAGTGGCCCGGTCGACATGGGCGAACTCGCCACCCAGATGTGCCAACTCATGGGGGCCGCGCGAATGGATCCCTTCGTCGTCGACCTGTCCAGCGAACTCAACCAGTACCTCGGTCTGTCGGTGGTGAAGGTCCTCGCCGCAGGGGCGGTGCCTCTGACCTTCGGGCATGTGCATCACCGCACCCTCGGCATCGCTCGCCTCGATGCCGCACGCGCCCGAAACCACGTCACCACCCCGCCGTTCCCCCACCCGTTCCCCTGATCCCGCTAGGACTGACCATGACCACCACCCTGACCCATACCCCCGACCTGTCGACGAGTTCCCACGTCGACTTCCAGCCCACCGGAGCGGATTGGACTGCGTTCCACATTTACGCACACGGCACCCGGGCGACGACCGACCACCTCTTGGTGCAGGCATCGCGTCTCGCACGCGAGGTGGTCGCCTCCGGCAGGGCAAGCTCCTGGTTTGTCATGCGCTACTGGGAGGGGGGACCGCACATTCGCCTTCGCCTGCGGAACCTCGATCCAACGCTGCGCGAGGAACTCGCCGACCGGCTTAGTCAGATGGCGCTGGCTGCTCCCGAGCAGCAGCAACTCGATGCCGAGGCCTTCTACGGTCCGCTGGCGGGTCCCGATGGACTGCGACGCCACGGTTGGTTCCCAACAGGGACCGTGCTTCAGCCAGCCTATGAGCCGGAGGTTGAGCGCTACGCAGGGCCACGCTTCATGGACCACGCGGAGAGGATGTTCTGCCTGTCCAGCCGCATAGCGGAGCGAGCCACCTGTCAGGTCATCGATGGGCACGACCGCCTCAGCATCGCTACCGGACTGCTATGCCAGCATGCCCGCGGTTTGCTGCGCGCGGGCATGGCTCCCGACGTCGTCGCCACGGGCCTGCGTCGATACGCCCAGAACTTCGCCAACATGCCGGGAGCACCGACGGTGGACGTGGCGGCGCAGATCGACCGCGCAGAGCGGCTCTATGCCAGGCTCGGGACACAGGTGCAGGAACTTGTCTGGGGCCCAGCCGCTCCTGACGTCGATCGCGCCGTGAACCACACGCAGCCGTGGACGTCCGCCATCGCCGACTACGCGCAGGACCTGATGGGTCCGGGAATCAATCCCGCAACGGTCGTCAGGGACCTCGACGAGCCGCAATTGCGTGAGCTGACTCTGCGTCTGTGGCGGGCGTGGGGAGCGGTGGGAAGCCAATGGCACATGCTGGCCAACCGGCTCGGTGTCAGCATCACTGACGAGGTGTGCCTCTCCTGGATGATCAGCCTGGCGGTGCTCCGGGCACCCGGACCGGAGGCCATGCACGATCCTCAGACCCCGCAGTGGCGCAGCTTCGGCGAGGCCTCGAAATTCCGACGCGGTGACATGACGGTCATGGGCCCACGCAAGGACGCCGACCGCCGCACACCTCCGACCCGAACGAGCGGTCGCCGCATCGCCCTTCCCGCACCCGACGAACGACTGGTCGGCCAGCTGAGCGTCGCATTGCTCGAGCGACGCACCGCGTACGGCTCATTCGACGGCCCGGTCTCGCTCGACCAGCTTGGAACCCTCCTGGGATTGTCAGCTGGCGCCCGCGGCCGCTACGAAGCCGTCGAAGCAGGTCAGACCGTGAACATCCTCCAGACCACCTACCCGCGAGCCGGCGGCGTCGGCTCCGTGCAAATCAACGTCAGCATCGGCCAGGGTTGCGAGGTGCCTAGCGGGCACTACGAGTACGACCCCGTCAACCACCAGCTCATCCACCTGGGCCCTGACAACCGAGCGGCGCTGGCGCAGTGTTGCCCGTACAGCCAGCCGGACGAGAGCGGAAGATCGGTCGTTGACGTAACGCATGCCACAGCGGTGGTGACGGTCCTGCTGGACTCCCGAGTGTTGGCCCCCCGGTACGGGCAGCGCGCGCTGCGCTTCGGGCTCCTGGAGGCAGGCCACGTGAGCCAAAACCTGCTTCTGGTCGCGACCTCCCTGGGGTGGAAGTCCATCACCTTGGGCGGCTTCTACGACGACGAACTCGCCACAGCCGCCGGAGTGGACGGGATTGGCATCCAGCCGCTCTATGTCATCCCCGTCGGCGTCGACAAGGGAGGCGCGAGCCATGAGCCACGCTGATGAACAATCACGCCTCGTGGTCGTGGACAACCCCGACCTACGAGATCTGCTCACCAGTGTGCCCGATGCTCTGGCCGATCCCAGGATCCAGTGGCTACCACGTCGACCTCGGGAGAGCACCGAGGCAGAGTTGTGGATCACCGATCGCGGCGGGCGGGTCGAACTGAGCCGCAGCCCGGTCGAGCAGGACGCCGAGATGGCGCTTCCGGTGCGTGGAGCGACGCGCCCGGTGGCCCTTGTGGCTGGAGCTTTGGCCAGCATGATGCTCAGCGACGCCAACCTCACCCGCTGCGTGTTGGACCTCGACGGATGCCACCTTGAAGCGACGGTGGCGAGCGCTGGAGGTGATCGCTGATGCCTCGGCTCGCACCGCAGGATGCTCTGGCCGCCACAATGCGCGCCATCACGGAGGGCCACCTGCCGCCTCCCGACCCCCGCGGGCGCCCCGCCGCAGGCGTCGGCGTGGCGATCTACACCATGGCCTACACGCTCATCCCGGGGCTTGCC
>ERZ773067.1106-NODE-1106-length-14945-cov-11.682942_pt1 | contig 14945 bp, 9 predicted proteins | sample MGYA00580622_ERZ773067 | MGnify/ENA primary metagenome ERZ773067 (study PRJEB29015, sample SAMEA2737998) | human oral metagenome | biome: human oral; feature: human-associated habitat; material: dental | place: China | collected 2113 ...
CAAAAATGTTTCATGAACGATTATTGCAAGCATCTGAACGATTATTGCAAGCCCCTTACGGGCGTTCGTAGTAAATTTGCAACCGCAGAAGATGGGGAGAAAGCGCACCCAAATTGACATAAATCAATTTGTGGAACGGCATCAGCCGATGCAAAGACGCGCCGGACTACACCTATAAGCAGCAATCTTACATATTTATAAAACCTAATTACGCAACAAGAAATGAAGCAGCTACGAACTCTTCTTATCATCGCGATGGCTATTTTCGTATGCGCCCTTGCCCATGCGCAAGGCGTAAACGTTAGTGGAAAGGTTACTTCGGCCACCGACGGCGAACCCATCACGGGCGCATCCGTTGTGGAGAAAGGAACCACACGCGGAACTGTCACCGACATCGACGGCAATTTTAAACTCGAAGTGAACAGCGGGGCAACGCTGGTTATATCTTACTTGGGGTTTAAAACCATTGAAGTGAAGGCCACGCCAAGCATGAACATCGCCTTGGAAGAAAACGCCAAGAGCCTGAACGAAGTGGTGGTGACAGGCTATACCACCCAACGCAAGGCCGACTTAACGGGTGCCGTGTCGGTGGTTAACATAGACGACCTGGCCAAACAAAACGAGAACAACCCCATCAAAGCCTTGCAAGGACGTGTGCCGGGCATGAACATCACCGCAGATGGCGCACCTTCGGGACAAGCCACGGTGCGTATTCGCGGTGTGGGTACGCTTAACGACAACGACCCGCTGTATATTATAGATGGTGTTCCCACGAAGGCGGGCATGCACGAGCTGAACGGTAACGACATAGAAAGCATACAGGTGCTTAAAGATGCGGCATCGGCCAGCATCTACGGAAGTCGTGCCGCCAACGGCGTTATCATCATCACCACCAAGCGCGGCAAGAGCGGGCGCATACGCGTAGACTTAGATGCCTCCATCTCGGCCGCCACTTACGTACACAAGCTTGATGTGCTTAATGCCAAGGAGTATGGGCAGGTGATGTGGCAAGCCTACGTTAACGATGGCATGGACCCCAACACCAATGGTTTGGGCTATCATTTCAATTGGGGATACGATGCGCAAGGCCTGCCCACATTGCAGGGAATGAGCATGAAGAAGTATCTAGACGTAGCCGGAAAAACACCTGCGGCAGACACCGACTGGTTTAACGAAACCACGCGCACGGGTATTGTGCAGCAATATAACGTGGCAGTCAGCAACGGTTCAGAGAAAGGCAGTTCGTATTTCTCACTGGGCTACTACAACAATCAGGGCATTATCAGGCAGAGCGACTTCAACCGTTTCTCGGCCCGAATGAACACCGAATATAAGCTTATCGGCAAATTGCTCACCGTTGGCGAACACTTCACGCTAAACCGTACATCCGAAGTGCAGGCTCCTGGCGGTTTCCTCTCCAACGTTTTGCAGTTCAACCCCTCGCTACCTGTGCGTACAACAGATGGTAATTGGGGCGGACCTGTGGGCGGTTATCCCGATCGCTACAACCCCGTAGCCGTGTTAGAGCGCAACAAAGACAACCGCTACACCTACTGGCGCATGTTCGGCGACGCTTACGTCAACCTAAACCCCTTCAAAAACTTCAACCTGCGTTCCACTTTCGGCTTGGATTACAGCCAGAAAATGCAACGTTTCTTCACCTATCCCGTTACCGAAGGCAACGTGGCCAAGAGTACCAACGCCGTTGAACCCAAGCAAGAGCATTGGACAAAATGGATGTGGAACGCCGTGGCTACCTACAACGTGGAGAGCGGAAAGCACCGCGCCGATGCCATGGCGGGTATGGAGCTTAATCGCCAAGACGACGTTTACTTCTCGGCTTATAAGGAAGGGTTCCTCATTCTCTCGCCCGATTACATGTGGCCAAGCGCAGGCGTGGGCACAGCACAAAGTCGTGGCGGCGGTTCGGGTTACTCGCTGGTGTCGTTCTTTGGCAAACTCAACTATAATTACGACGACCGCTATATGGCATCGCTCACCCTTCGCCATGACGGTTCATCGCGTTTCGGCAAGAACAACCGCTACGCCACCTTCCCCGCACTATCGCTTGGTTGGCGTATCAACCGCGAAAGCTTTCTCAATCGTGCCTCATGGATAGACGATCTGAAGCTGCGTGCCTCGTGGGGACAAACGGGCAACCAAGAAATATCCAACATCGCACGCTACACCGTGTATGTTAGCAACTACGGCGTGAACGAAAACGGCGGTCAAAGCTATGGCACATCCTACGACATTGCAGGCACCAACGGCGGTCGCACACTCGAATCGGGCTTTAAGCGCGACCAAATAGGCAACGACAACATTAAATGGGAAACCACCACGCAAACCAACCTGGGTGCCGACTTCTCGTTCTTCAACGCCACACTCTACGGAAGTGTAGACTGGTACTATAAAAAGACGCGCGACATACTTGTGCAAATGGTCGGCATTGCCGCCATGGGCGAAGGCAGCACGCAATGGATTAACGCCGGAGAGATGGAAAACCGCGGCGTGGAACTGAACTTAGGCTATCGCAACAACACCGCTTTTGGCCTAAAATACGACCTAGCCGCCAACCTTTCGACCTATCGCAACAAGATAACTAAGCTTCCAGAAACCGTGGCAGCTAACGGAACGTTCGGCGGAAACGGCGTAAAGAGCGTCATTGGGCATCCTATGGGGGCGCAAGTGGGCTATGTGGCCGACGGCATTTTTAAGAGTCAGGCCGAAGTAGACAACCATGCGCAACAGCAAGGAGCGGCCCCTGGACGGATTAGATACCGCGACTTGGACGGCGACAACAAGATAACCGAGGCCGACCAAACGTGGATTTACTCGCCCGTGCCCAAGTTCAGCTATGGCCTTAACGTCTACTTAGAGTACAAAGGCCTAGACCTCACCATGTTTTGGCAGGGCGTTCAGGGTGTAGACATCATCTCGGACTTGAAGAAAGAAACCGACCTTTGGGCTGGTCTTAACATTGGTTTCCTGAACAAAGGCCGCCGTTTGCTGGGCGCATGGAGCGCATCCAACCCCTCAAGCGACATCCCCGCCCTGTCGTTATCCGACAACGCCAACGAGAAACGCGTGTCGAGCTATTGGGTAGAAAATGGTTCGTTCCTCAAACTACGCACCATACAGCTAGGTTATAACCTGCCCCAGGCCGTGGTTAAGAAACTCATGATGGAACGCCTGCGCCTTTATGTAAGCGCGCAAAACCTGCTCACCATCAAGAGCAGCAGCTTTACGGGCGTTGATCCAGAGAACCCCAACTTTGGTTATCCCATCCCCTTGAACCTCACTTTCGGCCTAAACGTCACTTTCTAAACGTTCAATCACAATGAAAAAAGCAACCATCATATTAGCCCTTTGCGCCATGCTGGCATCCAGTTGCAGCGACTTTTTGGGCGAACAGAAACCACAGGGCACGCTAAACAACGACCAAGTGAAAGATGCCCGCTACGTGGACAAGCTGGTTATATCGGCCTATGCCATCTGGATTTCGGCCGAAGACATCAACTCTTCGTTCTCGATGTGGAACTTCGACGTACGTTCCGACGATGCCTATAAGGGCGGAAACGGCACGAGCGACGGCGATGTGTTCCACCAACTGGAAGTGTCGCAAGGCATACTTACCACTAACTGGAACATCAGCGACATGTGGCAACGTCTGTACAACGGCATTTCGCGCGTAAATACCGCCATCGAGCTGCTGCAACAAACCGATGCGGCCAACTATCCGCTGAAAGAACAGCGCCTGGCCGAAATGAAATTCTTACGCGCCTACGGTCATTTCTTGCTCAAAAGGCTATACAAATTCATCCCCTTTGTAGTAGATCCAAGTCTGACGAGCGAACAATACAACAACCTTTCGAACCGCCAATACAGCAACGACGAGGGTTGGGCACTCATTGCCAAAGACCTAGAAGAGGCCTACAACGTGCTGCCCGCACGCCAAACAGAAGTGGGTAGGCCCTCGAAAGCCGCTGCCGCCGCTTTCTTGGCTAAGGTCTACCTGTACAAGGCCTATCGTCAAGACAACGAAAACAGCAACGAAGTGACCTCTATCTCTGCCGAAGACCTGCAAAAGGTGGTGCAATACACCGCCCCCGACATCTATGCTGCCGGCGGATTTGCATTGGAAACCGACTTCCACAACAACTTCAGACCCGAAACGCAGTACGAAAACGGGCCCGAAAGCATTTGGGCCATGCAGTATTCGATGAACGACGGAACAACATACGGCAACCTCAATTGGAGCTACGGACTGATTGTGCCCAACATTCCAGGCGTTACCGACGGCGGCTGCGACTTCTATAAGCCTAGTCAAAACCTCGTAAACGCCTATCGCACAGACAATGCGGGTCTGCCCCGAATAGACGACTTTAACAAGGCCGACTACGACAAGAGCCGCGATTATGCCGACCCACGCCTGTTCCTCACCGTGGGCATGCCCGGCTTGCCCTACGAGTTTAACCGCGATTTCATGATGAACCGCTCTGCAACATGGAGTCGTTCGAACGGTCTTTACGGCTATTACGTAACCTTAAAGCAAAACGTCGACCCCAAAAGCGGATACCTTATTAAAGGTTCGTGGTGGGGAACGCCCATGAACCGCATCGTGTTCCGCTATGCCGACGTGCTGCTCGAACGTGCTGAGGCCTTGGCACAGCTAGGCGGAAGTCATCTGCAAGAGGCACTGGCACTGGTTAACCAGCTGCGCAGAAGGGCCAAACAAAGCACCGCAGCCATAGCCAACTACGAGTCGCAATATGGCGTTAGGCTCAACGTAGGCCAATACACAGGCAGCTACAACCAAGCCCAAACACTAAAAATCGTGAAGATGGAACGCCGATTGGAAATGGGAATGGAGAGCGAACGTTTCTTCGACCTTGTGCGTTGGGGCGAGGCTGCCAGCGTGATAAACAAGTATTATGCCGAAGAGGCCAACGATTGCGCCATATATAACGGTGCTCACTTCACCGCCAACAAGAACGAATACCTGCCCATTCCCCATGCACAGGTGGCCGCATCGAAAGGAAATTACAAACAAAACATAGGAGACTGGTAACGATGAAAACCCTGATAACCCAAATTGTGATGGCCTTTGCCACGCTCGTTGCCATAACGGCGTGCAGCGAAAGCAACGTTAGCGACCTGCAACTAGGTGGCGACTGCAACGTGCAAGCCATTGCATTAGACAAATACGAAGGCACAACCGACCTGCCAACACGCAGCATTACCGTGCGTGTTCCACAAGGATATGACGTTAGGAACATGGAACTTACCACCCTGCAACTTAGCGCAGGCGCAACGGCCAACATCAAACAGGGCGACCATCTGGACTTTACCACGCCCCGAACGATGCGTGTGCGTAACGCAGACGTGTACGAAGACTGGACCATCAGCGTGCGCCGCGACGAGGCAAAGATAACTAGTTTCAAGATAAACGACCTGTATACGGGCATCATAGACGAAGGGGCAAGAACCATTTCGGTTTATGTTCCCGAGGCACTCAACCTCTCTTCGCTCGTTCCCACATTCACTTTGAGCGACAACGCCACAGCCTCTATCGTCAGCGGAGTGGCCACTAGCTTTGCCAAACCTTTGCAAATAACCGTCACCAACAACACCGCTACCACCACCTACACCGTAACCGTTACGAAGATAGGCAAGCCCGAAGTGGTGTTCGTGGGCTTAGCACAGAGCATGGACCAACTAAACATCGAAGAGCTAACGGCTTGTCGCTGGATGTTGGCCAACGTACCCAACTCGCTTTACGCCTCGTTCGCCGACATTAAGAACGGAAGCATAGACCTAAGTGCCTGCAAGGTGATATGGTGGCACTACCATAAGGACGGCGGAGTGGATGGAAAAGAGGCCTTCGAGAAAGCTGCACCTGCCGCAGTAGAGGCATCGGTAGCCCTACGCGACTACTACAACGCAGGCGGTTCGTTCCTCTTTACACGCTATGCCACCAACATGCCGGCCTTCATCGGTGCGATGAAGAACGATGCTGTGCCCAATAACTGCTGGGGACAGAAAGAAACTGAGGCCGAAACGGTAGGCTCGCCGTGGAGCTTCTCCATGCGCGGACACACCGATAACGCGCTTTACCGCAACCTCGTGATGAAGAACGACGCCCCCAACGACGTGTTTACCTGCGACGCAGGCTATCGCATCACCAACTCAACTGCCCAATGGCACATCGGTGCAGACTGGGGTGGGTATGCCGATTACGACACTTGGCGCAACAAAACCGGTGCGCGCGACCTTGGATATGGTGGCGATGGCGCCATCGTGGCATGGGAAATTCCCGCCAACGGCACCAAGGGCGGCATCGTCTGCATCGGTTCGGGCTGCTACGACTGGTACAGCATCGACCCCGTAACGCCGCATTATCACCAAAATGTAGCCACTTTAACGCGCAACGCCATCAACCTTCTTAAACGATAAACCCAGCAACAATGAACAAAACAGCATATATCATCGCTTCGTTTGCCTTGCTAGCCACACCGCTAGCAAGCTGCGAAAGCGACGCGCCAATAGTTGAAGAGCGCGACTGGCAGGGAACAACCACCTTCTTCCAATCTGTCGACGACAAGAAACAAGACACCTATTACAAGCCGTTTGCAGGGTTCGTGGGCGACCCCATGCCCTTCTTCGACCCCGTGGCAAAAGATTTTAAGGTGCTTTACCTGCAAGATTATCGTCCTAACCCGGCCGCAACCTACCATCCCATTTGGGCTGTCAGCACCAAAGACGCAGCTCACTACACCTCATTAGGCGAACTGATACCCTGCGGAGGAGCTGCCGAACAAGATGCGGCACTAGGCACGGGCTCTACCATCTACGACGAAACGCAGCGCACTTACTACACCTTCTACACAGGCAACAAGCATCAACCACGCCAAGGCGACAACGCACAGGTGGTGATGGTGGCCACTTCGCCCGACTTTAAGACGTGGACCAAGAGCCAAACGTTCGTCATTCGTGGCAACGACTATGGTTATAGTGCCAACGATTTTCGCGACCCTTACGTCTATAAGGCCGAAGATGGCAGTGGTTATCGCATGCTCGTGGCCACCTATAAGGATGGTAAGGGCGTGCTGGCAGAGTTTTCTTCTACCGATTTAAAGGCGTGGAAACACGTAGGAGTGTTTATGACCATGATGTGGGATCGCTTTTACGAGTGCCCCGACCTCTTCAAAATGGGCGATTGGTGGTACTTGGTGTACAGCGAAAAGCATGCAGCCGTGCGCCGCGTGCAATACTTCAAAGGGCGCACCCTCGACGAATTGAAGGCTGCAACGGCCAACGATGCAGGCAAATGGCCCGACGACCACGAGGGATTTCTCGACAGTCGCAGTTTCTATGCCGGCAAAACGGCTAGCGACGGCACCAACCGCTACATTTGGGGATGGTGTCCTACGCGTCTCGGAAACAACAATACGGATGTTGGAGCCTATCCCCACGAGCCCGAATGGGCAGGCAATTTGGTGGCACATCGCCTGATGCAGCATGCCGACGGCACACTAACGCTCGGCGAAGTGCCTGCCATTAGCACGCAGTTTGGCCAAAACGCAGCCCCCAAACTGATGGCACAAAGCGCACAAGGCGTAACGCAAAACGGCACCAACCTTAAACTGCAAGGTGAGGCTTGGGCACTATTCGCCCGACTGGGGCAGGCAAATCGCATCAGTTTCACCGTAAAAACGGCCGCCAACACCGATAAGTTCGGCATCTCACTTGTTCGCGGCAGCGACTCGGAAAAGTGGTACACCCTAGTGGTTAACCCCGAAGGAGCCGACAAACGCAAGGTGAACTTCGAGGAAGAAGGACCGAAGGGCAAGGGCTTTGTTGAGGGAATAGACGGCTATGTGTTTGCCCGACCCGCCGACAATACCTATAACGTAACGATCTACACCGACAACAGCGTGCTGGTGATGTACGTCAACGACGTGTGCTGCTACACCAACCGCATCTATAATATGGCCAAAAACTGTTGGAGCATCAACAGCTATGGCGGCGAAGTGAACGTGAGCAACCTCAGCGTGAGCACAACCAAATAGCTCATTAGCAGGTCAACGGGTTGTCTTCGACCAAGAGTCGCGGGCAACCCGTTGTTCGCACACAGCGCATTGCCCCGTTAATAAACATTAATCCACCCATATCCGATGCGTAAAAACTTGGCGTTTAGCCCACTTAGCTTTATCTTTGGAACAGAGAATTACAGTTATTCAAGGCCTAACGCGCATCACCTAAACCGCAAACAACCATTCAAGATTATGGCACAAAGACTAACCAAACCCATGCTTAGGCTTGCAACAACCCTCTTGTTGCTATTTGTGGCGCATGCCATTGCCCAGGCCGACACCTACAAAAAGATGAACATGCTCAGCAAAAACCATTGCATGCTGGCTTTCGACACGCACACAACGCGCTACTTGCTGTTGCCCGTTGAAGAGAAAGCAGAACTTTGCAACCTGCGACTTATCGTAGACAACAACGCCATCGAGACGTTTAACGTACGCTTGGCGGCCGACCACGTAGACTATTTCGTGCCACTTGCCCTCGATGTGGTTAAGGGGAAACCCTTCGTCCTCGACGTGCACGTGCAGGGCGATGTTCGTAAGAACGGTAACCTAAACGACTATGTGTGCTGGAAAACCATGTCAATGGCCGACAACTTCGACACTACCAACCGCGAAAAGTGGCGTCCGCTGTACCATCACACACCGCCCTATGGATGGATGAACGACCCCAACGGACTGTTTTATAAAGACGGACTGTACCACCTTTACTACCAATGGAACCCATACGGCTCGCAATGGGAGAACATGACGTGGGGGCACAGCGTTAGCAAAGACCTTGTGCACTGGGAAGACCGAGGCACGGCCATAGCCCCCGATGCCCTCGGAACAATATTCAGCGGCTGTGCCGTTGTAGACCACAACAATACGGCTGGCTTTGGCGCAGGTGCGGTAGTGGCCTTCTATACATCGGCCGGCGAGAACCAAACGCAAAGCATGGCGTACAGCACAGACAACGGGCAGACCTTCACCAAGTACGACCGCAACCCCGTGATAACGGCTCCGATACCCGATTTTCGCGACCCGCATGTGTTTTGGCATCAACCAACCGAACGCTGGATAATGGTGCTTGCCGCTGGACAAGAAATGCAATTCTACTCGTCGAAGAACCTCAAAGAGTGGACATTCGAGAGCCGTTTTGGCGAAGGCTACGGCAACCACGACGGCGTTTGGGAATGTCCCGACCTGATGCAGCTGCCCGTTCGCGGCACCGACAAGCAGAAGTGGATGCTTATTTGCAACATCAACCCTGGCGGACCTTTCGGCGGAAACGCCACGCAATACTTCATCGGCGAGTTTGATGGGCACCAGTTTACCTGCGAAGACAAGCCCGAAACAACCAAGTGGATGGACTACGGCAAGGACCATTATGCCGCCATCACCTTCGACAACGCGCCGCAAGATCGCCGCATACTCATGACTTGGATGAGCAATTGGCAGTATGGCAACCAAGTTCCAACGCTGCAATTCCGCTCGGCGAACACCATTCCCTGCGACCTCGACCTCTTTGAACACGACGGTCAGACCTTTGTTGGGCGCACACCTTCCAAAGAACTGTTCGCAGCACGCGCCACACCGTTATTTAAAAACAGCACTTCGGCACGCCGAACCTTCAACCCTGCGCAGGGCGCATACGAGCTAGTGATGGTAGTTAAGCCCCAAACCAAGGGCAAAACGCGCCTTACGTTGCAAAACACCGCAGGTGAAAAGGTTGTTGTTAGCTACGATGTGGCCGCGCAAACGCTAGCGGTAGACCGCACGCAAAGCGGCAGAACCGATTTCAGCGACGGTTTCAAGGCTGTTACCATTGCCCCAACACGCGGTCTGATAACCATGCTCCGCATCTTTGTAGATAAGAGTAGCGTTGAGGTTGTAGACGCCCAAGGCAAGGTTTCGCTCACCAATTTGGTGTTCCCCTCAACGCCTTACAATACCTTGCTGTTCGAAAATTCGGGTGGAAACAAGGCCAGTGTGTCGGCGTTTGAGATGAAATAAGGTTTAATTTGTCCGACTAGTCGGACAAGTCAGACCTGTCCGACTGCTCAGACTGCACAGACTGCTCCACCCCAACTATTCAATCTTAACAAGTAAACATCAAAGCATATCACTCCCCTCTCCCCTCGGAGAGGGGCTGGGGGTGAGGCTTTATCTTTATAAACATCAAAGCATATCACTCCCCTCCCCCTTGCAGAGAGGGGTTGGGGGTGAGGCCTTAAATACAAAATAATTATGCGTAAATCAACCCAACTCACACTCATTCCCGTGATGTTCTGCTTCTTCGCCATGGGATTTGTAGACCTAGTGGGCATTGCCTCAAACTATGTCAAGGCCGACCTCAACCTTACCGACTCGGCCGCGAACGTCTTTCCGTCGCTCGTTTTCTTCTGGTTCCTCATCTTTGCCGTGCCAACGGGCATGCTGATGAACAAGATTGGGCGTAAGAAAACGGTGCTAGTGTCGCTCGTTATCACCGTGGCCAGTTTGCTTTTGCCCCTCTTCGGCAACAGTTACGAGCTGATGTTAATCTCGTTTTCGCTGCTGGGCATCGGCAATGCCTTTATGCAAACATCGCTCAACCCCCTTATATCGAACATCATCAGTGGCGACCGCTTTGCAGCCACCCTCACATTCGGCCAGTTTGTAAAGGCCATCGCCTCGTTCATGGCCCCCATTATCGCCGCTTGGGGTGCAGCAGCCAGCATCCCCCACTTTGGTTTGGGCTGGCGCATACTCTTCCCCATCTACATGGTTATCGGCATTTTAGCCACCCTGATGCTGTCGGCCACGCCCATCGAAGAAGAACCCATGAAGGATAAGCCCTCTTCTTTCATGGAAACCATCAAGCTATTGGGCACGCCCATCGTACTGTTGTCGTTCATCGGCATCATGTGTCACGTGGGAATAGACGTGGGAACAAACACCCACGCCCCCAAAATTCTGCAAGAACGACTACACATGGGACTTGACGAGGCAGGCTTTGCCACCAGCCTTTACTTCATTTTCCGTACACTTGGCTGTCTTAGCGGCTCGTTCATACTGGCCAAATTCAACAACCGCGCCTTCTTCTACGTTTCCGTTGTCATGATGGCCCTTTCCATGTTGGGCCTAGCCGTGGGCGAAAGCAAAGCCGTTCTGTACACCGCCATTGCGTTGGTTGGTTTCGGCAACTCCAACATCTTCTCGCTCGTGTTCTCTCAAGCCGTGCTGTCCTTGCCCGACAAGAAGAACGAAGTGTCGGGCCTAATGATTATGGGACTGTTCGGTGGAACCATATTCCCCCTCCTCATGGGACCTGCCAGCGATGCCGTTGGCCAATGGGGAGCCGCCGTTGTAATGGCCTTTGGCGTTGTCTACCTCTTTACTTATGGTCGAAAGATTGGCGCAAAGTAAGCATACTTAACTAAAAACAACAAAGAAGATATGAAACGACTTATCGTAGGATTGGGCGAAGCACTCTGGGATGTGCTGCCCGAAGGAAAGAAAATAGGCGGCGCACCGGCAAACTTTGCCTACCATGCCGCGCAGTACGGACTAGACACCTTGGCCATTAGTGCCTTGGGCAACGATGCTTTGGGCGACGAAATAGCCCAGAAGTTCGCCGACAAAAAGCTCAACGTGCTGATGCCGCGCGTGCCTTTCCCCACAGGAACGGTGCAAGTAGAGCTCGATGCACAAGGCGTACCCACTTACGACATTAAGGAAGGAGTGGCTTGGGACAACATCCCCTTCACCCCCGAACTTGAAGAAGTGGCCCGAAACTGCCGTGCCGTGTGCTGGGGTTCGTTGGCACAGCGCAACGAAGTGAGCCGCAACACCATCCGCCGTTTCCTCGATGCCACCCCCAAAGACTGCCTTAAAATCTTCGACATCAACCTTCGCCAAAACTTCTACAACGAAGAACTGCTGCTCGACTCGTTCAAGCGATGCGACATTTTGAAGATAAACGACGAAGAACTGGTTACCATTGGCCGTCTGTTTGGCTATCCCGGTCTCGACATGACCAACAAGTGTTGGCTCATCTTGGGCAAATACAACCTGGATGCACTAGTGCTTACCTGCGGCGTAAACGGCAGTTATGTGTTTACTCCTGGCGCCATGTCGTTCTTAGAGACGCCCAAAGTAGAGGTAGCCGACACCGTTGGTGCAGGCGATTCGTTCACTGGCAGTTTCTGTGCGGCTTATCTCAACGGCGTTGCCGTTAGCGAAGCGCATCGCCTAGCCGTTGAAACCAGCGCATACGTATGCACACAAAACGGCGCAATGCCCACTATCCCCAAACATTTTATCGAAAGGATTAAGTAAGGAGCGAGAAGTTAAGGAGTTATGGAGTTAAGGAGTTAAGCCAATAGCTTTGCAGCTACAAGCTTATCATCTCCTTAACTCCATAGTTCTTTATTCCTCAGCACACCCGCCACCTCTTCTTCGGTTAGTAGCTAACTCCGCAATTCCATAACCCACATACAAACTAACAAACCCACGAGTTGACAAAAGAACTTCCCATTACACAACCAAGCATACGGCTTAACTCCTTAACTCCATAACCCACACACAAACGAACAAACCCACGAGTTAGCAAAAGAACTTCCCATTATACAACCAAGCATACGGCTTAACTCCTTAACTCCATAACCCCTTAACTCCTAAAAATATTCTCTTTTTCTTTCATCTTTATCAAATTAATTGTAACTTTGCGAAGTGAAAAGGCATAGTTATTCAACTGCGCCATCATGAAAAGTACAATCGGTTAAAAGGCTGCCTATGGCTCGGCCGCATAGAGAACCACCCATACCCCAACACCATTAGCCGGCTAAACATCATTACTGCCCACCCACATAGCCATCGCACACTAAGCGAAACCAGCCAAAAGCGTTCTACCTGCGTGGGCAAAAGCAATCTAAACACTTTTATATTTATACCCATAATTAAAAACCAACACATCATGTTACACACTATCAAAAACCTATCATTGTGTGCTATGTTCGCAATCGTAGCCATGACATTCGCCGCTTGCAGCTCAGACGACGACAGAGACAACCCCGTTGTTCAGCAACTCATTGGTTCGTGGCAACCAATAAGCAATTGCAGTTCGTGCGGACAATCAAACACTTTTGAAACATGGTACAAAGACCTTACGTGGGACAAGCATGCCATCGTTGACGGAAATACTGAATTGGTGCGCAAGGGCGACTTCGGCTGCAAAGAAAACATCCTACACCTGCGCAGTGTCTGCCCCAAAGGACACGACCTCAAAGAAATTGACTTTAAGGTTGAGATTAACGGAGACGTACTTACACTCACCGACTTAAAGACAAAGGCTACAACAAAATACAAACGTCGTAAGTAAGCATAACGCCTTTGGCGAACATGTTCACAAATTAACGAACACGCGCGTTAATTACAATGAGCAATGCCAAGCAAACTTGGCATTGCTCGTAACGTGCGCCTATATGTAACGAACAAAATCTGATGTCACATGCGCTAAGCCCAAACCACCAAGGGGATAAACGGCCTGCATGTAACGAACAAAACCTGATGTTACATGCCCTACAAAAGAAAACATCGCGCAAACAACAGCAAAGCGGTTGGCACGTTTGCAGGGAGGGTCGGCAACAAAGTATCGTCGTTTTTAGCAAACAAAAGGGGTTGGTGGGGCTAGTTAATCTAGGGTTGCTAGTACTTATCGGAAACCTAGTGAAACTAGTAAGCCTAGTAATTCTTGCAAGCCTAGTAAGCCTAGCCATGCAAATGATACCTGTATGTTTAACGACATACACATTGAAACCCGCTTGACTTTTAGTACATCTATAAATGGAGAGGAGTTTATGCCTTTGTGCTGTAAAACCAAGAAAAACACCCCAATGATGTACGAAGTGCCAAACAAAGATGCGATGAAATATGAAGTTCTGCCGCATTTGTCTGTGGCAAAACGGGGTTATACCTCAAAAAAGATAATCTGGTGGAAGCCCTTTCAACCCCTTCTTTATAAGTTGAAAGCATCTTTCCTATGGCACACAATATGGAAAAGTAAAGACTACTTCTTTATGTTTCTTATGTTCTTATGTCAAAATGGGCGCATTTAGGTCACAATACGAAAAGATGAACGATTAACTCGTTCACTTATAATGAGGGAAACGTAAAGCGCACTTCTTTATGTTTCTTATGTTCTTATGTCAAAATGGGCGCATTTAGGTCACAATACGAAAAGATGAACGATTAACTCGTTCACTTATAATGAGGGAAACGTAAAGCGCACTTCTTTATGTTTCTTATGTTCTTATGTCAAAATGGGCGCATTTAGGTAGCAATACGAAGAGATGAACGATTAACTCGTTCACTTATCCACTCGTCAGGCCTTCAATCGTTGTAAATTTTTCAATAAGAATTTTAACATTATGAGTGCTCTTTTTGCCGCCAATCGTCCACCTTGCCGCAAAAAATCGATTCTCGCGAGGGTTTATTTTGATGCAAAAGGGGGTTAGCATGTGCATCCGACAAATTGTATTTTTATTTAAAAAGGCTGCCATTTACACCAGTTTTGGGGCTATTTGCAGCTAAATTCAGTGCGTTTTGCCGCTAAACGCCTTGCGTTTTGGTGCAAAATGCCTTGCGTTTTGGTGCTAAACGCAAGGTAAAATGCGGCAAAATGCAGTTCAAAACGACACTTAATGCGGGGCGAAAAGCATAAACATCCATCACAATTGTATAAACAAACCCTTTTAGAGTCATGAAAAACATGGCTAGAAAGGGCAAAACAGCCGCTAAAAAGTAGGTTTTTAGGGGTGAAAAGGGCGTAACTGGGGGTAAGAAATAATGAGCTGGCAAGCAAAATAGAAAGGCAATATGGTGCAAAAT
>ERZ773067.1110-NODE-1110-length-14864-cov-3.939024_pt1 | contig 14864 bp, 12 predicted proteins | sample MGYA00580622_ERZ773067 | MGnify/ENA primary metagenome ERZ773067 (study PRJEB29015, sample SAMEA2737998) | human oral metagenome | biome: human oral; feature: human-associated habitat; material: dental | place: China | collected 2113 ...
GTGCTAGTTGGGCATTAATTCGCCGCAAAGTGCAGATTCTGTGTGCCAAAAGCACCGTTTTTTAGGGTTGAGTTCTATTATATTGTGTTTGCCCTCTTTTTTTTCCTTAAAAACATTGGGCGGCTTTCTGAAAACAATTACCTTTGCAATGAGTAATAGTGTAAAAGTGCGCGACTTTTGGGCGAAAACCCAAGAAAGTCCGTAGGTTTAGCACTACACATCGCACAATATCAACTCAATAATATAACCACAGTTATGAAATTCAGAACTTTTCTGGTTGCTGCCCTCGCAGCAGTAGCTCTCGGTGCCAATGCACAGAGCTCGGCCAAGTATGATTTCAGCCCCTACTGGACGATTGGTCTTCAGGGTGGCGCAGCTACTACCTATGGCGAACACCTTGAGTGGTCGAAGACGATCTCTCCCGCTGCCGCTTTCTCGGTGGGCTATCGTTTCTCGCGTCCCGTTGGTCTGCGTCTCCACGCAAGCGGCTGGGAAGCTAAGAACGGTTGGACCTACGAGCACGATCGTATGAACTACTACAAGTGGAACTATGGTCAACTCGGTCTCGATGCAATGCTCGACCTCAACACCATCTTCAGCCACTACAATCCCAACCGTTGCTTCACCGTATATGGTATCCTCGGTGTAGGTTATGTGCGCGGATTCAACAACGACGATGCACACACCAACAAGTATACTAACCGTCACCCCGGCGAAATGACGCTGATTTGGGAGAATAACAAGCTCAATGCTTTGAGCGGTCGCGGTGGTGTGCAGCTTGACTTCCGTCTTTCGAAGCGAGTTTCCTTCAACCTCGAAGGTCTTGCAACGGTTACTACCGACAAGTTCAACTCTAAGAAGGGTGACGATAACCTCGATTGGATCTTCGACGCTTATGCCGGTTTGAAGTTCCGTCTTGGCCACATCGGTGAATCTGTTGCTCCTGCCGTGCTCGTTCCCGCTCCCGTGGTTACTCCTGTTGTAGAAGAGGTGAAGGAAGAAGAAGTTGTGGTTGAACCCGCACCTGTTCCCGTTCCTGCACCTGCTCCCGCACCTGCTCCCGCTCCTGCCCCCGTTCAGGTGAAGAGCCTCACTCGCAACGTATTCTTCCTCATCAATTCCGCAAAGGTTCGTCCCAGCGAAGTGGTGAAGGTGAACGAAGTGGTGAACTACCTCAAGCAGAATCCCAAGGCTAAGGTTTCTATCACCGGTTATGCAGACCGTGGTACCGGTAACGCCGTGATCAACAGCCGTCTCTCCAAGCAGCGTGCAAATGCTGTATTCGCAGCTCTCGTTAAGCGCAACATCGCAGCCAGCCGCATCATCAAGGACGCTAAGGGTGACACTGTTCAGCCCTTCGCTGACAATGATCAGAACCGCGTCGTGATCTGCATCGCTGAATAATAGCGACAGAAAGCGAACCTTCAATTGAATCTTCGGTCGAACACCAAACTTCCGATTGAATCTTCGATTGAACACCATTATATCTCCCCGTTGCCCAAATGGCGACGGGGATTTTTTGTATCCGTGCGACGTGTCACACGGATTTTTTTGTACCTTTGTCCCAAATATCCCCACTTTATGAATATCGGAGACAAAGTTCGTTTTCTCAACGCGGTCGGCGGCGGCCGCATCACCGGATTTCAAGGCAAAGACCTCGTCCTCGTCACCGACGAAGACGGTTTTGAAGTCCCCACCCTCCGTCACGAGATCGTCGTCGTCGACACCGACGGCTACAACCTCGAGCACAAACCCGCCCCCGGCCGCAAGAGCAAGGAGATCAACCCCTATGACGCCGCCGAGCGCAAAAGTCGCGCCCAAGTCGGCGCAGGCCAAACCCACACCAGCGTCAAAGCCGCCCTCGCCGCACACGATGTCGAAGACGATAGCGACGGAGTAGACGAGGAGCACGCTTTCGCCGGCGAAGACACCGATCCCGCCGACCGCGAAATCACCTTCCGTGCCCGTCCCCTCGAGCGCAAAGGCGCCGATCAGCTCAACCTCCACCTCGCCTTCGTGCCCGCCGACACCCGCAAACTCAGTGTCACCGAGTTCGAAGCCTATTTCGTCAACGATTCCAACCTCTTCGTCCGCTACCTCGTCCTCACGCAGCACGGCACCGACTATCGGCTGTGGCGCGAAGGCCTCGTCGAACCCAATCGCAAGGTCTTTCTCGCCAAACTCCCCCACGCTGATCTCCCCGACCTCGAGCGCCTCACCTTCCAACTCATCGCTTACAAGGAAGACAAGCCCTTCGCGCTCAAACTCCCCCTCAACGTCACCCTCCGCGTCGACGGCACCAAGTTCTACAAGCTCCACACCTTCGGCGATTCCGATTTCTTCGACGAACCCGCCCTCGTGCGCTGTTTGGTCGAGAACGATCGCCCCGCTAAGTCCGTATCTGTCAGCGCCGAGTGCATCGAAGAAGCCCTCATCACGCCCGACATCGAGTCGCGTCGCGACCGTCCCGCCCGCAAGAGCGACCAAGTAGGCCATGCCACGCGCGCTGCCGTGCCCGGTGCCGCAACGCTCGATCGCAACGCCATCGTCGAAGTCGATTTGCACGCCACCGCCGTCCTCGACTCCACGGCCGGCCTCACCTCGGCCGACATTCTCACCTGCCAACTGCGCGTTTTCCACCAAACCCTGCAGCAGTATGCCAAAGAGCCCGGGCGTCGCATTGTCTTCATCCACGGCAAGGGCGAAGGCGTGCTGCGCGCTGCCATTTTGAAGGATCTCAAACGCCACTATCCCCGCTGCACCCACCAAGATGCCTCCTTCCGCGAGTACGGATTCGGCGCCACGATGGTCACCATTCACTGATTTCCGCGCCGCCCAATCGTTCATCGGAAAATAACGCCCTACTTTTCGCCGAAAGTTCCCGACTTTTACTCAAAAGTCCCCCATTTTTTTCATCTTGTTCTCCACTTTCTTTTCTTCCACACCATGCGTAGATTCGTTCTTGCCCTCCTCGCCCTCTTTTCGCTCACGGCCGCCCGTGCCGACGAGGGCATGTGGTTGCTCAAGCTCATGCAAGAGCAGCACCTCACCGATTCTCTCCGCAAAGCCGGCTTGCAGCTCGCGCCCGAAGCCCTTTACAGTGAGAATGCCCCCTCCCTCCGCGATGTCGTCGGCCGTTTCGGCGGCGGATGCACCGGCGAAGTCGTCAGCCCCGACGGCCTCATCTTCACCAACAACCACTGCGGCTTCTCCTTTGTGCAGGCCATGAGCGACCTCAAGCACAATTATCTCCAAGACGGTTTCTTCGCCAAGAGCCGCGCCGAGGAGTTGCCCGTGCCCAGTCTCACCTTCACCTTCGTGGTGCGCATCGACGATGTCACCGCCCGCGTCGAAGCCCTGGCGCGTCAAAAGAAATATGATCAGCACACGCGCCAATCGGCCGGCGTGCTCGCCGCTTTGGCCGAAAAGCTCCTCAAAACCAGCGCCCTTGCCAAGACCCCCGGTGTGAGTGCGCGCATCGTTCCCTTCTTCGGCGGCAATCGCTACTACATGTTCTTCGAGCAGCGCTACGATGACGTCCGCCTCGTGGTGAACCCGCCCCAGCAGATCGCGCAATTCGGCTTCAATCAAGACAACTGGCTCTGGCCGCGTCACAATGCCGACTTCGCCGTCTTCCGCATCTATGCCGATGCCCAAGGCCGTCCGGCACGTTATGCCAAAACCAACGTGCCTTTGCGCCGCGAGAAGTGGTTGCCCATCAGCCTTCGCGGTGTTGAACAGGGCGACTACACCATGATCATGGGCTTCCCCGGCCGCACCAGCCGATTCCTCACCGCTTCGCAGGTGCGCCTGCGCTGCGAGAGCATCAATGAGCCCATCAATCTCGCCGGCGAAGCCGAACTCCGCTTCATGAAGTCGCTCATGGACAGCGACAAAGCCGCCTCGCTCAAGTACGCCGGCGAGTACATGAAGCTCGGCAACATGGTGAAAAACTTCGGCGGCATGAACGCCAGCGTCGCTTCCACCCGTTTGCTCGACATCAAGGCGCGCGAAGAAGCCGCTTTCCGCGAATTTGCCGCCCGCAGCGGCCGTCCCGAATACCGCAACATCATCGAGCGCATCGATTCGCTCGTGGCCGCCGTGCGCGACACGCTCCACGACTACAACCTCCTCCGCTTCACCTACGGCGGACAAGACTTCCATCCCAACACCGCCGCCCTCTCGGGCTTCATTCTTCGCTTCGCCCCGCGCGTGCAAGCCAACTGGCAGCGACTCGACCGAGGCAAAAAGCTAATCAAGGCCGGCGCTGAGGAGAAAAAGCACTACAGCGATTTCATGCAGTCGGCATATCGCGTGGCACTGACCACTGATTTCGACTACGACCTGCGCAAGATGAAACTCCTGGCTCCCTATTGGGCCAAGCACCACCGCCTCAAAGCGCAGCCCGACTTCGTGCGCGACGACATGAATGCCTATTTCGATTCACTCTACAGCACGACGGATTTCCGCGACACGGCCAAAATTAACATGTACATGGCCACCGACTATTTCGAGGCCTTCTCCGAAGATCCCGTCATCAGCCACTGGTTGCTGTTCGACCGCTTGATCGATGAAGTTTATCGCCCCGCGCTCGACCGCTATGAGCGCAAAGTGGCCGAACTCAACCAAATCTATGTGCGCGGCCTCTGCGAAATGTACGGATGGACGAAGGCGCCCGACGCCAATTCCACCTTGCGCATGACTTACGGCAGCGTGCGCGGCTATTCGCCCCGCGATGCCGTGCAATACGGCTGGCGCACCGGCTTGAAAGGCATGTTTGAGAAGGAAAATCCCGCAGATCCCGACTATGTGGTGGACGAAAAACTCCGTCAGCACTACCTCGCCAAGAACTACGGCCCCTATGCCGACGCCGACGGCGAGTTGCCCACCTGCTTCCTCACCAACAACGATATCACCGGCGGCAATTCGGGCAGCGCTGTCCTCAATGCGCGCGGCGAACTGATCGGTTTGGCCTTCGACGGCAACATCGAAAGCCTTTCGTCCGACCTCCGCTACAATCCGCAGCTGCAGCGTTGCATCAACGCCGACATTCGTTACATCCTTTTCGTCATTGACACCTACGGCGGTTCGCATTATCTCCTCAACGAGATGGAAATTCGTCGTTGAACCCCTCTTTGCATGATGCTTCCCGAAGCTTTTGTCACCCGCCTTCGCGCTCTCCTCGGTCCCGCCGAGGCGAGCGCGCTTTGCGTTGCCCTCACCGAAGGCGACACCCCCGTGAGTGTGCGCCGCAACCCCGCCAAGTGGGCCGCCGATGAGTTGCCTTTCGTGGCCGCGCCGTCTGCCGAAAGCCCGAGCTTGCCTGCCGCCAACTCCTCGTCGGCCGCAGGTTCGGCTGCGGACGTCCCCCTTGTCGCCACCCCCGTGCCGTGGTGTGCCGAAGGGCGCTACCTTTCGGCGCGACCCGCCTTCGCCCTCGATCCGCGTTGGCATGCCGGCGCTTATTATGTGCAGGAAGCCGCGTCGATGTTCGTGGCGGCGGCCTATCGTGCGGCGTTTCCCGACGGCGCGCCCCAACGCGCCCTCGATCTCTGCGCCGCCCCGGGCGGAAAAAGCACGCTCTGGCGCACGCTCCTGCCCGATGACGCACTGCTCGTGGCCAACGAACCGGTGAAAGCGCGCGCCAACATTCTCGCCGAAAACCTCATTAAGTGGGGACACCCCAACACCGTCGTGGCCAACGCCTATCCTGCGGATTTCGGTGGCCTGTCCGAGTGTTTCGACCTCATCGCCACCGACGTTCCCTGCTCGGGCGAGGGCATGTTTCGCAAAGATCTCCAAGCGCGTGCCGAGTGGTCGCCCGAAGCCGTGGCGCATTGTGCCGAGCGGCAGCGCGAAATTCTCCGCGACGTGTGGCCGGCGCTCCGTCCGGGGGGCTTTCTCGTCTACAGCACCTGCACTTTCAACCGCGAGGAGAACGAAGATATGGTGGTTTTTGCCTGCGAAGAACTCGGTGCTGAGCTGATTTCCATTCCCCTTGACGCGTCGTGGCCGATAGCGGGCGACACCACCGGCCGCGACCTCTCCGTTTACCATTTCTTCCCCCACCGCACCGCCGGCGAAGGCCTCTTTCTCGCCCTGCTGCGCAAGACTTCGGGCGAAGGCGACGCCGATTCGGGCGCAGCACCCAAGATGCGCCGCGCCGACCGCGACAAGCGCCGCAAAACGGCCAAGACCGAAGCCCCGCCCCGCGAGTTCAAGACGTGGTTGCGCGAGTCGGAAGCGTTCGCCCTCCGCTTGTTACCCGACGGTCGCTGGAATGCCGTGCCGCGTGCCCATGCCGATTTCGTCGAACGGCTGGCCGGTGTGGCGCGCCTGCTGGTTTCGGGCGTCACCTTGGCCGAACGCAAAGGGCAGAAGCTCATTCCGCACACCGCCTTGGCACTTTCCACCGCCCTTGCCCCCGAGGCGTTCCCCACCGTGGCACTCTCTGCGGCAGAAGCGCGCTGCTTTTTGCGCCGCGAAGCCATGGTGCTGCCCGCCGACGTGCCCCGCGGCTACGTGCTTGCCACCTTCGAGGGACTTCCCCTCGGCTGGCTCAACAATCTCGGCTCGCGCGCCAACAATCTCTACCCCGCCGAGTGGCGATTGCGCTTGACCGAGGCGTAAAAGTGCCGCCCTTTGTGGGCGCGTGCCCTCGATTGAATGGCCGCGAGCGGATTTTTTCGCCGCAGCGGTCAGTTGTGGCGCGTAGTTCGTGCGCAGGGCGCGTGACAAGAGGCGACTTTGCCCCGAATCGTTGAGCGTTCTGCCGCGTGCGCCTCATTATATATTATTCCCTTCTCGATTTTTCCCCGACTTATGCAATATCTCTGTTTCACCTTCACCCTCACGCCGGCCTCCGAAGCCGCCTATGACCTGCTGGCCGACGCGTTGGCCGGCGCCGGCTTCGACAGTTTCGTGCACACTGACGAACTCGACCTGCCGCGTGTGGCCTTTCAAGACAATTTCCCCGAGAGCGCCGTCTTCGCCGACAAGGCCGCGACGGATGCGTTCCAGGCTTACATCCCCGCTGCCCGATTTGACGAAGAAGAGCTCCGTGCCGTCTTGGCCGAGTTCCCGCTGCCCGGCCACCGCATCGACTATGTGCGCGAAGAAGTGGAGGACAAAAACTGGAACGAGGAGTGGGAGAAAAACTACTTCCGGCCCTTGCTCATCGGATCGGCCGACCATCCGCGCTGTGTTGTCTCTTCCACCTTCCACACCGACGTGCCCGAAGCGGAATATGCCATCAAAATCAATCCGCAAATGTCGTTCGGCACGGGACACCACCAGACCACGGCGCAAATGCTCGAGCGTTTGCTCGACGACGAGGTGCGCGGGCTCGAAGTCCTCGACATGGGTTGCGGAACGGGCATCTTGGCGATTTTAGCCTCGTTGCGCGGCGCGAAACACTGCGTGGCCGTCGACTTCGACGAGTGGTGTGTGCGCAACACGTGCGACAATCTCGCCCTCAACGCCGTGGGAGAGATCGAAGTCGTGCACGGCGACGCCGCGGTGCTCGAGTCGCGCCCCGAAGCCTTCGACTTGGTGATCGCCAACATCAACCGCAACATCCTCCTGGCCGACCTTCCGCGCTATGTCGCCGCGATGCGAAGCGGCGCACATATATATATGAGTGGATTCTACACGGCCGACGTCGCCCCCCTGCGCGAACGCGCCGAAGCCTTGGGACTCACCTTCGTCGACGAGCGCAGTCGCGAAGACTGGGCGTGCATTAAATTCGTCAAAGCCTGATGCGCCGCCTCGTTTCGTCCGCGTTCGCGGCAACGGTTGCCGTGTTCGCTCGGCGCGCAGTGGTCGGCGCGTTCGTTGTCCTCACCGCGGTGTTCGCAGTCGAGGGCGCGCAGGCCGAAACGCCCTTGCGCCGTCCGCTTTCGTTCTTGCCCGCCGCGTCCGTCCTCGTGGTCACGCCCGGAGCGGCCAATGTGGTGGAACGCGTCATGCAGGTTTCGCCCTATTTGGCGCCCCAGGCCGACACGCTCACCGCCCGTTCGGCGCGCGCCTTCCGCCGCTTGGCCGCGCGGCAGCCCGATCTTGCGCACTGTTCGGCCGACACGCTCGCGCGCCTCTTCTTGGTCACGGGCGAAGCCCACATCGCCGCCGCGCTCGACCGCGAACGTTTGCGCCGCGACAGTCTTCTTTCGGTAAATCCCACCGACCGCGCCGCCGCACAAGCGCTGCTCAACACCCTCGGATGGGTGGCGGCGAGCGAAGGCACCGACCTGTATGTGAACCTGGCCGTCGACTGTATGATCAATGTCGCCACCCCCGCGCTGCGTTGCACCGTCGATCAGATTTGCGAAATGGGGCGGGTGAAATATCGCCTCTCCGGTTTCCCGGCACACGGCAGTGCGCTGCGCCTTCACCTGCGATTGCCCGCCGGCGTTGAGCCCGACCGGGTGTTTCTCAACGGCCGCCGCTTGCTCGCTCCGCAGATCGAACGCGGATACCTCGTGGTGGATCGTGCATGGCGCAACAATGAGGAACTCTATTACGATCTGCCCGAGCGAAAACAACTGTTCGGTGAGTGAAGCCCGCCACCGCTGTCGGCAACTCGCCCATTTTCCCACGCGAAAAGTCGACAAAGGCCGCGTTTTGTTTGCCCTTGTCGCCTCAAAAGCGTAATTTCGCAACGAATATTCAAAACAACCTATGGAAATTACCGGTAAAATCATTTTTGCCCTCGAACGCCGCGCCGGCAAGTCCGCGCGCACCGGCAACGATTGGGCATCGCAGTCCTACGTGCTCGAGACGCACGACCAATATCCGCGTCGTATGGTCTTCGACGTGTTCGGCGACGACAAAATTCAGCAGTTCAACATCCAGCCCGGTCAGGAGTTGACGGTGAGCTTCGACATCGACGCGCGCGAATATCAAGGCCGTTGGTTCAACAGTATCCGTGCTTGGCGCGTGATGCCCGCACAAGCTCCCGGCGCCGCTCCGGTTGCAGGTTTTGCCCCGCAGGCCGCCGCTCCCGGTGTGACGATGCCCGCTGACGGTGCCGCACAATACGGTCAAGCCCCCGGTGTCGGCGTGCCCGCCCCCCAAGCTCAAACCGCAGAGAGCGGAGACGACGATCTCCCCTTCTGATCGGTTAGTCAGATTTCGAGTCGCTTCTCCCGTACCGCGGGAGACGCGATTTTTTTGTTTCCTATTCCCGTGGTAAAATTGTTTCTTTTTATTCGCCGCGCGCTGGGCATTTTTCTCGTGTCGAGCATTGTTTCGGTCATTGTGCTGCGTTGGGTGCCGGTCTACGTCACCCCGCTCATGCTGATCCGCTGTGCGCAGCAGTGGAGTCGCGGCGAGCGTCTGCGCCTGCACCACAGTTGGGTGCCGCTCGAGGAGATGCCGCCCTCGCTTCCCGTGGCCGTCATCGCTTCGGAGGATCAGAAGTTTTACACCCACAGCGGTTTCGACACCCAAGCCATCGGCAACGCGCTGGTGCAGCGCATGGAGGGCGGCCGCCGCCTGGGAGGCAGCACCATCTCGCAGCAGACGGCCAAAAACGTGTTTCTCTGGCCCACGAGTTCGTGGGTGCGCAAGGGCTTCGAGGCCTATTTCACCGTGCTGATCGAGTTCTTCTGGTCGAAACAGCGCATCATGGAAGTCTATCTCAACAGCATCGAGATGGGCGACGGCATCTACGGTGTGAAAGCCGTGGCGGAGCAGCATTTCGGCTGCCGCCCCGACCAACTCACGCGCCGCAACTGTGCGCTCATCGCCGCCACGTTGCCCGCCCCGCTGCGTTTCAGCAGCAAAACGCCGGGGCCCTACATGCGCAGCCGCACGCGCTGGATATTGAACCAAATGCGCCACGTGCAACGCTTCGACATGCACAAACCGTGAGCCTCGTTGTGGCTCGCCGCACCCCGCGGTCGTGGGGCAATGCGCACTCATCGGCACGTCGCGTCGGCGAAAGTTCCGAAAAACCAAAAATCCCGCCTCCCTTCGCAAAGGGAGGCGGGATTTTTTCTGTCCTGCGGGCTGTCAGCACGCTGTTGTTGGTGCGGCGGCCGTGCGCGGTGTGGGGAGGGTGGCGCGGCGTTCAGTCGCGGAGTGAGAGTGCGTAGAGTTTGTCTTCGTCGAGAATGCGCAGTGTGCGCGAAGCGAAGGCGATGGCCCCTTCCTGCTCGAAGTATTTGAGCGTGCGAATGGCGTTGGAGGTGCTCATGTTGGAGAGTTCCGCCAGTTCGCGGCGCGTGAGCGCGAGATCAATGGTGTGGCTCTTGTTGTTGCCGTAGGTGGAGCGCAAGAAGAGGAGGGTTTCGGCCATGCGCTCGCGCAGCATGCCCTGAGTGAGGGTCACCAGTCGGCTGTCGGCACTGCCGAGTTCGCGTGCCAATTGCTGCACGATGAGGTGCATGAGGCGGGGCGACTCGTTGAGGAGTTGGCGCACGAGTGTGAGCGGATAGGAGAAGAGGGTGGTGGAGCTGTGGGTGACGGCGGTCGCCACATAGCACTCGTCGGCCAAGGCGGCGCGGTAGCCGAAAATTTCGCCCGCCCCGATGAACCGCAGCGTCTGCACGCGTTCGGCACGTCCTTGGCGGTAGAAGCGCACGGTGCCTTCCAAAACATAGTAGAGCTCGTGCGGAATGTCGCCCTGACGATAGATGATTTCGTCTTTTGGGAGGATAAATTCGCGCTGTGCGGCGAGGAGGCGTGTGCGTTGCTCGGGGGTGAAGGCTTCGCGGAAGGTGGGCGAAGCCAAAGGATGTGACCACGAGTTCTGGATTGTCATCTGCTTCATAACGTCTCTCTTTCAGAAGGGGTGGATCGGGGGGCTGTGACTGAAAAGCGATCACCATGGAGTGACTTATTCTGTCAAGGCTATGTGGCAAATTTATACATTTTGCCGTGAATAGCCAAACATTTCTCTTGTTTTTTGGGGAATAAACTTTACCGGCATACATTTCTCGAAGGTTAGGCCGTGCCGGTCAACGGACAAAAGGGGAAAGGTCACCGACACAATGGGAGTGTGGGTGTGGGGGAATGGAGGGACGGAAAAAAGGTGCGGAGTTTCGGCGTAAACAAGCGGTGTTTTGATGAAAACACGGCTGGTTTTGCACCAAACTCCGCACCTTTTCGTGGTGGAGAGAGCGGGCGGTACGAAAGCCTTAGGCTTCTTCGTCGGAAGTGGAGGAGAGGGGGTGCGGATCGTTGCTCATGCCGTCCCAGCCTTGGGCGCGGAGGGCAAATTCGTTGCCGTCGCGGGTGATGAGTTGGCTGCCGAGTTCGGGGCGCGTGATGTGTCCGATGACTTTCACGTCGTCGAGGGCTTCGATCTGCTCGTGTGCCGAGAGGGGCACGGTGAAGAGCAGCTCGTAGTCCTCGCCGCCGTTGAGGGCGCAGGTGCTGACGTTGAGATTCAGCTCTTCGGCGGCCACGGCGGTCTGGTAGTCGATGGGCAGACGGTCTTCGTAGACGCGACAGCCCACGCCGGAGCGGTGGCAGAGGTGGAGGAGTTCGCTGCTCAGGCCGTCGCTCACGTCGATCATGGCGGTGGGGCGGATGCCGGCGGTGCGCAGTGCTTCGATGATGTCGCGTCGCGCCTCGGGTTTGAGGAAACGCTCGAGGAGGTACTCGCGTCCGCTGAAGTCGGGGGCGAAATTCAAGGCTTGGCGGGCAGCTTCGCTCTTGGCGGCGCGGAGTTGCGAGAGGTAGATGCCCTTTTCGCGTTCGAGGAGGCAGAGTCCGAGATAGGCGGCGCCGAGATTGCCGCTCACGCAGATGAGATCGGTGTCGGCGGCGCCGTCGCGTCCGCAAATGTCGTCGGGACGGGCGGTGCCGAGGGCGGTGAAGCTCAGGGCGAGGCCGGTGAGCGAGGCGCTGGTGTCGCCGCCGGCAAGATCGACGTCGTGGCGCTCGCAGGCCATGCGGATACCGGCGTAGAGTTCGTCGAGGTCTTCGACTTCAAAGCGCTTGGAGAGTGCCACGGCGGCCAACAGTTGGCGGGGAGTGGCGTTCATGGCGTAGAGATCGGAGAGATTGACCATGGCGGCCTTGTAGCCTAAGTGGCGCAGCGGCGAATAGACAAGATCGAAGTGGATGCCTTCCATGAGCAGGTCGGTGGTGGAGAGCAGTACTTCGCCGGCTTCGGGGCGGAGCACGGCGCAGTCGTCGCCGATGCCGCGGAGGGTGTGGGCATGGAGGGGAGGAAGGGAGGCGGCGATGCGGTCGATGAGCCGAAATTCGCCCAGTTCAGAAATTTGCATGGGGAGGAGCTTGTGGAGCGGGGAGAACAATAGCCGACGTCTGCGCGTGGGCGAGGCGCCGGCTGTGAGGGGCGGGAGCGACGGAGGCTTAGAAGTAGTAGCCGAGTCCGAGGCGGAGACCGATTTCACTGCCTCGGGTGAAATCGTTGACGGAGATTTTGTAGAACACTTGTGGCTCGATGGCCACATAGTGGTTGAGATAGAAGGTGTAGCCCAGTTCGAGAGGAATGTGGAGGTTGTTCACATTGGGCGAACGGTGCGAAAATTCGGCACCGGTGCCGATGGAGAGTCCGTTTTGGATGATGTAGTAGCGCAGACCTGCGCCGAGGGTGAGGGCATCGTCGTGCTTGTTGTAGTGGTTGTAGCCGAAGGTGGCGCGAGCCAAGAGGCAGTCGGCGAGGAAGACGCCGCCGTCGATGTTGAGGCCTGCACGAATGCCGCCTTTGTCGGTGTAGTTGAGGTTGAGACCGGAGAGTCCGGCGGCAATGTAGCCGGTGCCGGCGTCGAACTGGGCGTGGCTTTTGGCGAAGCTGAGGGTGGTGAGGAGGACGAGGAGTGTGAGGAGGCGTTTCATGTGCGGAAAGAATGCAAAGGTGTGTGCGGAAAAAAGAGAAAAGGGAAAAGCCGAACAGTCGTTCGCACGCGAAGAAATGCGAGTGCGAACGACTGCGGACAGAGGAGGCTTAGAGTGCCGAAATGCGGTCGATGAGGCGTTGGGCGTGCTCGTCGGCCTTGGCTTCGATGGCGGCGAGTTGCTCGGCTTCGGTGCGGAGCGAGTAGGACACGCCGCTGGTGCTTTCGATGCCCACAAATTCCATGCCGGTGAAGCCGGCGGCGTTGATCAAGCCCTGCATGAGGGGCGTGAAGTCGGGGGCGTCGGCGCCTTCGGGGGTGAAGAATTGGGCGGGGGCACCGGTGGTGAGGGAGAGAAGGAGCTTCTTTCCCTTCAGGGCATCGCCGCCGGTGCCGTGAGAGAAGCCGTGGGTCCAGACTTCTTCCATCCAGCGTTGGAGCAAGGAGGGGATGTTGAACCAAAAGAGGGGGAACTGGAGCACGACAACGTCGGCGCGGCGCAAACGATCTTGCTCGGCGGCGACGTCGATGGGCTTGTGAGTGTAGAGCGCGTCGAGGCGCACGACTTCGACGTTGGGGAGATGGCTTTCGAGGTGGTCGAGAATGCGGCGGTTGGCGGCCGAGTTGTTGAGATCGGTGTGGCCGCTGACGATGAGTGTGTGTGTCATGGGGTGTGAGTTGATGAGATGGGGCGCGAGGCCGACGTGCCGGCTTCGAAAGAGCGGAAGGGCACGAGCGGAGGTGCGCGGTTGGAGGGGTGGCCCCACAGGGGGTGGGGCGGAACAGACTATAATAAAAGATGAGTGCGGCGCGGCGGGCGCCGAAGCGCACTTAGTATTCGCGCCAGAAGGAGGGAACGAAAGGAATGAGGAAGGCGAAGATTTCCAAACGGCCGGCGATCATCAGGAACGAGGTTACATAAAGACCGCCGTCGTGGAGTTCGTTCCAAGAGTCGAGCGGCCCGATGGCATAACCGATGCTGGGGCCGACGTTGGAGAAGGCCGAAATGCTCAAACCTAACGCGTCGAAGAGCGGAAGTCCCATGACGATGAGCGTACTTGCCCCTACGGTGATGAGCAAGATGAAGAAACAGGTGTAGGCAAAGATGGATTGCACCACGTCTGTGCCGAGTTTATCTTGATTGATGCGCAGCGAGAGCACGGCGCGCGGGTGGAGAATGCGGCGAAACTCGTTGCGGATGATTTTCACCGCGGTGAGTACGCGCACCACCTTGATGCCGCCGGCCGTACTCCCCGAGCAGGAACCGATCACACCCATGGTGAGGAGAATAATCCACGTGAGGTGCGGCCATGCGAGGAAGTTTTCGGTCGTGAAACCGGTGGTGCTCATCATGGCGACGACGTTGAAGAGCGATTCGCGGAAGCCGTGTTCGCTCAAGTCGCCGGCTTCGAGCCATTTGCTCAGTGTGATGATGGTCACGGCGAGGGCAACGAGAAAGAGATAGAGGCGAAATTCTTCGTCGCGGAAGGTATTGCGCCAGCGACGCTTGAAGATCGAGAGATAAAGTAGGGTGAAATTGACGGAACTGAGCATCATAAACACGACTGCTGCGTATTCGATGAGCGGAGAGTTGAAGTAGGCGATGCTGGCGCCGTGCGTGCCGAAACCGCCCGTTGCGATGGTGGCGAACGCATAGTTCACGGCATCGAAAACGCCCATGCCGCACAAATAATAAGTGAGTGCGCAGGCGACGGTCACCATCAGGTAGGTGCTCCACAACCAGTGGGTCGTTGTGGACACGCGGGGGTGGAGTTTTCCCAATTTCAAGCCGGTGCTTTCGGCAGAGAAGAGCTGTTGCTCGCCCACACCGAGGGCGGGGAGCAATGCGAGGGTGAAAAAGATAATTCCCATGCCGCCTATCCAGTGTGTTAGGCTGCGCCAGAAGAGAATGGAGTGGGGCAGGACATCAATGTTGTCGAGGGCGGTGGCGCCGGTGGTGGTGAAGCCCGACATGGCCTCGAAGAAGGCGACGGCAACGCGGTCGGTCACGCCGCCCGTTAGGAAGGGAATCATGCCGAATAGGCAATAGACGAT
>ERZ773067.1112-NODE-1112-length-14844-cov-7.022449_pt1 | contig 14844 bp, 10 predicted proteins | sample MGYA00580622_ERZ773067 | MGnify/ENA primary metagenome ERZ773067 (study PRJEB29015, sample SAMEA2737998) | human oral metagenome | biome: human oral; feature: human-associated habitat; material: dental | place: China | collected 2113 ...
CTTACTAACGCCCTTTTGAAGTCCAATTAAGCACCTTTTACTTTGCTACTTTATAACTAATTGATTTCCTTATAATTACAAACCTGCTTCGTATATGTGTTTTTGCCGTTATTTATTGGTGTTTTATTTAAAATTATGTAATGATTTTTCAAACACTTATCTGCAGCTTTTCGAAATCTTGAAATAAAAAGATTTTCAATGAAAGAGGATGAAAATAGGATAGATAATTGACTGTTTTAGCTATATGTCTGTTTATTGAGGAACTTCTTTTTGTGAACAAAAACAATTCTTTTCATGAAAACAAGCTGCCTCTGGGGCTTAATAAGGAGTAACACCTTACTTCCTATGTAAGAAAAAGCGCACTAAAAGGAAGTTGATTGGAACACAAATAGCGAACATAGGAATCAATGCTATCTGCTTGCTGAGACCTAAAAGAAGGAAGATTTTCAGGCAGAAACTTTGCAAAAGGAAGTTGATGATATGCGAAAAGATGAAGCCTACGCCTCGTTTGGTAGTAGACTTTACACGGAAGGTGTAACGTGTGGAAGCGATATAGTTGAATGTGAAGCTAACAAGGTAAGCAATGGTATTTGCAATGAGGGGCTGTAGCCAGCATATTAACAGCAGATATGTACCATATTGTATGGCTGCAGCTGATGATCCAACGATGATAAAACGTACGATTTCACCGAGCTTTTTCTTGTTCTTTATTTCATTCTTCAGCATTCTATTTCTTATTTCTGAAAGGTTTGTAAAAGCCTTTGTCTGCAAAATCAAGTAGTTCTTTATCGCCTCTACTATCTCCAAAGGCGATTAATTCGTAGGCTTCACGATGTGGATAAAGTGCTGTGAGGCGATTCACCTTTTCCTGTCCATAGCAGTTTTTAGTGGTAAATTGTCCTGTTAGACGACCTCCCTTTGTTTCTATTTGCGTCCCTAACACCTGTATCTTTTTATCGATTTCATCGAAAAAAGGTCGTACCCAGTTGTCAATGCTTGCGCTGATGATAAGTACAGTGGCTTGTTCTTCTTCGATAGCCTGTCTTACTTTCTCTATCCCTGCAGGACGAAGTAGGTGTTTGTTTTGCTCTGCAAAGTGTGTACAAAGTGCGTTGAAATCGTCAATATTCATCCCTTTAAAGAAGTAAGAAAAAACCTGCTGCTTTGCCTTCCAGTTAGGATAAAGATACAGTTTCATCAGTAGGAGGAGGGGTGAAAAGAGTAGAAAACCACGAAACATTTGTCCGCTTCCTTTTGCAAAGCGGATAAATTCAAGGAGAGTGTCCTTAGTAGTCAGTGTGCCATCGAAGTCGAAAGCATATATCTTTCTCATGTCCTATTGGATATTCTTAAATACGTAGATAATGAAAAGGAAGGCAAGTCCGAAAGCTAATACGATGAGCTGCATGAAACGGTCGTGTATCATCACCTTTGTTGGGTCACCACTCTTCTTGTCGACAACTGATATTTGGATATAACGAAGTAGTCCTAAGAGTACAAAAACACTGGTCAGATAAAGGTGATCCGTGTGGAAATTTGCAATGGTTTCAGGACTTACTGTGTACATAATGTAGCACACGAGGGTGACACTCGCTGTAATCGTAATGGCTTGATTGATAAACGTAAGATTATAACGAATCGTATTCTGGCGAGGTGCATGGCCAGTCTCGTTCATCTTCACAACATCGTCACGGCGTTTTGCAAAGGACAAGAAGAGCATTAACAAGAATGTCATCAGAACAATCCACTTACTCAGATGTATGTCTGTTGCATATCCTCCGGCAAGGATACGAAGTACAAATCCGAAGGCGACAACACACACGTCAATGATTGCATAACGCTTCAAACGGAGACAATAACCTATATTTAACAGCCAATAGAAGATTATTACACTGGCTGTCTCAACCTGACGTGCATGCAACAAAAAGGTCGAAGTCATCGATAGAATAAACATCAATCCCATCAATATATAGCCCTGTGTAATGCTAACAGCCCCCGATGCCATTGGACGATGACATTTCACTGGGTGCTGACGATCATCATGAACATCGACAATATCGTTCAGACAATAGATTGACGAGGCCGTCAGACTAAAAGACAGGGCAGTGATTAACCCTGCATAAACCGCTTCCCATTGCAGTAAAGCACCTCCAAAGAAGACTGGAAGGAAGACGATAAGATTCTTAATCCATTGATGTGGACGTATTAACAGTATAAGGTTCTTCATTTTATTCTATTCTCTATGGGCGTTATAATCCCTTTAATTACAGTCTGTAAGAGCCATGCAAATATCAGACTGATGACAGTCGTCGCAACAAACTTGTGCCAATAAGACCAATCAGTCTGCTCAAGATAATCGAGTACGAAGTGGGAATGTATCAAATAAAGTTCCAAACTCAATGCACCAAATACTTTTAGTATTTTGTTGATATACTTTGGTGTATGACGAAGGACTTGATTGAAGAGGATAATCGATGTAAACGTAAGGGGGATATAAAGCATACGTTCAAGAAATAAAGGGAACTGTCCGTGCTTCTCTTGTTCAAGAAACAGACAAGAGGAAAGAGCAATAATGAATGTTATCACTATCATCCAAATAGCCGAGCCACCCACGATGTCTTTCCGTTTCACCGCCTCTGCAATGTTAATACCTATAAAGAAGATGGGTGCACGGCTCCAGAATATCTCTAAATGACCTACTGAATCATGCAAAGGGGTAATATATTCCACCACTACACACCACATTATCATGATAACAGGAGTCCAACGATAAATAGGATTCTTGGCGATAAGCATCATATAAAATGGACTCACAAGATAGAAAACCATAATAGCTGGGATATACCAGAACGTTAGCTCATTGTGCATCCAGAAGTCCCAGTTAATCGTTATATCCCCGATGAGATCGATGATATTCATACTGTGCCCGCTATGTCCTGTGAGATTGACGTTAAGAAAATCGGGTATATAGTAGAGACAGCCCATGAAGAGCCAAGTAGGATAGACACGTAAGAAACGTCGAAGATAAAACTTTCGCAGTGAAGGGTGCTTTGTCCAAGAGAACCACAAGCCCATACCGCTCAAGAAGAGAAAGAAGTCTACACCGATATTACCCATTCTCTTCAAGCCAAAGAAGGCATCTTCACGTGGCAGCCCCACATGAAAAAGAATAACGAAGATGATGGCCAAACCCATCAACTCTCCTCGGTAACGGCTTATATCAGCTAATTCAATGCTTCTTATCTTCATTTATTGCGATGAAATCGTGTATTTATAAGACTCCTTTACTTTAACTTTGGACTCGGTATCTTCTTCATTAATTCTTTGAACAACCATGCTAAACAAAGCGACGAGATAACATAAAGGAGGACTCCCGTCCAATATTCTCCCCCTCGAGAGATTGGAATAAATATCTTTCTTGTGATAGGATGACAGACGAAAAGGGCTGCTGAGATGCTGCCAACCCACGAGAGAACATTCATAACAGAGAAGTACTTATTGCCAACTACACCTTCTATCCAACTGAGTAATCTCACAAAGGTAATAGAGGCAACACATATTACAAGTGGAACAAAATACCATGTTATATAGTTGAAACTCATCAATAGTATGGCAAATAATGAAAGGACAAAGGCTACAAGGTTTGTAGCAGTCGTCCAGGCGTGTGCGTATCTCGCATAAAGTACACCAAAACCGAATGGCAGCATCCCACCGATAAAGTTATATCTCCAGCGGTTCAAAGCCTCACTCTCTGGTTCACAGGATAACTGTATGGCAAAACAAAGCACTATCAACACAACATTCCACGCCCAATGTCGGCGATAAAGAAAAAGGCGATACACTATATATAACTGTATCATAAGCCCAAAGAACCAGTAAGGACCAGGCCAAATAATATCGTCGGGATTGGGAAGAAGATTATTAAAAAGTCCCATTTGACCGATAATATCCATCACATGATAATCGTGTGGAGCGTCTGTAATAGCGTCAACCATCGTAAAAGCCACAAAGCCAACTATCATCATACGGAAAAGCTTTACCCAATGATATTTGATAAAACCAAAGACTGGAAGACTTGATTGTGACTGCAGCATACTTGTTGGCACTGTTGGCTGTTGCTTTTCGTACTTCATCGTCAAGCCGTATGCTGATAAGAAGAGGAATACAGGTACTCCATAATGCCCAAAGAACGATAGAATATGAAAGAAGAACAATTCGTTCCACGACCCTTGTAACACTTGATAGAGTTTGTCTACATTGCGTTGAAAATACTGATATTCGTTCTCCTTTACCACAGGACGCAACCAATGGCAGTAGTTATGTAGGAAGATTCCGATAATGGCAAGCCCTCTCAACGCATCACACTCTACCCGTGTAAGCAACGCTTCCCGGCGTTCTTTCCTCTGTTCTGGTACGGATTGTTCTGTATATGTATTCCTTTCCTTATTAAACATCCTAACTTTAATGATTGATTTTGTGCGTTTTAAGCGTTTCTTTATACTAATCTAATTCCCCTCTATGCGTCCAGCAGCCACCTTGCAAGCTGTCTTCTATTTTGATATAGACTTCTGCTTCGGTAAGAGATGCTTCTCCGAAGGACGAGTAAGCTTATCGTAATCCGTTGTATTCTTTAGTATTCTCGGTCTCATTTCATTGTATTGTGGACTGAGGATATTATACTCTGCATGGTAGTCTTTCGTATGAATACCTGCCAAATAGAGCAGCATGTGCGGTAGTGCATCCGTCATAAAACGACGGTTTTTAGCACCTATTATTTCTTTGTAAATGTCGGGATGCTTAGCAGCATACTTATAAGAGCAGAAGATCCAGAAAGGAATTTCAAACTCATAATGCGCTAAGTCGTAATCAATAGCAGCCGAATGATTGCGACAGATGAATCCACGATTACCCTCATAGCATTCCTCTCCATGATCAGGCATATAGATAATGATAGCCTCCTTGTCCTCAAAACGACTAATAATAGCATCTACAATGGAGTCATTATATAAGACAGCATTGTCGTAATCAGCCAATACATTTCGCTGTTTTCCATCAAGGTCGGCACGTTTCTTCTCATAATCTTCTGCCGTAAAGTGGCGACGGTCGCTTGGGAAACGTTGGTTATATTTGACGTGCTGTCCGAGGAGATGGAAGATGATAAGGTTATGATCGGTGTTGTGTTGTTGCTGATTTTTATCGTAATCATCGAGCAATCCTCGATCAAATCGGTATAATTGTTGATTGCGTGAATCGAACATCGCCTCTGAAAGTTCTGGATGATTAAGGAAGAATCCACCACTAAAATCATACACAGCCTGCTTTGCCTTAGGCAAGAACTGATTGGTGATAAAGGTCACATGATAGCCTGCCTTACGGAAGAGTGAAGGGAAAAGTGGGTAATCGCACCACTCCCCTTTCTCTCCAACAACGTGTAGAGAAAAGACGTTCTTAAACACGAAACTGGTCAGATTCCATGGTGCTACGACATCACTGAACGGTACAAGTAATCCCGACTTCTCTCGTTTAATCTGACGTGGGGTCGTCGGCATGAAGTAGCCATACTGTTGTGAATGTAGCTTTCCATAGCTTTCACCGATGATAAGGACGATATTTGGCGATTTAAACGAACAACTATCCACACTCATCTTGTCTTTAGCTTCGATGAGACGGTCAACTTGTTGCGATGCTAACTCATTAGAGAAAATACTGAAAGCAAGGCGATAAACAGGCAGATAGAACTGTGCACAATCTGACGTTGTTAGCTCATGTTCTACAGAGCCTATGGTGTCTAAAGAGAACATTTGTAACATTTCTTTCTTGTTGTGAGCAGATGATTCAATCGCCCAACCAAGAAGTACGAGACAAACGCCCCCAAGAATGTGGTGACTATGGTTAATGATTTGTTTCGCCACTGTAACCTTATAGCTAATAGCTGGTGGCAGTTTTACCTTCTTCAGAAATGTTGTTAGGATATGAATAAGCATCACAAGCAGTAGTAATCCTACACTTGAGAAGATAAGGTCAGACGTAAAATAACTACTGAAAAACTCGCTTGCCTCACGCTCATCAGTCTCACCAACAAGTAGGAGCATTGACGGATTCAACGTTGATTGGAACTTTACCCAACAGAAGAGGTCGGTAAGACTCGTGCAGTAAGCGATGATATACAAAAAAGCACGAATCCATCGGCGAATCTTTAGAGGGAATAGTGTAAGAATGATGCAGATAACATATAGGTCGAGAAACAACTCTAACCACAGGTTACTATATACGGTAGCATCGGGGTTGTTGGTTGGCAACTCCGCATATGATACTAATATACCGATAAGGTACATGAAGAAAAAGAATGAGGCGTTGTCCTTAATGGGCTGATACGCCTTATTCAGTAAACTGACAGCATACTTAATAAATTTCATGTAAACGTATATATTTGCTTGCAAAGTTAACACTATTTTAGTACAAGGCAAAGTTTAAGTACAAAATAATACGGTGTTAGCAAGTAAGTCTTGTTTCGTATGAGTTTTATAGGTCCTTCCATTAAATGTGTGGATGCTTCCCCGTATAGGTTTAAACTATACTCTCATTAGCCTACAATAGGTATAATCTTGGGTTCTACAATTAAATATATAGATTGAAAATAGAATATTACAAGGGAGGATAAACTACAAGATAAAATGTAAATGGATACTATGTAATCCCGTTTCTACAAGCAACCTATTATCATGCCAATGCTACTTGTAAATTATTTTCATGCTCTCCGAAACCAATACATGCTCTTTTGGCTTCTAAAAGACGCTTAATTGACTTGCAAAAGACGCCCTTTAAGACCCTTACTAACGCCCTTTTGAAGTCCAATTAAGCACCTTTTCTGATACTACTTTATAACTAACTGAATTACTGATGGTTATAATATCACTTTTCACATGTATTTTTGTACTTATTTATAGATCGTTTACTCGAATTTATGTAATGATTTTTCAAAGCGTTATCTATTACTTTTCAAGTATTAAAAAGAAAAAGGTTCCCTGTGTCGGAGGATGAGAAAAGAGTAGATAGTAGCCAGCACTAACTATGTTTTTGTTCCGTTAACGCTATACAAAAAGCATCCACACATTCAACCGAAGAACTTAATTCTTACTATAGTATGCCTTCCGATTTGGGTTAAAAACAAAAGAAATAAGTATTATTCTTGGTTAATATTCGTCATTATCATACATTATGATTATCTTTACACCCAAAACTAAATACTTAGAATATGGAATATGACCTTCTAACCTTTTTTAGTATCATCTTATTTTCAATAGCATTATTGGGCTTCTTCTATCTTATCTCCAAGCTTAACCAAATAAGTAATACGCTAAACAACGTCAGTTTTGAGATTTCCACACTGAAACTTATCATTGAAAAGATGCAGCGTGAGAAACAGAAGCAAGCTGAAACAGAAACAGAAACAAAGCCAAAAGAAACTCTTGAACAACCTAAGGAGCAGGTCGTAGAAACTCCGAAGGAAGTTCAGAATGAGTCCGTTAGCCCTAATCCTAACTGGTGGCAACAACCTATAACGGACGAAACACCAACAACCGATAAGGCTGAAGAAACAGAAAATACGACTGAAGACGCACAGCCAGAGTTGCAGGAAACACCAGAAACTATAGAAGTTCCTATTGCACACAATGAGGATATCAGACCTTCTACTGTAGAAATTCCTATTCAAGAGACAGATGATAAGACTCCAGAAGTTGAGGAAGAAGCCCCTGAAACCATTGAAGAACCTGTAGAAGAAGAGCAGGAAGAGCCTGCAATGGCTATGGAGGAAGAGGAGGAAATAGAAGAATATGCCACTTCTGAGACCAACTTTGAGAAATATATCGGTGAGAATCTCTTTGGAAAGATTGGTATTCTCATCTTTATCATTGGTATCGGTTTCTTCGTTAAATATGCTATCGACCAGAACTGGATCAATGAGACTGCACGCACATTGATGGGCTATGCGGTCGGCGCAGGTATGTTAGTACTGGCTGAACGATTACACAAACGCTACCATACTTTCAGTTCACTGTTAGCAGGTGGTGCCTTTGGTATCTACTATTTGATTACAGCCATCGCCTTCCATTACTATGCCTTGTTCTCTCATACAATAGCATTCGTGATTTTATGCGTCACAACTATCTTCATGTCGGCAGTCTCCGTCCTATACGATAGGAAGGAATTGGCAGTCACAGCACTCGTTGGCGGCTTTATTGCACCTTTCATTATTAGTACGGACTCAAGTAGTATCATTAGCCTACAGATTTATATTACCATATTGAACATTGGTATGTTCTGCCTTGCAATGTATAAGAAATGGGCAATACTACCTATGGTTTCCTTCGCTTTCACCTATATAATATTATGGGGAACAACTGCATTAGGATCATTCTCTGATAGTGAAGCTGTCACAACTTATCCTACCCTATTTGCTTTTGCGACACTATTCTACGTCATCTTCCTATTGCCTGTTGTCTTTATTCTGCGCACACAGTATGGTGAAAATACCAGACTTGGACTATTGGGTATCATCACAGCTAATAGCTTCATGTATCTTATTTATGGCGATTTCCTCTTACAACACTTCGAGGCATCATCTGATACGACAGCTTACTTAGCTTTCTTCATAGCTGCTGTCAACCTGGCAATACACCTTTATTTGCGATTCCGCGTCGAAGGACAAGACACACTGCGCAACCTTATGTTAGGACTTGCGGTCACATTCGCCTCTATGGGTATTCCAATTCTGTTCAGCGCAGCCAATGTTCTTATGGTATGGGCAGCTGAGTCAGTACTTCTTTTGTGGCTCTTCACAAAGGAGAAAAACAGAATCTACGAGTTGGCTTCAGCAGTATTATTACTCCTAACGTTGGGAGCATTGGCATACTACAGAACAACTGACACCTTCATCCATGATACAGGAGATAGTTTATTCTTCAATGGTGCCTTCTTTGTGACTACATTTGTAAGTATAGCCTACTATGTTGTAGCTGTCATTATGCAATTTAATAAGGAACTATTCAGTGATACGAAGCGTCTAATCGCATACACTCCATGCAATGCTATAGCCTATGCGTTGGGCTTCAGCATCCTGTTCCTTGCTTTCAGAGACAACTTCCACTTCCATCTTGAGCAACCAATATCAGAGTATGCGTCTCTACTTACAGCAAACATAATGCTCTTAGGAGGAGCACTTATCCTGCGCAAACGCTTCGAAATAAGTGAAAACAAGTTAGCATACGAGATAAGCCTCTATCTTGCAGGAATCTTATTTGCTATGACTGTATGGAATTACACCGCCCCAGAAGGACTCTTACTGAGATGGTTAATGGCACTCGTAACAATCGCTTATATGGCATATTGTATGCGTGGTCAACTCCTTGTAACCTCTAATCAGCGAAACTTACATACAGAATACTCCATCATATCAACACTGATGTGGCTTACTTTGACGCGTTTATTGCTGATTACTTTCAATGAAGTAAACTTCAGTACCGCCTTCTCTTTGTCGTTAGGTATTGCAGCCTTCATCTTGATGTGTATCGGTATGCGTTACCACAGTAAGGAGATTCGTATTGTTAGCTTGGCAGAATTCGGTATTATCATTGGCAAACTCATTCTCAATGACGTATGGGCAATGCCTGCTCTTGGTAAGATTATTGTCTTCATCAGCCTTGGAGCCATTCTCCTTATCCTCTCATTCCTCTATCAGAAGCTTAAAGATGCTCTCTTCAATGAGAAGGAACAAGAACAGGAGTAAGCCTCAACATCAGACATTAACATAACAACAATCGCCCTCATCTGTCCAAACTTCATTTTTATCTTGGACTGATGAGGGCGATTGCTTTAGTATAGTATTCGTGTTTCTTACCTATTATATTAGGGGAGATGCGGTTCTTAATAATTCAATCCAAACATCCAAAGAGGTATGATATTACCTGTACCAATCTCGATATCATCTTTTACTACATGCCCCTTCTTAGCTTCAACAATCTGTTTCTGCCCCTTACTCTTTCCTCCGACTTCAAAGGTTACACCATTAATCTCAAAGTCTGAGATACGAGAAACTATAATATCATTATGTACTCTCAACTGATTATAGAAGAAGGTCTCCCTTATATTCCCAATATTAGCTTCACTACCTGCTAAGATATAAGCTAAATTAGGATTATCGAGATAAACCTTATCGACCTTACCTAATCCTCTTATGCCACCAGTAGCATCTCGTAGTTGACTAATAATCCCAGCCTTTTCCATATACAAGAAGTAATCTGGAAGTACATTCCTACTCACTCCCACCATTGTTGCCAAAGAATCCATAACAGGCTTAAAAGGTACGCTACGTGAAATTATAGCAAGTAACTTCTTTAGCTTACGACTTGTTGAAAGTGTCATATTTGCAAACTGTGGTATATCAACCTCCATCGTAAGATTGACACTTTGGTTTAATAACATTATAAACTCAACGTCATCTCCAAATGGATAATACCCATGACGCAAATACTCTTTAAACAAAGGTAGTGGATGTTCCAGTCCCTTGGGGAGTTCCACCCGATGTTGAAGAATATCTTCTAAACTATAAGCTGGAACAACAATGCCCTTAAACATTTCCAGATACTCTCTGAAAGAAAGTCCCTGTAAATGATAAACAGGAGCGCGACGGCTAAGGTCTGCCTCTCCTTGTATTATATCAAGAACCGACGAACCAGTAAAAGCAACTTTCAAATCAACATGGGTATCATATATTTGCTTTAGTTCTTTTGCCCAACCTGTGTACTTGTGAATCTCATCAATAAAGAGATATTCTCCTCCTTCTCTACTGAACTCATCAGCCAAATCAACAAGTGTATGAGATGAAAAATAGACATAATCAGCTGAAACATAAAGCATATTCTGCTCTGACTGATGCTCCTTTATATATTGTAGAAACATCGTTGTCTTACCGACACCACGTGGACCAACCAGCCCTAACATCTGTCTTCCCCAGTCTATACGATTATATAAATAACGATGAAAAGTGGTAGAGGTGTACTCTATCCTTTCCCGCATAAATTGTATTAAACTAATATCCATAGTTCTTCTTTTTGCTACAAAGATACGAAAAATGCACTAACCATAGTGCAAAATTACCAATAAATTGCACTATAAACAGTGCAATTTGTATTAAATAATGCACTACCCACAGTGCATATTACAATATTTCCTGCACTATCCACAGTGCAATCGAAATAATACATAGCATAAAAGGATGCTTATGAGTACTGTACTCTGGTAAGTCTTTCCCATATATTGATTAGTTATTAACCTCTTATTATCATCATTATAATAACCTTGATGCTCCTTTCTTCCCAACATCAACCCATGTGCGAGTACTCCGCACATGTCGTGCTGATGGTTCGCACCAATGGTGTTCGGCCTCCGCACCAATGGTGCGGAGCACTAAACACATTACAAAAGCTTACCGAAATATATTCAACTTATTGATAGAAACAAGCCATATTACCAAAACGAACTTAGAAATATGGAGTAATAGAAGTTTCACATACAAGAGAATACTATTACAGTAACAGATAGTCACAACAGATAAAGCTGTTCTTTTATAAGTTTAAAGACATCGAAAATTACCGACGAAGCATGTTAAAAGAATAAAAAAAACGCATCGCTAATGTAGTTCTTCAGTAAAAAAAACGACTAATAGAATAACATTGGTCTTTTTTATTTACCTTTGTAATAAGATAATATCTAAGACAAGTAACTTCTTAATAACACCTTTAAGGTGAGAAGAAGTAACATTAAATGGCAGAAAAGTATATATTTAACACATAAAACAATAAGCACATGAAAGCAAAAATCTTACTTTTTGTAGCCTCATTCATAGCTACATCAGCTATGGCACAGGGACTGAAGTCGGGCGTAGACCGCAACAACATGGACTTTAACGTGAAGCCCGGTGAGAACTTCTATGAGTATGCTGCAGGTAACTGGTTGAAGAGCCATCCGCTTGACAAGGAGCATCCAATGAACGGTGCCTTTGTTGATTTGGAAGAATTGAACAAGAAACGCATCCGTGAAATGGTTGAGGATTATGCGAAGAAGCCACAAACAAAAGGCACTGTAGCACAGAAGATTGCTTCTATCTACAACCTTTACATGGATAGTGTACGCCGTAATCGTGAGGGATATACCCCTATTAAGCCTGTGTTGGCTAAGATTCGTGCAGCGAAGAATCGTAAGGAACTCATCAAACTGATGTATGACCTCGATGTGAAAGGCTATGGCACCTTCCCTGTTGGCTTTGGTATGACAGTAGATGCTATGAACTCTGACCGTTATATCATTGGTATCTCACAAGGTGGTCTTGGTCTTGATCCTGAATATTATACAAAGCCTAACGATCAACAGAAGGCTGTTATAGCAGCATATAAGAGTCTGAACAACGATTTGTTCAAGATGACTGGCAACGATGCTGCAACTGCGAAGAAGAAGATGGAGGCTGCTTTCTCTATTGAGAACCAGATTGCAAAGGTTAGCTATGACCAAGTAAAGTCACGCGACCCACAAGCTAACTATCACCCAATGACTTGGGAGCAACTCTTGAAAAACTATCCTGGTGTCGATTGGAACTACCTTTTGAAGGCTTCCGGCTATCCAAATAACGGCGGAAAGGTAGATGTTGGACAGCCAGAGCCTGTACATGAAGTTGAGAAGATACTTGCTACGGCTCCGTTAGACGCATTGAAAGCCTACATGGAACTTGCTGTTATCTCAAGTTCTGCAGGTATGTTGTCTGATAACTTCTCTGACCGTAACTTTGAATATACCAAGGTGGCATACGGTGTTCAGCAGCAACAGCCACGTTGGAAGCGTGCTTTGTCTTTCGTACAGGGTATCATGGGTGAGGCTGTAGGTAAGCTCTACGTACAGAAATACTTCCCTGAGAGCAGCAAGCAACGTATGATTACATTGGTAAAGAACCTCCAAGATGCTTTTGCACAGCGCATTGAAGAGAACACATGGATGACTGCTGCAACAAAGAAAAAGGCCATAGAAAAGTTGCAAGCATTTGATATTAAGATTGGTTATCCTGATAAATGGCAGAATATGGATAGCGTTTTCGTGATTGATGATAATAAGTCATTGATTGAAAACGTGAAGGCTGTACAGGAAGCAGCTATGAAGTACCGTATTGCTAAACGCTGGGGTAAGCCTGTTGACAAGAAGGAATGGCACATGACTCCACAGACGGTTAATGCTTACTATGACCCAACAACCAACAGTATTAACTTCCCTGCAGCTATTCTCCAGCCTCCATTCTTCGATCCAACAGTGGATGATGCAGCTAATTATGGTGCTATCGGTGCTGTCATTGGTCATGAGATGAGCCACGGATTTGACGACCAAGGTTGTCAATTTGATAAGGATGGTAATATGAAGAACTGGTGGACAGAAGAGGATAAGAAGAACTATGACGCTCGTACAAAGGTTCTTGTAGACTGGTTCAACAAGCAGGAAGTAATCCCTGGCTTGTATGTTAACGGTGAGAAGACACTCGGTGAAAACATCGGTGACAACGGAGGTTTGAACATTGCCTTCCGTGCACTTGAAAACAGTATGAAGGCAAAACCACTGAGCGATATGGACGGATTCACACCTGCACAGCGTTTCTTCCTCGCTTGGGGACGTGTTTGGGCAAGCAACGTTGCTCCTCAGTTTGTTGCTTATATTGTCAATTCTGATGTTCACTCACCAAGTATCAGCCGTGTGAATGCAGCCCTTCCTATGATTGATAACTGGTATAAGGCTTTCGACATCAAAGAAGGTGACAAACTCTTCGTGCCACAACAGAGTCGTGCACACATCTGGTAAGAGAATATTTTGATAATGTACATATCATTTGATATGCTTTATAAGCTCTGTAGTGTCACTATCTATTAAGCAATGACCACGGAGTTTTATACCTAATATAAAGGGAGTGTGTCCAACAAAAAGGATCCACTCCCTTCTTACTTTTGGACGTTTCTTTTTTAAAGTTCTACCTTCTCGCATCAAAGTAGTTTTTGTTAAACAAAAATCAAAAGTCTTCCTGTCGACAAAACTAAAACCAAAATACAAGGAATAAATAACCACAAGCAACCTTTTTGAGCACAGAGAAGGATGAAAAAGAGAAAAACAAGAATGATATTTCATAGTCATTCTTTTATCAGATTAAGCATAAAAAACGCTGATTTCACCGTAAATTAGAACTAAATATTTTACGAATAGAATAATCTTTAAGCCCTAAAAATCAGACACATTATCCTCTATTATAGGTGTAGCAACAAAGTATTTTGTCATAATTTAACAAGTACAACGAGAAACATGATACTTTCCTTAATTCTCATATTATTGATAAGAAATAGTATTATTTATCTATTAATTCAATAAAATATTGTATATTTGCACCCAACAATAATTTTAATTGTAGATAAAATAGTAAAAAGTTTTTGCATAACAGCGCAATTTATATGCATTACTGAGCATAAAGAGCATCACAGGAACATAATAAACAGATTAAGATTCAAGATTTCAAGCAGCAGTAGGTAAGCTTACAAAACAACATTCTTTCAGTAAAGACGGAATAAGAAACAAAGACATCGTTCTGCAAGAAACAAATAGATGTACAGACAAACATCATAAGTCTTGCCTAAATTCACCTGCTAAAATGTAATAAAAAAGGAAACATACATACTGAATCTTTTCAGATTAACATAAATAAAAATAATTAGCATAAATAAAAATAACTACCAAAATCCTATTTTTAATGGGATATTTTTAGTT
>ERZ773067.1119-NODE-1119-length-14784-cov-9.255414_pt1 | contig 14784 bp, 9 predicted proteins | sample MGYA00580622_ERZ773067 | MGnify/ENA primary metagenome ERZ773067 (study PRJEB29015, sample SAMEA2737998) | human oral metagenome | biome: human oral; feature: human-associated habitat; material: dental | place: China | collected 2113 ...
ATAGTCTCTGCCGGGTACTTGCACGCGATGTAAGTCGAAAAATAGTCTCTGCCGGCACTTACATCACGTGCAAGTCGAAAAAATAATCTCTGCCGGAAGTTACATGCAGTGCAAGGCTCGAAATAATCTATATTCAGCCAGATGCCCTGATAACGAGCAGTGAAGGGTGGAATGAGATAACTAATAACTCTAACTCATGCATAAATACGTATCTTTGGAGTGCCTCTCTAAACCTCGCCCATTTAAGTGTGAAGGAGGAGAGACGATAGCCTAAATAAATAAATCAAAAAACAAAGCTTATGAGTTACCTAAAATTCGAGAAGGCGATGATGACCAATCTACAGGACTCGCTGCCGAGAGAATTGCTCAGAACAAACAGGTCGGGAGCCTATTCGTGCTCCACAATTGTTGATTGTAACACTCGGAAATATCACGGTTTGCTGGTGGTGCCCGTACCAGGAATGGACGACGATAACCATGTGCTGCTTAGCTCGCTCGACCCAACGGTTATTCAGCATGGAGCGGCTTTCAACCTGGGATTACATAAATATCAGGGCGATAATTTCAGTCCGAAAGGACATAAATATATTCGCGAATTCGATTGCGACAAGGTTCCTACAACCGTCTATCGAGTAGGCGGAGTGGTGCTAAAGAAGGAAGTTGTTTTTCAACATTACGAAGACCGTATTCTTATTCGCTACACGCTTGTCGACGCAAATTCTCAAACCACGCTTCAGTTTCGCCCCTTCCTCGCTTTCAGAAGCGTTAGGCAGTTCACACACGAGAATTCGGTTGCAAGTCGCGACTACAAAGAGGTCGATAATGGAATAAGCACCTGCATGTATGAAGGCTATCCGCAACTATTTATGCAGTTCTCGAAAAAAAACGAGTTCCGCTTCGAACCTTATTGGTATCGCGGTCTGGAATATCCCAAAGAACAAGAACGCGGTTATGCCTCGAACGAAGACCTCTACGTGCCGGGCTATTTCGAGATGACTATTCGTAAGGGCGAAAGCATAGTCTTTTCAGCCTCGACGTCCGAAACCTCCACGTCGAAGCTTAAGAAGATGTTCGATAAGGAGATTGAAACACGCAGTCCGCGCGATAATTTCTTCCACTGTCTGGTTAATGCCGCCCACCAGTTTCATAATCGTGAAGCAAACGACGACCGATATATCTTCGCCGGCTATCCATGGTTTAAATGCCGAGCGCGCGACCAGTTCATTTCTCTGCCAGGGCTCACGTTGAGCATCGAAGAACAGAACTATTTCGAACTAGTTATGCAAACAGCCGAGCGCGGATTGCGAGAATTCATGGAAGGCCGGGAACTAACGGTGAAGATTTATGAAATCGAAAAACCCGATGTTCCGCTGTGGTGCATCTGGGCCATTCAACAATATGCCCGCGAAGTGGGTCGCGAACGCTGTGAAAAACTCTATGGCAAACTGCTCAATGACATCGTTAAGTTCATTGAATCAGGCTCGCATCCGAATCTGTCTCTAGAAAAGAACGGACTGCTTTATGCCGACGGAAAAAACGAAGCTATCACGTGGATGAACTCAACCATGAACGGCCGACCGGTAGTACCACGCTCGGGATTTATTGTAGAATTCAACGCACTTTGGTTCAACGCACTGAAATTTGTTGCGTCGATGGCTACACTTCGAGGCGACGACAGTAAGGCCGAACACTACGAACAGCTGGCCGAGAAATGCAAGGCGTCGTTCGTCGAAACATTCCTGAACGACTATGGTTATCTCTACGATTATGTGGACGGAAATATGATTGACTGGAGCGTTCGGCCAAACATGATTATCGCCGTAGCACTCGATTATTCACCCCTCGACGAAAAGCAGAAGAAAGGTGTACTCGACGTTTGTACGCGCGAACTTCTCACACCAAAAGGATTACGGTCGCTATCTCCCAAAAGCGGCGGCTATAACCCAATGTATGTTGGCGAACAAACACAACGCGATTATGCCTATCACCAGGGAACAGCTTGGCCATGGCTCGGAGGATTCTATCTCGAAGCCTGTCTGAAACTATATAAACGCACACGGCTTAGCTTCGTCGAAAGACAAATGGTGGGCTATGAAGACGAAATGTATCAGCACTGCATAGGCACGTTGCCCGAACTCTTCGACGGTAATCCACCATTTCGTGGTCGAGGTGCCATCTCATTCGCAATGAATGTAGCCGAAGTCCTCAGAACGCTTGAACTCTTAGAAAAATATAAATACTAAACAGAGGAGGAAACAATAGATATGAAAGTTTTAATGTTCGGCTGGGAATATCCTCCACATGTCTATGGAGGACTCGCCACAGCCAATTTCGGAATCTCAGAAGGATTGCACGCTCAGGGTGACATCGAAACTACACTCTGTTTGCCGCATCCGTTCGGCGACGAAGACCACACATTTGCCAATATCGTCGCAATGAACTGTGTTCCGATTTCCTATCGTGATGTTAACGAAGAATACATCAGGAATCGTGTCGGAAACATCATGGAGCCGGAACTCTACTACAGATTGCGTGAACACATCTATGCCGACTTCAATTATATGAACGTGAACGACCTCGGTGCAATGGATTTTGCAGGAGGATATCCGGCCAATCTGCATGACGAGATAAATAACTACTCCATAATTGCCGGTGTAGTGGCTCGCACACTGGATTTCGATATAATCCATGCTCACGACTGGCTAACCTATCCAGCTGGACTGCACGCCAAAAGCGTCTCCGGTAGGCCGCTCTGCATACACGTGCACGCAACCGATTTCGATCGCTCACGAGGAAAAGTCAATCCAACCGTCTATTCTATCGAAAAAGACGGAATGGACAATGCCGATTGTATCATGTGCGTGTCCGAACTAACCCGGCAAACTGTAATAAATCAATATCATCAAGACCCACGTAAAGTTTTCACTGTCCACAACGCTGTCTATCCGCTTAAAGATGAAATAGCAGCCATTCCACGTCCTGATCATCGAGATAAGGAAAAGATAATTACCTTCCTGGGCCGGCTAACTATGCAGAAAGGACCGGAATATTTCGTCGAAGCCGCCAATATGGTGCTGCATCGAACACGCAACGTGAGATTCTGTATGGCTGGCTCAGGCGACATGATGGACCAGATGATTTATCTCGCAGCCCAGAGAGATATAGCCGACCGATTCCACTTTCCCGGATTCATGCGAGGAAACGAAGTCTATGAATGCCTTAAAAGCTCCGATGTCTACGTCATGCCATCCGTAAGCGAACCCTTCGGTATCTCACCTCTTGAAGCGATGCAATGCGGTACTCCAACCATTATTTCAAAACAAAGCGGATGTGCCGAAATCCTCCAGAATTGCATTAAAACAGACTATTGGGATATCCATGCAATGGCCGACGCAATGTATTCCATATGTCATAACGAAAGCCTGTTCAGCTATCTCTCAGCCGAAGGAAAACGCGAAGTAGACCAAATAACATGGGAGAAAGTAGGCGCATGGATAAAAGAACTCTATTTGCGCACTCTCGGATGGGTATAAACACAAGGAAATAATAACACTCAAAAATAGAAAACAGCAATGAAGACAATATGCTTATATTTCGAAATACACCAGGTAATACACCTCCGTCGTTACCGATTCTTCGACATCGGAACCGACCATTATTACTATGACAACTACGAGAACGAACGCTCCATAGAAGACATCGTTGAACGTAGTTACATGCCCGCTCTAGACACACTGCACCAAATGATCCTCGACGGTGGAAAATATTTCAAATTGGCTTTCTCGCTTTCAGGTGTAGGCATCGAAAGCCTAGAACAATATGCTCCACAAGTACTGGAAAAGCTAGCACAGCTAGCCGAAACTGGATGTGTTGAATTCCTCGCCGAACCATATTCGCATGGACTAGCATCACTCGCCAACGAAGAAAGCTTCAAGGACGAAGTGAAACGCCAATGTAAAAAGATTGAAGAATATTTCAACCAAACTCCCAAAGTGCTCCGTAACTCATCTCTCATCTACAGCAATGACATTGGTGTTCTGGCTACTCAGATGGGGTTCAAAGGTATGCTTACCGAAGGTGCTAAACATGTTCTAGGATGGAAAAGTCCGCACTATCTCTATCATTGCATAGATGCGCCTAAGCTCAAACTCCTTTTGCGCGATATCACCATGAGCGACGATATATCGCTCCGATTCGCAAACACCGAATGGGAAGGCTATCCGCTTTTCGCTGATACTTTTGTCGACCGAATAGCTGCTCTCCCTGACGAAGAACAGTTCATCGGGCTTTTCATGGACCTTACCGCACTTGGCATTTCGCAACCTCTTTCGAGTAATATCCTGGATTTCCTAAGAGCAATACCAGTATATGCTAAGCAAAGAGGTATAAACTTTTCTACACCCACAGAAGTGTGTATGAAAATGAAAAGTATCAGTCCGCTTGACGTACCAGACATTCTCAGCTGGATGGACGAGGAACGCGATGTGAGCACATGGCTTGGAAACCCCATGCAACGTGAGGCCTTTGAAAAACTATATAGCGTAGCCGACCGTGTACGTATTACCAATGACCCGCGCCTCAATCAGGATTGGGACTATCTACAGGCGAGCAACAACTTCCGATTCATGTCGACCAAATCTACAAATGTTGGCATCGACCGCGGAATCTATAGCAGTCCGTTCGATGCCTTCACAAACTACATGAACATCCTCGGTGATTTTATCAACCGCGTGAATAACCTATATCCAGAGGAGATAGACAACGATGAACTCAATAGTCTTCTCACCACAATCCGCAATCAAGGCGAAGAAATAGAGATGAAAGAAAAAGAAATCTCCCGCCTGCAAGCCAAGATAGAGGAATACGAAACTGAACAGATAGAATCTTCATCGAAGTCGATATCCCGTAAACCGTCAACTCGAAAGTCTGCTCCGAAGAAGAAATCTACCACGAAAGAATCCTCTTCTAAGAAATAGAGAACATCTTAACCTGATTCACAGGAGAGAGGACGTGCCTATTGACACATTCTCTCTCCTTTCATATATTACCTTTGTAGGCATGATTAATCCACATATTACACGGCGGACAATCCGAATAATCGCTATCTTGATATTGGTGATTTTAGCCGCATACATCATTTACAGAATAATACCACCGACTGAAAGGCATATCCAAGAATGTCAGGTGAACATAGAGCAACGGTCACACTACGAACTTGAAGTCGATAACAGGGCGGTGGCTTATTTCGCCGATTATGCTGACTCGACCTTCACTGGCGGAAGTACGAAGAAAGATTCAATCGTCTCCCGTCGCATTTACCTGAAAGGCTATTGGGTGAATCGGTTGAATTTCCTGCCGTCGTGCTTCGGCCGGATCGTTATGCAATGGCGGGGGCGCCCGTCGGGAATAGTGAATCTCAAAAGCGACAAACTGCACGGTATTCTGCGAAAAATATTTATCAAAATCGACAATGAACTGGGTGGACTCGAGGCGCAACACAATGAGCTGCGATATTATCTGAGGATTCACAACGTGCAAGATTATGGATACAACTCTATCGCTGCTTATGAGCAGACGGTTGTGCATAGAATGGATTCTCTTGCTAAACTAATAAAGGTACTTCGGGCGATAAAGCCCGGGAATAAACTCCGGGTAAGGCAGATAAATAATTATTTTGTGGGTAAAGAATCATGTAACCGATTGGCTATTTATCCCAGTGCCGGGGCGATTCTTTTGCAGACCCAGCATAAACGTACACCTCTGCGTATACACACCCGACTTATGCCGAGCGATGCGCTCGAATTGTTGAAAAAACTGAGTAGCACACCCGAAAGGTGTAGTATGTTGGCGGAGATGTCATTGAATGCGATTGCTGATTCGGCTGGATTCTATATCGGCGAAACGAAAGGAGGAAAGCCCGAAGGCTATGGACAACGCTACGGACGAAATGGCAGCTACTACGAAGGTCATTGGGTTAAAGGAATGCGTGACGGATTTGGATTCTATATCGCTCCGTATGAATATCTTCAGGCTGGTGAATGGAAAGCGAATGTTTTCAAAGGTGAACGTCTAACCTATACGGCCGAACGAATTTACGGCATTGACATCTCGCGGCATCAACACGAACAGAAAGGCAAACTCTACGATATCAACTGGGATAAGCTGCGAATAACTCATCTTGGAACGCTAAGCAATAAGAAAATAAAAGGACGGGTTGATTATCCAGTGTCCTTTATCTACATCAAATCTACCGAAGGCTGTACGGTGCTCAATGCCTACTATGCTACCGATTATAAGCAGGCCAGAGTACACGGAGTGCGTACCGGAACCTATCACTTCTTCTCTACAATATCGCCTGGTGCTGCACAAGCCGAATTTTTCTTGCGGAATAGCATGCTGAGCAAAGGTGACATGCCGCCTGTACTCGATGTGGAGCCCACCGATTGGCAAATCAAGCATATGGGAGGACCGGAGGTTTTGTTTAGAAGTGTCAGGGCATGGATGGAAAAGGTGATAAAGCGTACTGGATGTCGACCGGTGCTTTACATCAGTCAGAGTTTCACGAAGAAGTATCTTCCTTTAGCCCCCGACCTGGCCGACAACTATCTCGTTTGGATAGCACGATACGGTGAATATAAACCTGACATAAAACTGGCTTACTGGCAGCTAAGTCCAGACGGTAGAATAAGCGGTATTCATGGCGATGTAGACATCAACGTCTTCAACGGTTACGAAAACCAGTATCGCAACTTCCTTAAAAAGCATTGTGTGAAATGAATCGAGGGAAACTAACTTTGCAAACAATAAAAAAGGTACAGTAAATGAATGACGATTTCGACATAAGAGAAAAACAACTCACAGCAGGAGAGAAAGAATTCGAAAATGCTCTGCGCCCGCCTAATTTCGACGACTTCAGGGGGCAGCAAAAGATTGTTGAAAACCTGCGTGTGTTTGTCGAGGCTGCAAAATATCGAGGCGAATCGCTCGACCACACCCTCCTGCACGGACCGCCAGGATTGGGTAAAACAACCTTGAGTAATATCATTGCAAATGAACTCGGAGTGGGATTCAAAATCACTTCTGGCCCAGTACTTGACAAGCCGGGCGATTTAGCTGGCATACTCACCTCGCTCGAAACGAACGATGTTCTTTTCATTGACGAAATCCATCGTCTATCCCCTGTAGTCGAGGAGTATCTTTATTCTGCGATGGAGGATTATCGCATAGATATCATGATTGACAAAGGCCCATCTGCACGCTCAATCCAAATAGATCTCAATCCGTTTACTCTTGTTGGGGCAACAACGCGCAGCGGTTTGCTTACGGCCCCTCTCCGGGCGCGTTTTGGAATAAACCTTCATTTGGAATACTACGACCCCGAAACGCTTCAGCACATTGTCAACCGTTCAGCACGCTTACTTAGAGTCCCAATCGAATCTGAAGCCGCTGTTGAAATAGCCCGTCGTTCGCGTGGCACACCTCGAATATGCAACTCGCTCCTGCGGCGAGTGCGCGATTTCGCTCAAGTGAAGGGCAACGGCAAAATTACGTTTGAAATAGCACGGCTTTCACTACAATCACTCAATATAGACCAATACGGACTTGACGAGATAGATAACAAGATTCTTCTCACCATAATCGATAAATTCCGCGGTGGTCCAGTTGGCATATCGACTATAGCTACAGCAATAGGTGAAGATTCTGGTACAGTTGAGGAGGTTTACGAACCCTTTCTCATAATGGAAGGATTCATTAAACGTACTTCTCGCGGCCGTATGGTAACTCCGTTGGCCTATCGTCATTTGGGCAAAAATATCTACGACTCAGACATAATCCAACCAGGCTTGTTCAACTATTAACATATTCTATGTTCTTTGATTTGAGAGCACACGGACGAAAAAAATCCATATACACTGCGAAAAAGCTCTCAGACAAATTATATAATTCATCATATCAAAAAATAAATCTGCGTTTTATGCTTTATCCTATTCCGTGTCTTATTCTAGTCCTAGTTTGTGAATTTTGGAGTTGTTGATTATCCGATTAATGTGGTTTATTAAGTCGGAGATGAGTTTTCTGTATGCCTGAGTAGTAAATGTTGTTTTATAAACGATTAACTTTTTAAAAATATATTTTTCCCACTGCGTCGCAAAATTGGGAGCTGTTGAAAATAGTGTAGGATAGGCTGCATGAATCTGGTGAGGAAACGGGCCTGAGGACGGTTGCCTTCAATACTGATGGAGGAATAGGTTATGTAGAGACGTTTGCGGGCGCGGGATAGACCTACATAGAATTTGCGACTGTCTTCTATGATGGCCATAGGGGTAGCAATGTGGGAACGGGTAGGATAGCAACCATCAACAGCATTGACGACGATGACGTTGTGGAACTCCATACCCTTGGCCTTGTGGAGGGTAACTATGAAAAGGCGGTCAGTCATTGATGAACTACCGCAGATGTCGGATTCTCTAAGGCTGTTGATGTCGATTATATGGGCGGTGAATTGCTCATATAGCGAGGGGGTAGTGCAGGGGTCTATCATGTCGTGGTTGAGGTAGTTGATGATTCGTGGCAGATTGTCGAATTTTTCGATGTATTTTTCTGCGAGTAGGTATTCGTAGAACTCGTTGAGTTGGTTTGTTAGTGATGGTTCGGCATTACGCAGATAGAGATTCCGACGGGTTTGGAGATAGCGGTTAGCATATCTTTTTCGTAAGATTGAGATGTGTTCCTGAACGCGTTTGTGACTAATGAATTGTTGTTGACTGTCGATAATTTTGGCTGCTTTGCGGTGGCAATATACAACAAGACTACAAGTTGCATGTACGTCGGCATCGGCAAGATGTGAGTTCTCACCTTCTAGGTTTAGTATAGTTAGGAGAGTTTTGAGTTTATATTCGTGTAAGTGAGGTTCGAGAAGGCGGATGAGCTTGAGGGAATCGAAATATTTGGGGCATTGCTGGCGTAGGTCAATGTGTGGAAGATAGCGCTCTAGGTTGTGGATGAGTATGTTGTAGTCGTAGTCGGCGTTGTGTCCGATCAAGGGTCGGCGACCAACGTAGTTAATGAATTGTTGTAGGGCATCGGCAGGGTCGTGTAGGGTGTTGTGTCTCATTTCCTCGATGATAGGATTTTCGATATCGCCTAGCTTTCGTGGTATTTTACGTTGGGTGGCAATGAATATATTGAATTCGGAGCCTTCGACTATTTGGCCATGACGTAAAGTCACGGCGGCGATTTGTAGAATATCATCCTCGAAGATGTTTAGGCCGGTTGTTTCGGTGTCGAATATAACAATTTCTCTATTCTCATATTCTTCGTAGAAATCTTGAACATAGGTACTGTTATCGTAGATCAGGAAGTCGGTTGGCAGTATGGCGCGATCGCTTAGTGCACGGATGAAGTTGCGTGATGCAGTGGTAGTTTCGAACACTTTTAGCCCCTTGAATAGCCTGACCCACGCAATAAGGTTATCTTCGTTAGCGAGCACGTTGAGGTGGGCTAAGAGAAGCTTTACTTCGTCGGACGAGAAGAGGTCGGTACCCGATACTTTGAAATGTGGTAGGTTATGACCGTCAAGTACTTTACTCATGGCGTCAGCTTCGCGATTTGAGGTTACAATTATGGCAGTGGTTTCTTTATCGTTTTGGGAGAATCTACTAGCCAGATTAGCTACTTCTTGCATTTCAGTTTCTATGGTGTCGCATTCAATCAATCGTAGCTCGTTGCCTGATTTTTTTGGTGCATAGGTAGTCGTGGGTAGCAGATTTCTGTCGATATTCAGTACTTTTTCAGCGTAGTGATTGAATACTTCGAGGAGATAGGCTGGGGAGCGATGGTTCACATTGAGGTAGTGCACGTGGCCGGCACAACGTTCTTTTAAGTCATTGAGCGTTTCGGTTTTGGCACCCATGAAAGAGTAGATGGCTTGCTGCTCGTCGCCTAAATAAACAGTCGTTGCACCTTCGGGAGCGGTGATAGCATCGATGATTGCGAGTTGTAAGGGATTCAAGTCTTGCACCTCATCGACCTGTACCCAGGGATAACGCTTATATTTTCCGATAGAGTCCGATCGCATAGCATCGTAGGTGAGAAGAAGCAGGTCTTCGAAATCGAGCAGGTTGTTTGCTCGTTTATCGCTTTTATAGCGATAGGCAAGTGACATCTTACGCAGGAAAAGTTCGATTATCTGTCGTGTCTTGAAATCGTAAACTCCTTCTTTAGCTGCATCCAGATAGAAATCGGTATTCTCGAAGATGTCTATCATAGCTTTTGCGTCGAACGTCATGCGGTGCGCCTTGCATATACTTCGCATGGCTAGGATATCGTTTGGCTTAACACATTCGGGATGTATACGCAAATGACGAGGATGTTTGTGGATGATTTGATGCATTAATCCCGCTAGTTGAATAATTTCGGCATACATTCTGCGCCGCCCCGGATTCGCGATAATAGCATGTTCGTCCTCGTTAGTGTATTGAGTAATGACTCCGATCGCATCGTTATCGTCAAGCATCGAGCTTCCTGCTGGTACGACTGCATGTTTATAAAGAAACCTGGAGCAATAGCGATGTACATTTCCAACATAAACCTCTTCTGCTCCTTTATCACCGAGGATTGACCGAATGCGTTCGCGAATCACTCGTGCTGCCCGGTTAGTGAATGTTACGCAGAACATGTCGGTGTACTTTATTCCTTTATCATGTGCGTAGCGTATCCGCTCTGTAAGAATCTGAGTTTTACCACATCCCGGAGGCGACATCACAAAATGATAACTATCTTGCGCTTCAATTGCTTCTATTTGGCTTGGGTCTGGTATCCATGATTTGTTGTAGTATCTGTCGTTGATTTTCATTGCAGTAGTTTATAGTTGACTTTCATTGAGTAGTATATAAATAAAAAAGGAATACCTCTTAAACGAAGCATTCCTTTTGCGGTACGTACGAGATTCGAACTCGTGACCTCCTGCGTGACAGGCAGGCATTCTAACCAACTGAACTAACGCACCAGATTTTTGTTTAAGCGAAAAGACGTTTTGCGGTACGTACGAGATTCGAACTCGTGACCTCCTGCGTGACAGGCAGGCATTCTAACCAACTGAACTAACGCACCAGATCTTGTTTATGCCGTCTTTTCGGTTTTGCGAATGCAAAGATAAGATAAAATTTATTTCAGAAGAAAGGTCTCTTTAAAATTTTGAATGAAATTACCTTTAAGCAGAGGGGTTATTTAACTCGTTCACCTCGGAAATATGTGTTGAAAGAATCTTCGGCATAACCGTTTCCTAGGACTCTGAATGAAGAGGAAGTTGCGTCTTCAACTTTTCGTCCCATGTAGTAGACATTGAAGCTGTCGCGAGCGTATCCGTCAGTCAATTCTTTGAATGATGAAACATGAGCATCCTCTATGACTCGGCCATTGAAGAGTACTGTGTTCGATGTTTTCAAATAGCCTTCATATCTATCGTCGAAGAAATGATCGTCGAAATCATAAGACGGTTTGTGAGTTACATTGCCTTTCAGCTGAAAGGTGAAGGGGTCGACATAACGTAATATACAACCATCAAGATAAACGTTCCGTCTGTCTTTAGCGTAGCCGTAGCCCAGGATGATGAAGCTGCGTAAATCAACTCCCCGCATGGGTTGTCCGCGATAGAAAACGGTTCTACCATCAACGAAATAATCATCTCTATTTCCTTGTGCGTTTATCTGCGTCGCATAGAGCAGGAACAGAAACGCTGTTGTTATTCTTGCAAATATTTTTCTCTCCATCATGTTATCTGTATTGATTAAGACAATCAATCCAATGAGAAGAGCACATCCGTTTCCATTCGGATGTGCTCCTGGATTGGTAATAAAATTATTTTTCTACCGGAATCTTCTTTGTACGACGTTCGTGTCGGCCTCCTTCAAAGTTCGCTTTGAAGAATTCGTCCATGATTTTTGCCGCCATGTTGTTGTCGATGAATCGACCAGGCATTACAAGTACATTGGCGTCGTTATGTTGTCTTATGAGTTCGGCTATGTCTTTGTTCCAAGCCAATCCGGCACGCACTCCCTGGTGTTTGTTGAGCGTAATTGCCATGCCTTCGCCGCTTCCGCAGATTGCGATTCCTGGATAGACTTCACCTTTTTCGACAGCTTCGGCCAGCGAGTGTGCATAGTCGGGATAATCACAACTGAGGTCACTGTTGCATCCGAAATCTTTATACGGATACTTCTTTTCTTCCAAATATTGAACAACGAACTGTTTCAACGGAAAGCCTGCGTGGTCGCAAGCAATTCCTACTGTTTTTACTTCCATAAGCTTTTCTTGTTTTTGAGGAGTGCAGAACTGATATCTACACTCGGGTTAAACTTATTGTTCTAAAAAAATCTTCACTTGTTTATAAACATTTTCGGCGGTGAAACCCAGTTTCTCATCAAGAACTTTATATGGGGCGGAATAGCCGAATTTGGTCATGCCGTAGACCTTGCCTTTCGAACCTACAAGCCCTTCGAGAGTTACCGGTAGTCCAGCAGTCAACCCAAAGATACGTGTATTACTCGGCAGAACCTTTTCTTGATAATCCTGCGGCTGACAGCGGAACAATCCTTCAGACGGGGCACTAACAACACGAACTTTGATTCCATCTTTTCTTAGCAGTTCGGCTCCACCTATGCAGGTACTTACTTCCGATCCGCTGGCTACAAGAATAATATCGTGGGGTTCGTTCGAACCAGATACGACATAGGCTCCGCGTCGTACTTGTTCAGCATTATTTTCTTCGGGCAAACTGTTTACATTTTGTCGTGAAAGGATGAGAGCTGTTGGAGTCGACATGTTTTCCATTGCCAATTGCCAGCAAACGGTGGTTTCGGAGCTATCGGCCGGCCGGAACACTCTAACAGAATCTTCGTCATTGTGATTTTTCAGTTTTTCCATTAGGCGTATCTGTGCTTCCTGCTCCACAGGTTCGTGAGTCGGACCGTCTTCACCTACACGGAAGGCGTCGTGACTCCAAACGAATTTTACTGGAACTTTCATTAGTGCGGCCATTCTGATTGCGGGTTTCATGTAGTCGGAGAAAACGAAGAATGTTCCCATAGCAGAAATGACTCCGCCATGCAACATCATTCCGATGCACATGCAGCCCATTGCTAACTCGCTAACTCCGGCTTGGAAGAATGCTCCGCCGAAATCGTTTCGTGTCAACGGACGAGTGTGTTTCAAGAATCCGTCGGTTTTATCGGAGTTACTTAAATCGGCTGAAGATACTATCATATTCGGAACCTGTTCGGCAAGAAGTTCCAAGCAAGCGGCCGATGCATTACGTGTTGCAATGTCGCGCTTCTGAACTAATCCACTCCAATCGATTTCGGGAGCTTCAGACGAGAACCATTTCTCGAACTTTTCATTCAGTTCAGGATTATTCTTTGCCCATTCGGCTTCTGCAGCATGCCGAGCAGCAACAATTTTGCGGAGTTCTTCTTTTCGGGTGTTATATAAATCTTGAACCTCCGGGAATATCTGGAAGGGATTATCAGCGTCGCCCCCGAGATTCCGAACCGAATTATTGTAAGCTTCGCCTCCGAGTGGTGCGCCGTGAGTTTTCATGGAGCCTTCGTACGACGAGCCATCGTCTTTCAACGCTCCTTTCGCCATGATAGTTTTACCGATAATCAGTGTTGGCCTATCTTTCTCTTTATTTGCATCTGAGAGTGCTTTTCGGATTTCGTCGACATCATTTCCGTTGATGGTTATTACATTCCATCCCCAGGCACGATATTTCATTGCTGTGTCTTCTTGCATCACGGAATCGCACATTGTTGATAGTTGAACATCGTTAGAATCGTAGAACATTATTAGGTTGTTAAGTCCCAGTGTTCCGGCTAATCGACCAACTTCGGCGCTTATTCCTTCTTGTACGCCGCCGTCTGAAATATATGCGTAAATTTTGTGCTGCATCATTGTATTGCCCAGGCGTGCTTCGAGAAATTTCTCGGCTACAGCGGCTCCGGCAGCATAGGCGTGTCCCTGTCCTAACGGTCCGGATGAGTTTTCGATTCCATGAATCAGGTCACGTTCGGGATGTCCCGGTGTTACTGAGCCCCATTGTCGAAATTGTTTGATGTCGTCCATAGAGAATCGTCCCTGTAAGGTCAATGCTGCATAGAGCATGGGTGACATATGTCCGGGGTCGAGATAGAAACGGTCTCTTCCGGCCCATTCCGGCTGGTCGGGGTCGTAGATTAAAAACTCGGAGAAGAGCACATTTATAAAATCGGCTCCTCCCATTGCGCCGCCAGGATGACCAGACTTGGCTTTCTCAACCATAGAGATTGCAAGGATTCTGATATTGTCTGCTGCACGGTTCATTAGATTTTTGTTATTCATACATTAGGTGTTTTTTCTTATTATGATTGCAAATGTACTAAAATTTATCGCCGGCCGGTTTTGTATAAGGTGCAAGATACCGAGTAGAGCGTTAGCTCGCATGTAGGGACAGACTCCGAGGGGTGATTTGCTGTCCGATACGTCTGTCAGCCACTTGCCCGACAAGGGCAGGATAATTTCTCTTAAACCGAACACATGTATAAAAACGGTCCGACCTGCACGCGTCGTCATGACGACACGTGCAGGTCGGAATGATTATATAAACGATATTTTATTTGTTTCCTATGGGTATCGGACAGTAAATCACCCCTCGGGGTCTGTCCTTACATACGTAGACACCCCATCAACCCAATCGATGCCAATTCGGCCGTTAGGCCGCATGTAGGGACAGACCCCGTGTCTGTCCGC
>ERZ773067.1124-NODE-1124-length-14735-cov-3.406948_pt1 | contig 14735 bp, 9 predicted proteins | sample MGYA00580622_ERZ773067 | MGnify/ENA primary metagenome ERZ773067 (study PRJEB29015, sample SAMEA2737998) | human oral metagenome | biome: human oral; feature: human-associated habitat; material: dental | place: China | collected 2113 ...
CTCGAAAAAGAAAAATATCATTTTCAAGAGCACTGCCGCTCACGTTTGCCATCCTGAGATAGAGTCCGCTTCTTGAGGTTTTTGCAGTGGGAGCATTTGTATTTACAGTGGCATCAAGTACCGCAAATACTCCGCTTGCACGTGTAACATGTAATTTACTTTCAAGCAGCAAATACATATTCTCCTGTATTTTTTTTAATCCGTCTTCGTTATTTTCAAGTTCTTTAATATCATACGGATATGTCAGTACTTCCCTTTCAAGAGAAGATGTAATCCTTTTTGACAAATCTATGCCATTACTTGCAAAAAGCTCCATCCTGTCTTTTAAATCTTTCTTTTGGTTTTCCAACTGTAATTGCAGACTTTGCTCAAGCCTTCTGCCACTTTCTGAAAATACCCCCGCTGCTGTCAGCATTAAAAGCAGTATGCCGGTGCCTCCAAGTACCAGACAACACAGATACAGCATAAGCTTACCTCTCATCGACTTACTTTGATGATTAATGCCGCTAAGCAATTCTAAAAACGAAAACCTTTTCTTTTTCTGTTCTGACTTGGAATCCTTCTTTTTTTGTTCCATCGTATTTCCTTTAACTACTCCATTGCCTTGATCAAATTGTCATATGCCTCTTGAACAAATTTACTCTTATCTACAGTATTGTCATTTGCATATTCTTCCTGATATTCCTGACGCTCTCTGTCAAGTTCCAGTCTCACGTTTTTTTCAAATCTCATCTCTAAATCAAGATAATTGGGAAGTTGTGGTGCAACATAGAAACGATAATTTTCCTGAGTCTCCTTTAAGGCTTCATAAAGGCTTCTGTATTTTGAACTTTCAAGTCTTTTTACATACTCCGGAAGTATCTTAAAGGCATCTTTTGTTACAGGCATATACCCCGTTTTGGTTACAAATTCCACATTATTTTCCGGTTCCGTAAGCCATTTTATAAAATCGGCTGCAGCCTTTTCTCTTTCCTCTGTAGATTTTGTAATACAGAAACCTGCTCCCCTTTGCATAACAAGTTTCTCTCCGCCTTCAAATATAGGTGCAGGATGAGCTGCTACCTCAATCGGTTCCGATACATTGTTTTCATAGGTAACAACATCTTCATAATACAATACACTCGCAGAAGAAGCCATACTTACAATCGCTCCTCCGGTACGCAAAGGCTCTGTAGCATAACCTTCTCTAAGCCATATTCCACCTGAAATAGCCGCATCCGCATAAGGACGCCAAACCCTCTTAAACTGAGGTCCGAAGGTAAGGCTTCCCTTATTATCATTTTCTGCAAAGAATTTTTCTCCCAAAGATTCACAGCCTACCTGAAAATAGTTAAAATGGTAGTCATGTACAAAAAAACTCTTCCCATCATTTTTTATATCCGGCGTCTTTGCGTCTGTCCACTCGGTATACTGCTTAGCCATTTTAAAAAGTCCTTCCCAGGTAGCAAGGTCCTTTTCATCTGCTCCGGTTTCAGCGGCAAATCGGTCAAACAGTGTTTTATTTACAAACATAATCTCTGTGGATTTTGCTACCGGAAATACCAGAAGCTTATCATCTATCATTCCTTCTTCAATAAATTCCGGAAAATATTTAGACAATTCGTCTTCTGTAAAATATTTTTTATAATCTACCAAAATACTTGAATCAGGCAAAGAAAGTACAGTCTTGGGATAGGACACGAAAATATCCGGAAGTTCTGCCGCTCCCGGCTCATTCTTCCCTGCCGCAAGTACGGCTTCATGTATGGTATTGGTATTGGATACGCTTGTCACCTGTACATAGATACCCTCTTCCTTGCCATAAGTATCATTAAACCGGTCTATTATTTTATTTAAAGGAGAATCTACCTGACCTCCGTACACATGCCAAAGTGTCAGAACAACCGGTTCACTTTTTTTAGCAGAACCTTGACAGCCTGATACGGTAAACGAAAGTATAAGAATCGACACTGCAATAATTAAAAATCTTTCCCTTATTTTTCCCTGTTTTCTTCCCATACCTTCTCTCCCTTGTATGATTTACAATTTTTTACTCTTTTTATACATTATAACAAATTCTTGCATTAATTTAAATGCAAAATGTCCAAAAAAATAACCCCCATTACTGAGGGTTATATTATATGTCGGGGCTTATTTTTTGTAATGGCTTTTACCGCTTCGGAATGAATATTGATATGGAAAATCCGGTTTTTACAGGGTTAAGTTTTAACCCATAGTCATTCCCAAAATATAGCTTCAGCCTTTCATGAACACTTCTCAGTCCAAAGCCGCAATTTTTGCTTTCTCCAATCAAATCACCCAGTTCTCTTTCTCCGCTGCCAATTCCATCATCTTCAACTCTTATTTCAACCTTCTCATCTACCCGGTCAGTATAAATTCTAAGATATCCAAAATGTTTTGCAGGTTTTATACCATGATAAATTGCATTTTCAACCAATGGCTCTATACTAAGTTTAGGGATAGGCGTTTCCATAAGCTCTTCTTCTATTTCTTCTATTGAGAAATCAAAAATATCAGAGTAACGATTCTTTTGAATCATCAGATAATTTCTGACACCATTCATTTCCTCTCTTAATGAAATTATCTCTTTGCCACCACTTAATGCTACACGGTAAAAATCCGCCAATGCCTTGGTCATACCTCCGGCTTCCTCACTTCTGCCCATGCTGCACAGTACATAAATCAAATCAAGCGCATTATATAAAAAATGAGGTTTTATCTGTGTCTGAATAAGTGAAAATTCATATTCTCTTTTCTGCTTTTGTTCTGTCTTAATATCATTTAGCAGAGCCTTTATTCTATCAACCATTTCATTGAATACAGAAGTGAGCACACCTATTTCATCTTGCGAATGATATACAGATGCAACATTCAAATCTCCTCCCTTAACCCTGCTCATATCCCTCTCAAGTCTTCTTAGCGGATTGACTATTAGCTTAGCCAGAAGCTCCAGACAAATAACCGATATCGCAGAACAAATCAGAGCTATTATAATGATGTATTTTATAAGTCTGAAATTATCTGAGAGCAATTCATTCATATCCGATTCTGTAATTAAAGTCCAGTCAAAAATACCTATATTATATTCTGAACACAATTTTTCTTTACCATTTTTTTCTTTATTGTAAAATGCAATATTTCCTTTATTGGGATTAGTATTCAGGTTAATCTTATTAAAAATTGATTTATTTTCCACAGAAGAAATAATCTGTCCGGACTCCACGATGGCAATATCCATATTCTCAGAATACTTACTGTTATAGATTTCCGATATTGTTTTTTCTTTAATATAAATAAGCAATATCCCAACCGGTTCATGTGTATCTATCTGAAGTATCTTCCTTGCTAAAACTAAATGCGGCTCTGTCTTTTGCTTTGTCATAACATCAATATCGCTCATCGGATACCATTTTGTCAGATTTGAATCTGACAGATCATCTTCAATACCATCCATATAAATATTGCTGACTCCTCTATTACCGGTACTTATTACATTACCATTCCCGGCAACAAATACAATCCGATCTATATTATTAAACATTTGTCTTGCAATATCCAGATGGTTATTGATACCATGATAAAACTTCAACTGTCTGATCCCGCTTTTCTCATACCTAATCAGTGCCAATATATTATTAATGCTAAGGTTTAGCATTTCAGAACAGCTTTCAGCATTTTCTATTACCGAAATTATCTGATTGCCTATAAGTCTTGAGTTTTCTGTTATATTGTTTTGTGCCCCTGATACAGCCACCTCAGTATAAATTGAATTAGCTAAAAAAAGAATTACTCCAATCGGAAAAAGTAGTAGTGAAATATAGGCAGTAACTATTTTCTGTCGTATTGTTAAATTCTTAAAAAAATCCTTTACATTTTTCATCCTATTCTCCCCGTATACCGATAGTTCATTATAATCTAATATATTTCGGTTAAATTAAATATATAGGAAACGTATGATTATTTCCATACATTTCCTATATATTTATCCTTAATTATTTAATTCCTGCATAATACGTCTGACTATCTTCTCCAACTCCTCCAATGAAAAATTTTTTTCAGCCAGTTTATAATTCTTGTCTACAATTTTTTTATACTGTTCCTTATCCTGTAAAACAGAAATAATCTTTTGTACGGCTTCCGATATTATATTTTCAGGTAGTACGGCAAGCCCAAGTTCATCATATGCTTTAACCTTATCACCTAAAGAGATAATATCAAAACCCACTTTTTTCAAATCTGAGATATACACCGGGTATTCAAATGCAATAATTGGAAGTTTTGCAAAAACAGCTTCAATAAACTGATTTCCCCATCCCTCCCATAAGCTCGGATAAGTAACTATATCTGCATATACATAGCTATCCCAAAGAGAATATATCTTTTCTCCATTAATTTCCCCACGGCTATGGCTTACATGTGAGCCAATAAACTTTATTTCTACACCTTTTTCGACTGCTTTCTTTTTAATATTTTCATAATAATTACCTGATATTCCAAAGTTCTCAACATAACCGGCACATAAAAGTATGTTGCGGCTGTCAGCAGTGAACACCTTACCATTATACAGAGTTTTTCCTAAAAGTTCATTTCTGTTTTTATTTAGTTTTGCGATAACTTCAATAGCAGATTCGATTCCTTTTCTGTCTAAAATCCGTGTTGCCTGTAAAAATACAATATCATTTTCCTTTATGCCAAAGTTTTTTCTAAAATCCCGGTTGTACTCATCCTTTTCCCAGGCATTCTGCTTAAAATCAAACACATTAGGCACTATCTCTGCAGTAATTCCTTTTTTCTGCTCTAATTGCTTTTTCGCAAGATAATTTATTACTATATTTTTTACGTTTTTCCCTTGCGGAGGGGCATTATTATCCAAAATATCCCAAACGGTCTTACAGGTTGGCTCTACTTCACCACTATCTTCAAAATAAAAGTCATGGCTATGCACAATAGTCGGTAACTTAGTTTCTTTTATTACCTCATTAAGTGCAAGAACCGCCGGAATATGGTATCCTACCGATAACAGATTATTAGGTATTAAAACTTCAATTTTATTCTCTCTGATAAAATTTATAATATCCTTTTTTAAAGTTCGGGCCTGCCCTTCTATTTCTCTTTTCAGTTCCTCCTCACTATTATAATCTGTCAATTTTACGGTTGCATTACGTAGTATTTTATATGTGACAGGATGATTAAATGATAATTCCGGTATGCAAAAAACTCCTTCCACATCGTCATTCCCTGCACAATAGAAAACCTCATGTCCCATTCTCTCTAAAACTACTCTCCATTTATCAACTTCAAGAGAGACTCCGTCAGTTTTTCCCAATGCATTATGTATAAAGGCAACTCTACTCATTTTCCCTCCAATTAATCCTGATAAACCTCAATCAGTCTGACTGCATGCCCACTGTTTGTATTTCCGCCAACAGTTTTTTCTACATTCATTCTTATGAAACGGGCTACTGTACTATCAAAAAGATAAACCTTAGGCAAACCATCATTTCTTCTCTCATAGGCAACTACTGTCCAGTTTTTATTATCAACCGATACTTCCAAATTGAAAATTTCAGCATACTTCTCCCTGTCAGTTGTCACATGGATACGGTTTATAATAGTTGGTCGTCCCAAATCAACGCTCGGATTCCATGGGATATCCCTATCAGCCTGTGTATATGCTGACAGACTTCCGTTTGTACAATTACTAAAGGTACCATCAACACTTGGTACTATATCAGCCCTTACACCTTTACGATAAGCCAGGTTTTTCTTTACATTCAGCATTTTTAGTTCAATTTCTATTTTTCTTGTCTTTCCTTCCGTTATGACAGTGCCGTCTTTATCTTCCAAATATCCACCATTTACTGAGATTATGTTCCATTTCATAAAAGGCAAATCTATAATAAATTTTCCTTTAGGGATATCACCGGAGAAAAATATTTTAATATATTTCTGCGCCTGCCCTTCTATACGAACGCCAATCCTGTGATTTCCCGCTATAGGATAGTTATCAAGTTCAATAACTTTTCCATCATATAGCCACTCTTCGGGTATTCCTCTTCCAACAATAATATCTCCGTTCGTCTTTTCCGCTAATATTGATTCAATCAGGGCTTTGGACGCACAGGCCTGTCCCCACATATGCGGACAGGATCCGTCACCGCTGACAGGATGAAATCCATACCACTTCCCCTGCTCTGCTTCCCCGGCGCTCTCCCACCAGCTATAAGGACCTGACATTCCAAATGAAATCATAGCCTGATAACAATAAATTGCTTCAGAACGGTATTTTTCGCTTCGCAAACCTGTAGCTGCAAGACCGGCATTATATGAACCGATTCTGTCACTATAAGTACCTCCGCCAAATGAATGTGGAAATAGTCCGGCTTCTCTTCCTCTGGAAAAACCATAATCATATGTAGCATCAATCAGTTTAATCATGATGCTATCCTGCTTTGCACCAAACAGATAACCATCCCAAGCCCAACGGCCAAATAAAAACATAGATGCCCAGTTAGTGTTACGTGGGTTACGGCATACATTTTCACTATTCGGCTCCACCATAGAGCAGGGTAAATAGTTAATGCCATACCGTGAAATTGTTGCTTCCAAAGTTTGGTTACAAGCCTTCAATAGTTTCTGATAAGTTTTAACCGCCCATTTTTCTTCATCCTTATGTCCAAGTATTTCACAAATATACTTGAATGCTGTAAGTCCCATTAAAACTGACCAGTTATCCACCGTCCAGTTTCCTATATTATCAATGTCCCATGTTTGTTTTACTATCCCCCCCGGGCCTGTCAAGTCAGCTTCAATCTTATATGCAAATCCCTTTATGATTTCATATTTTTCTTCTATAAATTCCTTATCCCCTGTCTTTAACAGATATAATGCAAACGGCCAGGCGTATTTCCATTTTGCATCATCATATTGAATTTGTGACTCTATCCCATCCAGGAATATTTTTGCATCCTTAAAATCTCCCAATGTCAGAAGTCCGATAAGGATTCCAATCGCATCGTGATCAAAAACTTCATCATACCCGTTCTCACCAACATTGAGATGATATCCATCTTTTACAATATGAGTATATATAAACCCCGCTTTGTAGGCCTCAATCAGTCGGCTGTCCGGCAGTTCCTTAAGTCTTACAATTTTATCCAATCTGTCATCCCAGTAGACCTTCATCCTTTTATAGTGTAGTTCAAAGCCTCCAAGTCCTACCATCTCCTCATCTTCAGGCCATCCCTGTTCACCTCCGAAACGGTCTGCTGCTATTACATAATCAAAATTTGTACTTTCTCCCGCTTTAATCTTTTCTTCTGCTTTATTTAAGCTTATAACCGGTCCGACCGGCTCGGGCAAAAGCACAATATCCTGCATAGTTTTATTCTCAATACTCACACGACTATAAACAGCAACAAAATCCTCTCCTTTAACTCTTACTTTATCACAAAAATTTAGGATTTTTACTATGCAACCCTTCTTCTCAAACTCTGTTATCAGGCAGGGCAGATATCCCTCACTATTATACCAGTCAAAATGTTCTACTCCCTGGCTAATAAGAAAATCTACAGTCACATTCTTACTATCCCGAATATAGTATCCGCCCTCCATATAGGCGATTACTCCATCCTTGTCTCCATCCCAGCCAATTACAGAAGCTTTGCTGGTATCAATCTCTATTTTCTCCATACTTTTCCCCCTTCTGTTCTAACCCTTTATTGATGAGCCTGCAGCCACTGCCTTTTCAATCTGCTGACTGAAAGCCAGATACAGCAAAATAGTAGGGATACTGGAAATGACAAGTGAGGCCGCCATTGCTCCCCAGTCTGTTGAAAACTGTCCCTGAAACTTAACCAGACCTATTGGCAGGGTATTGAGCTCTTTTTTCGCAATTACTACTAAAGCAATCATAAACTCATTCCAAGAAAATAACATAGTAAAAAGTGCACAACTTACAATGGCAGGCTTTACCAACGGTAAAATGATTTTTAGAAATATTGAATAGATACTTGCGCCGTCCATTGCCGCAGCTTCTTCCATTTCCACAGGCAGTTGTCTTAAATACCCATAAAAAATCGTAATTATGAATGGTGTCTGAAATGCTACATATGGCAGAATTACAGATAATAAGGTGTCATTAACATGTAAATCCTTTACAAGAATAACAAGCGGAATTAGAATTATCTGCGCCGGAATAAACATTCCCACGCTAACATAAGTTTTTACCGCTCCGGACAGTTTCCAGTCCATTCTTGCTATTGCATAGGCAAACATCATAGCCAGGCAAACTGTTAAAAACACTGTTGCAACCGTTACAAATACGCTGTTACTGAAATATTGCACAACATCGTATTCAAACCAGGCTTTCACATAATTAATAAACCTAAATTCTGCGGGTATGCCAAATGGATTAGTTGAAAAAATTTCTTCATTATTTTTGAATGAGTTAAAAATCATCCACAACAAAGGATAAACAGATAAGACAGTATACAATCCCAAGGCACTGTATGTTACAAGACAACTGATTTTTCCTGATTTTTTATCCATAATTCCTTTACAATTCAAACCCTAAAGAGAGATTGAATTTCCCCTTTCTCCCGGATATCACCGGATAATCATCAATACATCAGTCTTTCTCTTGCTACAAATCTATTAATAAGCAAGGTAAAACACAGGCATTCTAAAACTAAAGATATTGCTACCGCACAGGCATATCCGAAGTTATTCATAACATAGGCACTTTTATACATCATATAACTTAATGTTGATGTCTGGTTTCCCGGACCACCGCTTGTCATTATAAATATGTGTTCAAAAGCACGTAAGCCACCTGTCAAAATCAATATTAAAAGTAGTTTGTAGGTTTCTGCCAACATAGGAATAATCACTTTAATATAAGCCTGTATAGGCCTTGCACCATCGGTTACCGCAGCTTCATAATACTGATCCGGAATAGCCTTAATTGCAGTATATATTAATAAAATAGTATTACCTATACCCTGCCAGGCAGCCACAAACGCCATTATCAGAATAGCCGGTATTCCCTGCGCCAGCCAATTTTGCCTATATGATAATCCAAGTAATTCAAATAACTTATTCAAAAGTCCCATATTACTGGCATCACTGGCAAGGATTGCAAGCCATAGTTTGCACACAATAACAATTGAAAGAGTACTTGGAATAAAATATGCTGAGCGGAAAAATTTCCTTCCCCTGATTTTCTTTGATGCCAATGTAAATGCAATTACACTTCCCAGTCCTATCTGATATACAACAGTGACAAGCGGAAACAGTAATCCGTTTATAAGTGAAACTTTGAAAGTTTTATCCCTGGTAAACAATTTTATATAGTGCTTTAGACCTACAAATTCACCTATATTAATTCCATCCCATTCATACAGACTTTTAATAGCCGTCTGTATTATAGGATAAAAAACTAATACTGTGTAAAGCAGCAGAGTCGGTAAAACAAAAATAGCAATCGCCACCTTATTTCCTGTAACTTTCTTCATGCTATCCCTCTTTTCTGTATGATTGACTCTTATATTTTATAAACGGGCTGCCAAAATACAGCAACCCGTTTTTTATATCATTTCTAAAATTAAAAATAATCACTAATTACCAATCCTATTTTTTTATTGCATCATCAATATCTTTAACAAAATCTTCTGCAGACAGAGAACCTGTTAAAAGCTCTTGAGACTTATCTTCCATTACTGTTTTCAGTTCCTGATTAGTAAGGTTCCAGTCAAAAGCTGACATACTCTTAAAGTTCTTATTATCTGTTACATACTGCTGCATAACAGGTCCAAGCTTAGCCTTTGTATCAGGAACGGATTTAAATATTGAAGCTCCGCCTTCCAGAACAACAAAAGCTTCGTTTAACTTCTGGCTCAACCGGATGGCAAATTCAGCAGCTATTTCTTTATGCTTGCTGTAGGAAGGTACTGAAAATCCTCCCTGACTATAACCTCCACTCATATTCCAGCGACAGCTTTCTTCCTTGCCTGCATCCGCCAAAGGATAATAAAGCAAAGCTAGTTTATCTCCCATCTTCTCTTCAAAACCATTAAGCGCCCAGGTTCCTGTCATAAACATAGCCGCCTTACCGGAAGTAAACATGGCTTCAGCCTGATCATATGTTGTATTAAATACATCCTGTGATAACATACCTTCCTTAACTAAACCCAACAGTTTATTTGCGGCCTTTACATAAGGCTCCTCCGTAGCAGAGGCCTCTCCTCTGTCCAGCGCAGCTATACCGGCCGCCTTTTCTCTTGTTACCATGATATCATAAAGGTGAAGACACCATGCTTTTTCTTTTCCGAACAAGGCATAAGGCAAAATATCTTTTTCTCTAAAAGCTTTCACTGCTGCAAGGAATTCATCATAATTTTCAGGAATCTTTACTCCATTGTTCTTAAAAACTTCTTTATTAGCATAAAAAGAGTTAACCCAAGGAGACTGCCATGGAACAGCATAAATATGACCGTCCGGCATGTATAGGGCAGATTTGTATGATTCAACCATACTGTCTTCTATTTCTGCTTTCTTTACATAATCATCAAGCTGCAACAATGCCCCTGATTTATTGAACAGTTCTATTCCTACTGCATCGGACTTGAATACATCCGGCAGATTACCTGATGCCGCATATGTCATCAGTTTCTGTCCATCATCCTGTGGTGCCGCTTCTATTTCCACAGTCACATTTGGCATAATTTCTTTCATTTTTTCCAGAGCATAGTCTAAAGTTCTGATTTCCTGATCTGCAGAATAGTTTGCAAACAAAGTCAAAGTGACCTTTTCATCTGTTGTTGATTTATTCTCCGTTACTGAAGCTTTAGCGGATTCAGTCCCCTTAGTTTCAGTCTTGGATGACGTCATACTTTTTGATGTTTCCGGGGTTTTGGCAGATGTTCCGCACGAAACCAGAAAAATTGCTGCTGCACACAAGCATGCTACTGTCTTAACTGTTTTCTTCATAATCCTCCTCCTTACTGTAAATAAAACTTTTCATATTACTTATCAATACTCCATGACACCAAGTCAGCCTTAAGACCAATTTGAGACTATCAAAGCTCTCACATGGATTTATTGTCTTTATTATACCTAAAAATTCTCTTCCTAAGAATGTATATTTCGTGACTATTTTGAAAAAAACGAGACAAATTTAGAATTTTTATCTTATTTTTTCTTTTAATTCTTAAGTTCTCAAATTTCATAATATTCACTTGGGGATTTACCAAAATATTTTTTAAATACCTTACTTAAATAGCCACTGTCATTGAAGCCTACCATTTCTGAAATATCACTCAGCTTATAGCGGTCTTGCACCAATAGTTCCCTGGCTTTTTCCATGCGGATTTGTGTCAGAAAATCCGTGATTTTCATGTTGAATTCTTTCTTAAATGTGCGACGCAGATAACTCGAATCTACATATAATACGGCTGCAATCTGCTCGACTGTAAGTTCCGGCTTAGTATAATTTTCCTCTATATATTTCTTTACATTATAAGCAGTCTTCCTTGAGCGGGAATACTTATTGTGATTAAAGAATTCTATTGTTTTTCTATAAACCTCCTTGATATCCTCAAACACATCTTCAATATATGATTTTTTGTGAATATCTATGTATGCACTAATATCCTCACCCAGAACTTCTTTAATATCCTTATTATTTTCTGTAATATGTGAAAAACATATTGAAAGAAGTCCTAAAGAAATAACATATACATATTCTATTTGCAAATGCTGTCCAATAATATAAATACAAACCTGATTTAATATTCTATCCACGCCTTCCACATCATAAATACGCAGAGCTGCTTCAATTTTTCTATTCAGCTCCCCCGCATAAAACCCTATATTCTGATATTCTCTTGACAGTTCATTATAAAGCATAACTTTTCCACTACCATACAAAAGTTTACTTTGTAAAACAGTAATTGATTGTCTATATGAAACCTTTATATTTTCAAGACCTGATTTAACCTCACCTATTCCAACAGATACCGAAAAGCCCAGATATTTTTTCACATTTTCTGAGAAACCCGTATATTCCTCCATTGTAATATTATTATCCAGATTATAATCTTCCAATTCCAGAACCGAAATTATCCTGTCCTCTGCCCCCAAAAAAGCAAAGTGATTCACTCCAATTTCTATTGATTCTTCCAGTATATTTAATACTGCGTTTTTCCACAGTCTGATTTCATTATTTGTTTTAAACTTATCATAGAGGAAGTCAATTTCAATGCTGCTCACCCTGAAATTTTCCGTTTTAACAGTTAAGTCATACCTGCTTAATTGTTGCCTTACTTCCATTACATTTAGCATATTCTCTTCATCAATTAACGAACGTAAAAAAAATTCTCTCAGCAATTTCTGTTCCTTCCTATGAAGGCTCTTTTCTTCTCCCAATATCTGTAAACGTTTTTTTTGCTTTAACAGTATGCTAAGTAATTCATCTTTACTAAATGGTTTCAAAATAAAATCATTAACTCCGATTCCAATTGCTCTACGTGCATATTCAAACTCATTATATCCTGTCACAAGTACAATAATAATATCATTATACTTTTTGTGTATTATTTCTGCTGCAAGCAGTCCATCAAGTTCGGGCATATTGATATCAGCAAAAATTATATCAGCTCTTTTTTTATCCACTAAATCCACCAGTTCTTGTCCGTTTTTCGCCTCACCTGCTAATCTGAATCCATAATCCTGCCAGTTTATAACCGTCTTTAAGTATTCTCTAAAAATACTTTCATCATCTGCTATATATACATCAAACATTCTATACCCTCAACTTTTTAGAATAATTGCAATAAATTATCATAGATATTCTCTATGCTTTACAGTCTTATTCTAATACAAATAATATCATTTATAAACTGTTTATCAAATTTCTTGCAGGTGCTTCAGTGAAAACATGAATAAAATACTAAGTTAAAGTTTTCCTGTTAGTTATGAGATTATATATTGTTTCAACATTAATATATCCGCACAAGTATCTAGTCAAACGGCAGGAAAAGTCTGCCATATGACTGTTACTTGTGCGGATAGGTATATTTCATATATTCGGTAAATCCATCCTTAGTTTCTGTTTCTTCCGCTTCTTACATTGTTGGTTCCAAAATAAAAACCATGGCGGTTTTCAAAGTTATTCTCAGAAAGATCCAATTCTGTACCTGTTTTAAGCTTTATGTGGGATTCCAAAGCTCCAAGTGCTGCAAACGATCTGCAACCTCCATCTCTAAACTGATTTTTAATCTTAGTTACAGCCTTTTGTTCTCTGAGATCATATTTTCTATAAACTTTGCCATTTGCCTCAAGCTGTGGTACAGGTTTGTCTACGAATTTTAACTTTACATTTTTTATCTTCCAAACCATTTCCAAAATGTCTTTGATAGTAAATGATACTGTTAAACCTTCTGCCTTATTCTCATTAATAAGTTTATCAGAAACTTTAAGCTTTATTTTATTGGTTTTTTTTATCAAATCCCATGGTGATATTATCTGTATATCCATCAGCAATAACTTCACTAAATAAATGAATATCTTCATCACCGAAATTTCGTCCAAGACTTGCCGACAATTCATCTATCCCCCTGAACGGATTGTCCAATTCTGCCTCATTACCTGTTACAATCACTTCTTTATTGAAAGGTACGGTCTGTCCTGAAAAGTTCAAACTCCAGCCGGGCTCTTCATTTGACACCTGTATCTGTCTTTCAGCAATATAATCCCCAAGCCCCGTATAGTCGCTTATATTATTTCCTGATAAGTCCAAATTTTTGATTTTATTTAATGTTTCAAGTCCCTTTAGGTGCCAGAGACATAAGCAAATAAACAACTATTGTCACTCCCAAAAAAGTCGGTATCATGAGCAACAGCCTTTTTAATACGTATTTCTTCATATATAATCCACATAGTTCTGTAGTTGTATTGTTAATAAGGTTCACAAATTATATCCAAAAGCAAGGCTTATTGTAGCCTTTTTTCAGATAGTTTTCAACAATTATAGATAAATACAATATTTTACTGTATTTATATCAGTTTATGTTCTACTAGAAAGGAAGTTTCTACAAAGTGTCCAGGCTTATATTCTGTAAGTTCAGATTCTTCAGGTATGAAACTTGTTTCAGATACATCACCAACCGGACTTCTCAGATACGTTTCTTCCATTTCCACTTTTTCATGTCTCTTAAAATCCGGATCTGCTATTGGAACAGCCGAAATAAGCGACTTTGTATAGCTATGCACAGGATTACTGTATACATCTTCAGGTTTTCCTAATTCTACAACTTTTCCTCTGTACATTACTGCCACCCTGTCTGAAATATATTTTACCATTGACAGGTCATGTGCAATAAAAAGAAGTGTAAGATTACGCTGTTTCTGTAATTCCTTCAGAAGATTTACAACTTGTGCCTGTATTGAAACATCAAGAGCAGAAATAGGCTCATCGCATACAAGGATTTCAGGGTCTACTCCCAAAGCCCTCGCTATTCCTATCCTCTGTCTCTGGCCTCCTGAAAATTCATGTGGAAATCTGCTGGCATGTTCCCTGTTAAGTCCTACAATCTCAAGAAGATTATACACTTTTTCCATTCTTTCCTTTTTTGAACTTGCCAGTTTGTGAATATCTATTCCTTCTGCAACAATATCTCCTACTGTCATTCTTGGATTTAGTGAAGCCTGGGGATCCTGAAATATCATCTGTATTT
>ERZ773067.1125-NODE-1125-length-14724-cov-11.276092_pt1 | contig 14724 bp, 15 predicted proteins | sample MGYA00580622_ERZ773067 | MGnify/ENA primary metagenome ERZ773067 (study PRJEB29015, sample SAMEA2737998) | human oral metagenome | biome: human oral; feature: human-associated habitat; material: dental | place: China | collected 2113 ...
AGTGATGCGAGTGTGTCAACCCACATCCTGCCGGAGGCCTTCACGCAACCTCAGCACTGTTCACAACCTCCCAAGGAAGTACACCTAGCCCTCGATATATGAGTTTCCATACCAAGGACGGGAGGCCACCACGCCGAGGCTCTATGCAGTTCCGGCCTGCTCGGCGTGTCAGTCACCGACTTGCCCGACGGGACTTCACCGCCTCGGCAGATCGGCGAAAAGGAGGCGGATGCATCGAGCTGGGCAAGATCGCTCCAACAGAAAATCAGCGAACCTGCCCCCAGCCCGACGACAGAGCCGACAACCAGATCTGTAACAAGATCGAAAGGGTGATAGCCAACATGACCTGACGTATCCCGCACACCTGATCAATCTCGGGAAGTCGACATACTATCCATCATGTAAAACATGATAAGACAAATGTAGGCACCTATACTTAGCCATGCGTTAATAGCACCAAGAACACACGCAAATATATACAAAAAGGGACCAAGAGCGAATCGCAAACTCATCCTTCGGACCACAGATTCTGAAATCTCAATCTTCAGGTTGTTAGGGTTCCGAATAGCTGAATGCCACAAAGCGTTGAAAAGTAGTCCACCAATCACCATCACGCTGCCGTAAAAAACCGCACCCACACGAGCTTCCGATCCGACCTCCAAGCTGTCAGTGAGGACGGAAGTGGCAAACGGCAAAAAGACAACATCCAGTAGCAATAAAAGGTTAAAAATCAACACCCGCTGATCGACCACACGGAGAATATGAAAAACAGCGTGATGGTTAAGCCATACCTGACCGATGAGCATGAAACTCAACACGAACCCAACATAAGTTGGCCATAACGCGACCAAATCGCCCAGTAAGTCCCCATGATACTCAGGGAGCTTAATCTCGAGACTAAGCAATGTTATGGCGATCGCCATAACTCCGTCGCTGAATGCCTCCAGCCTGCCCGAAACGAGTTCCGGAAAATTATTCGTTTCCCTGTCGTCCTTGACAACAGCACTTTTCGATGATCGCTTTAAAAATATCACCATGCAATCACCTTTCTGTCACGGAGAAACATGCCGTTGATGCGTGTCTTATTGCGGCGAGTAGCTAGCCACACAATAGTATCTGCTCCCTCTGTAGCGCTCCTTGGAGCACCGGCTCCACCCATATCCGTTCGAACCCATCCTGGGCAAACTGCATTTACCTCGACAGGAGCAACAGCGCATTTGGAAGCGACAATCGTTAGCGCATTCAAAGAAGCTTTTGCAATACCATACGCCGCCGGGCCAGGGATATTATTTTCGAACGACCCTCCACCCGAAGATACGTTAACGACTGTACCCCGACCTGCAGCATTCATGCGCGGCAAAAATAACGACATGAGCCGAAACGCCCCCATCAAATGAATATCTATCGACTCCTGCAATGCCTCAGCACTAAGGCGTTCAAATGGACTCGTTTCGTACGTCCCTGCGTTATTTACGAGCACGTTCAACTGCGATCCTATCGCACTTCCAACTGAAAAAATGTCGTCAGGATTTCTCACATCCAGTCTAACCGGAACGACTTCTCCCTTGCTCTGGATTTCGCGCGCCGCTTCGTTCCCCGATTCTAAATCACGACATCCGAGATATACCTGGAATCCTTGTGCAGAAAATTGGCGACACACCTCTCTGCCAATACCTCGGTTACCGCCGGTAACGAGTGCTTTCCTTATCGTCATTTCCTCTCCTCGGGACCAATCACCCAATTTTCATCGACCACGATCTTATGATTATACCTCTCCTCGCAGATCGGATGCAAGGCCGTAATAAATTCGTTTACGCGACCGCTACTGATCGCATCATGCGCCACATTCAGAGAGCGGAATCTAAGCGCATGTACAACGTCGAGAGGAGCTTCACCAACGCTGTACATCGCATCTCGCGTGAAGTAGTGAGCATAACTAACGAGGCCAATCATCTGTCCAGCTGCTTCAGACGCTCTTACGCGAGACTCTTCCCGAAATTCATTCAAGGACATTCCAGACAATCGCTTGCCGAGAACAAGCAACTTTACAACGTCAGCCTCTGGTTCATCACAATACTGGAACCGTTCGCTATCTTCGGTGTCCAAAACCAACGAACGCCAAAATGCCGCCCAGTTTGGTTCATCAGCACGAGCTCCCTTGATGAACTCTTCCGTTTGCAAGGACGCAATCTGGTCCTCGTCATTACGGAGCCAAATTTCAGCCACTCCGTTCCACAAAGGAGACTCCGACTGATCTAACTTCGGCAGCCTTCGGCCTATCTGGTACTTCTTGATCTGAGGAATCTTTGACGCAAAATTCACGGCATGGACGTTGAGCCAATACTCCTGAAACTGCTTTTCAGTGAGTCCCGGCTTTGGCGCAGCAAAAATGAACTGATGAATCATGATAAATCTCTCCTAGTGATTTTCTGTGTCGGACTGTAAACGTTCGATAATAGTGTGCGCGAACTTATGGCACTGGGCACCAGATCGCCCACTAATAAGATCCCGATCGACTACCACATCCTCGTCTATATATACAACCCCCATGTTTCTCAGATCGCCTAGAAGGTTATTATGTGCCGTCATTTTTCTGCCGCCAAGAACCCATGGCATTGGAGTCATAAGCAATGCACCATGACAAATGATACCTTTTAGCACGCTCGGGTACGAGAAGGCGCGAGCAAGGAATCGAGTCGCTGGCGGAGCGACTTTTGGGTCCTCCGTATAACGCAGTCTGTCCGCAACCATTCCTGACGGAACTATAATTGCGTCATAGTCACGTATATCGTCATCACTCAAATCCTCGAATGATTTGCCGCAACGTCGTTCAAGACCATACTCATGACCCCTGAACGATAACTCTGAGTTTCCCCATAGCCGAGTTAAGAAATCAAGCTCAATATTTTCCTCTTCAAATCGTCTCTCATAATAGAACAACTCCGGTTCGTAAAAATCACTCTCAAGAAGTACGGCCACTTTCATAATACACTCAACGCCTTTCTTAATTCGGAACTACTAGATCGATCAAATACGGTACTTTTGCTTCGAAGGCGCGTACTATGCTGCTGCGAAATTGCGAAGGATCTGTGACAACTTCGCCGGCTCCCCCCATCGATTTACATGCCGTCACATAATCAACAGATGGCTCAGTAAGTCTGAAAGAGGAAGGGGAATTTGACGGTATATCCAACGCCTGCGTCATCCAATACTGTTCGAAATTGTCTTTTAATAGCTCATACGCTCCATTATTGCATACGACAACTATCAAAGAGATACCCAGATGTGAAGCGGTCCATAAAGCCTGTAGCGTGTACATAAAGCCGCCATCCCCGGTAATAACAACTACAGGACTAGAACCAGCAGCAAGCTTCATGCCAACTCCGGAGGGGACACCAACGCCCAAGGAGCCACCTCTTGTTTGCAGCCATCTCCCTGGTGACGTTGGCAGCACTTCAAAAAGCGGAGCAGATGACGTTAGTGCCTCGTCGAAGTAGACTGTGTCCGGAGGCGCAATTTGAGCGACAGTTTGACCAAACTGAATCAGGTATCTACTCCTTTCCGACGAAGAATATTCTACCTTTCGTTGTTCTCTAAGGTCCGAGTTAACCGCAATTACTTCATCGTTTCGCCGTCTCCACCTGCCAGTAGGCTCCCCTAACTCGTGTAGTAACGCTCGTAGGCCAGCTTTGGGGCTACATTGAATCCCAATGTCAATAGGATGATTTTTCCCAATCTGGTCTAAATCCCAATCGATATGAATAATCTTATTAACATTAGACAGGCATTCTGGACTAGTGTTTGGATACACCTCCGGGAACAAATACGTGCCTACGACCAGCAACGTATCGATGCCCTCGAGCAACTTCTGACTTGTACTACCAAACATGTGCCCGAGATCACCGCGAAAATGCGAATCACTTGCGGGGAGGTTAGGGGTAGACCAGTTGCATCCCCATACTGGTGCCCCTAACACATTTGCAATCTCCGATAACTCGACTTGGGCTGAGGCCGCCGACACTCCGTCACCAGCGATGATCGCAGGCGAACACGAGTGTTTTAATAAAGCCGATGCGTAATGGATAACATCAGCGTCAGGCATACTATTTTGGTCAGGAACTACGCTAGGTACAACGACTTCTCGATTAGTTGCATCCATGACATCCGCAGGAAGATTCACTAGAACTGGTCCCCGCGGATGTGCGAGTGCTGTCTTGATAGCCCGTCGGACTGTACGAAGTACAGAATCCGGATGCGTAACACGGGTTGCCCATTTAGTAACAGGCGCTGCCATTGCTACAAGATCAACTGCCATCTGTGCTTGAAGATTGTCATACTGAAGACCTGCATCACCCACCAAAATCAGCATAGGGGTGTGTCCGCGCAAAGCCTGATAAAGCATCCCGACGCCATTGCCCAATCCAACTCCAGAGTGGAGTTGAACGACACCAAGGTGCCCGGACTTTCTGGCGTATCCATCGGCAATACCAACTGCGCTCGCCTCTTGAAGCGTGAGTATATACTCGATATCCGGACAACGATCAATGGTGTCAATCCACCCTTGTTCAACAGTGCCAGGATTGCCAAAAATGTATTTTACACCATCGCTCTGTAGCTGCTCGACAAGCGCATCGCATCCGCGTCTCATGCCGACCGCACTCCCATGAATCCCCACTGCCTCAAGCCCGTTCGGAGTACCTCGACTAATTTTTGGCCTGTTAAGTATGAATCGGGTGTCGATCGACCAGTAATGAATGGATAGTCGACGATTACCGATGTAACGTGCCCGAACCTCCCATGGTAGCCACCGTTTGGTCCAGTCGCATCGCGAAGAATATACTCTAACGGATATGGTGGTGGCCCCATTACAAAGTCGGTACCCATAAATCCGGTACCATCCTGGTAGTCATACTCGATGCAGTGTCCGGTGACATGTTTTCCCTCAATAATACTCCGACGCTCGAGCGGATCACGAGCAAAAGCCAGCGCAGCGACACCGTAGCATTCTGCGGCAACCGGAACATTGGCCGATACAAATCCTAGGATAATTTCGTGAATCCTGTAGTTATTCACTACATCAATTATTGGACCGGATCCACCAACCAATAGCAAGGCGTCATACTCGTGAGTGAGCCGTTTGACAGTCTCGTCTACCTCACTTGTGTATTGCTCATAAGCGCGGAGCCAGTTACTTTCACTTCGATATGGGCGCTCAGGCAACAGCTCTTCAATATTAATCGGCTCGTCCAGTACGCCTCCAGAGTCGATATTACGGACTTTTTCAGCCATAGTAGAGTTTGTAACAGGTCGTCCAAGAGGCGGATCAATATATCCAGGGTCCATGCTCACTGTGATAGCCGGAGGTTTCCTTCCGTGAGGCGTTGCATAATCAAGATCGTATCCCGCTCCTTCCAATACTTCCATAGGGCCAATTAGCTCTTCGCCCCAATAGCCGAATTCGCTCAAAATTACCAGAATTTTATTTGTCGCCGACATTGCTTCTATCCCTTACGTGGCAGATATGTTCATAGATAGCGGATAACAAACTTACGTAATGTCAGACTTTGTACCCGACATTGACATCCTCGGCAAATGACATATAGTCGCGGAGAGGCCACACATGTTCAAATTCGAGGTACTCCCGCATAGGAAGCCGGCCCAGAGCAGTTCGATCCAACTCATCCGGAGTATCCGCATCTATGATGGCTATAACACGCTTTTGCGCCGCAACCTTCCATATGCCAACGCAGAACCCAGAATCTACAGTATCCTGAGCATGCAGTGTTTCTTTCGCCTCAATTTCCCAGAGTTCATCGAGAGTGATACGCCCCTCGTGATTCCATTTCATCTGAACATAGTAAAGCATGGCACTGTTTCCTAACTACTTAATCGGCGATGTAAGTGCAGCGTCATTTAGAACGCTGACAATGTCGTGAGTCTTACCAAAAATTTCGAGTGCGATATCGATCGGTTTTTTACCATCGTCTCCCTCAATTGTTAGATCAGATCCAGCCTCGATCAGAATCCGCGCACATTCTTCATACCCATGCCAAAGTGCATCGTGAAGGGGAGTATATCCGTTGGTACCACCACAGTAGTTTAAATCAATCTCTTCGGTTTTACAAAGCAGTTCTGTTATACCGGCGTGGCCGTTGTAGACCGCTTTATGCAAAGGAACTGCGCCAAATGTCGGCTCCACTGCATTGACATCTGCACCGCCTGCAATTAGCGCAGCTACGCATTCTTCATGTCCATCCCGGCAAGCTACTAAAAGTGGCGTATGAGCGTCATTGAATGAATTCAGAATGGGCGCACGCTGATCAACTTCTGCGCCAGCGTCAAGGAGCCTTTGAACTTGAGCAGCGTCGTTCGCAACGACTGCCTCCATAAGTTTTTGACTCTCTACTAACGCTTCATTTTCTTTGATGCGATCATTGATCAGACTTCGACACAACTTCATCTGTTGGCTTCGACGCCGGTTTACTCCCTCCTCGTACTGCATGTGGTCCTTTAAAGAAAACCCATAGTGGGTACTGATATTAATTCCTGCACCGGCGTTGAGAAACAGTTCTACAAGTTCTGGTTGGGCGTACCAGACTGCATCCATGAGTGGTGTGTGCCCGGTCGAGGTCATTATGGAATCGATTTTCGCCCCTGATTCTAACAACAAGCGAGCAATTTCGACACTTCCACCCTGACATGCCTTGTGAAGTGGATACGCACCTGCAATAGTGTCTATGCGGTTCGGATTCGCACCAGCTTCAAGCAACAATCGAACTGCTTCTGTTTCCCCACGTGCGCAAGCATGCATCAAAGGAGTCTGTCCTCGGGCGTCAGAAACATCAGGAAGTGCTCCTGCTTCTAGAAGTCCCTTCAACCGAGTCATATCATTCTGTATTACAGTTGTCCGTACTTCGGCTGAAGTGCCTTCGTCACCGACGCTTGCATGCAAAGCCCTAATGATTTGCGAGGGATCGGTATAAGATTTCCACTTTACAATTTTACCCCGCTCTATTGTAAGATGCTGCACAAACTCAATGGCGAACTCTTCGTCAGTTTGGCGTACTCGGGACCGCTCTTTTACAATGCCGATGGCATCGACGCCTTCAACGACGAGGCGTATTAGTTCCTCGCTTTCTACTTGCGCTACGTTTAGAAATTTTGCATAGCTCTCCATTACCGCGTCGCGACCATGATAAGTCCCTATCCACGACATAGCGGTATTGAATCCATTAACCGGCTCGTAGTTGATCCACTCAACATCGGATGCCAATAGGTTGTACAAACCATCTGCATCGCCTGCCGACATCGCTTCAAACCATGCCTCAGCGGTCTCACGAACTGCATCTTCTTGTAACATAGTTTTACTCACTCGCCTTCTCTATTCTCTCGCATAATTCAACCAGTATTCCAGCGGGATCTCTCAAAAATATAGATTGAACTCCTAGATCGTCAGACCGAATCGGACCAGATATAATAGTTTCTCCGGCAGAAACTAAATCGGCTTTCCAACTATCGAGATCGTTTATATAGAAGCACAATTGTGAGATTCCGCCGGCACGTGAGGAGAATGGGGGATCAGGAACACAATTGTCTGATGTTTCCGGAAACTGAACGATCTCTAGAATGGCGTCGTCATTCTGTTGCAAATAGATTACCCGTGCGTCTAGTTCCTTCAACTCAACATCGTGAACTTTTCTAAATCCAAATAGCCGCTGGTACCATAGGCTAACTGTTAATGCGTCTTTGACTCCGATGCAACTCGACACCACCAATCGTTTAGAACACATTATCGAAACCCATTTCCCGTAGGTCAAATGCGTCCGTGTCAACTAGCTCGGCCAACACGTCAGGTGACGCGCTGACTACTTTGAATACGTCTGTAACGTCAGCTTTGGCTCTCAGAAGCAGTAACTCGTTTAATGCTCCTCGAGAGAACTCTGTAACATTACCCAGATCCAGTTCTACCAGTTTTGGCTCGTTTTCTAACGCCAAACTAAGAACTCGACTTAGCCTCAATGCCGACTCGGTATTATCAAACCTTCCTTTGGCTGTAATCCGAACGATGTTACCTTTCCATAGAACACTTACATCACATGGTATATCGCTCGGACATAGACGAACGCGAATCTTCAACTGTCCACGTTTCCGCGGTACATCAACCGTCATGGCGTTGCGGTCAAAATGTTGATACGGCTGTCCATTAACCCATACTTCGCTAAGAACTACTCTGCCCTTTGGAAGTAGATCTGGCGCTACACGTAGAAGGCCATCCGAAAAACCTTCAGGAGACGGCTTGAAATGAAGCTCCAATGGCTCTTTGAGAATCAGAAGATTCAAGTATACCGCCGCAAGGTAACACAATTCGATGCTGTGATAGCAAGACATCGAGTGGCTACCCTTCATACGCTCATTTCCCACGAGATAAGGAATCCCGCTGGCGAGTACATTAAAGTATATACCGCCGTCCTGACGATCGAGGAAGAACGCGTTATAGAACGCGCTTGCCTCTTTTGCTAATTCGTGGTGCTCTTCACGGTTGTAGACGCCCGCAAGAATTAAGTACGCGAGAATCGCCTGCTCTTGCTGCCACCAGGCTTTCCGATCATGCCAAGCGAACATGTGAAGGCCAGAGACGTCATCACGTTGCCTCTCGACAACGTCAAACCAACCTCCGCGGAACCTGTCAAGTCCGACACTCGGCATGGTATCAGCCAAATGATGAGATAGTGTTTCGAGCGCGGAGTCACTGGATGAGAGCGAACTTAACCTCGTAAGGTTCCACGCAATTTTTAAATTATGGCCTACAACAGCTCTATCCTGTTGCCATCCCCAGTTCCGATCCGGCGTCCAATCGCTGAAGAATCGTTCCTGTACGAATGGGCTTTGGTCTGTATCTGGGAACCTCTCTACAATGGACTTCGCGGTTCGACGCAGAAAATCAGCGTAATCCTCTCTTTCCGTCGCTAAATAGGCATTAATAAGATATGCAGGTGCGTGGTCACCTATGGAATTCCAATTCTTTCTTCCTGCATTTTGTCCGAGACGACGCTCATGTGGACTGAACGTCACGGGATCAACGTGCGAGAAGTATCCATCATTTTCCGTATCGCGGAAAAATTTTTCGAAGAGGCTAATAGTCTCATCAATATCAGATTGAATTCGTGGATCCCCGGTGATTCGGAATGTTTGAGTCGGTCCCGCCAATGCATAAATTTGTTCGTAAATTGGGATTGCGTCATAATCGTCACCGAACTCAGATGCAAAGATTTTACGCTCTCCGGATGGAGAAATATCGACCCCATGATACCAGTAGACAAATTCTTCGAGATCGTTCCGTACTCGCATATGTTCTCTAAGATACTGCGTGCCACTTTCCGCGGCCTCTAGAAAACGATCTTCGCCCGTCAACAAGTACGCAGTTGCCATTCCGTACACCATCCGAGAAACAGTGTCGGTCTCCTGCCTAAAGGAGGGGCGTGTAAGAGTCTCAGTATGCTGTCCTTCTAAACTCAATTCAGTTCTGTAGGAAGCACGCCACTGTGGAACTCCATCAGGAAACTGTCCTGTGAGGTAGAAGTCAGCGATATTAGCGGCTTGTTTTACCCACCAGCACGGATCCTCCAGAAGAAAATTTTTATCTTCATCTTCGGTGATCCACATATTGATAATGACGAACTCTACACCGTTGTCAACCGGATAAAATACTCCGTAGGCAAAGACGTAAAGACCTTCGTGCAATCTAGATACCGTCTCGCTCCGACTTAGAGTAACACGGTCTTCACCTAGATTTGTCATTAATTCGCCATAAAAATTGGCGCTGTACGCGCCAACAACAATCTCACCACACCGCGTCCGAATAGTTACATGCTGATCGTCAAACTTAATGACATATCCAGCAACTGTATCGGACGAAGTGCACGATTCCAGAGGATGTCCCATCGTACTCTCCGCTGTCAATTATTTAGTTAGGCATACTGCATATTATGCGTAGGTGAGATCAACTTGCTCGATCTTGTCGTTTTTCACAGTGTAGCGGTACCAGGCGCGAAAGCCTCCATTGCTCCCAGGAGGGGTAAAGCGGACTAACAGATCAATCCCCGCATCAGTGGGGTGGCGTTCAAGAACGTCGAGCTTTCCTCCGACGACTTCATCATCCGCCCATTTACGGATAGCGTCGGAACCTTTAATGTGACGGCCAACGTCAATAATAAGGCCATCTGGAAGAAATGAGTTAACGATCCCTTCCAAGTCTTGAGAATTGACAGAAGAAACGTACTGTTCAACGGGAGTTGGAAGCTTCTCGTTGTTCTGAGTCGTTGTCATTGTGGCTCCTCCTTGTGATCTTGAGCAGGCTGATGATGTGAATGCTGATGCGGCAAGGGTGGTGAAGAATATTGACTTCACGAAGTCTCGTCGTCTAACTCCTTCGCTCAACATGTAACTATTATTGCACGATCATATTAAGCCGTCAACCTATTTTAGTGCATTATTTTTTTGTTGACTTGTACTTTCTCGGACGTTATATATTCAACTTTAGTCTACCGAATCCGTTGGTGACGTCTCTGTACGTTGAGGTGGTCTGAAGAGATGGCCTGGCCAAACTGCTGTTCCAAGTTTCATTTCTGCAGGTAGAGTGCCCTCGATACCGGGTCTAAGTACATGGAGCCGAAGGTGGACAGGAACATGGTGCGTTTGAGTCTCTTGTTGCCGCCGTGGGAGACGCACCTCACCGCGGATGGATGAGCCCGATGTCCTGGTTACTGGTGCCGGGCCGGCATAGGAGGCCAAGTGGGCTCCGGTGCCTGGAGGTCCTTGCCCAGGTGGCGACGGGTCTCAAGAACGGCGTCGTGCGCCCGGCCAGGGCCCCAGCACCCGCTCGAGGGCGGGGCGGGGTCTGGGTGAACGACTGGCCCCGGATCCGGTTAGCGCTCTGGTTGACCTGGCGGGCCAGGTCCAGGTCGAAGCCAGTGAGCATGCTCAGCGCTGCGGCATCCTCGTCCGAGGTGCTGACGGCTCTCAGGGTGTGAGGCATGGTCCTGGCCGCGCCGGCGATGACGGCCGCGTCCTTGGCGTCGGTCTTGGCGCTGCCCGGTGTCAGGTCGGCGATGCGTCGCATCGACAGTCCGGGCAGGTAGCCCACGACGGTGCCCATGTCCTGGGCCACCGCCACGGCCAGGGCCCCTGATGGTGGCGGGCTGGTCTGCTACCACCAGCAGGTTCCCGTGGTCGGCCAGCTTGCCGTAAAGGGAACGCAGACGTGCCTCGTCGTTGGGAAGGGGCTTGTCGAGGACCCTCCGGCCCGTCCCGGCTCAGGGCCGTGGCCCAGTGGTCCGTCTTGCCGAAGCCCGGTGCCGATGAAGACGTCGATGTCCTCGATATCCATCTCTCCTGCCGCCTCTCGGTCAAGTTGATACGGGGCCAGCCGGTGGACGACCGGTTCCGCACCCACGCCTGCGAAAGACCTCACACGCGGTGGGTCGTTCCCCTTATCAGCAGTCACCAGCGCCCGGCTGCCGCAGGTGACTCTCGCCCCCGGATCATCAACACAGACAGGGACAAAACACCCGCGCCCACAGCAACTGGCCCAGCCCCGGACCACCAATAAGGTAAAGGGGAGGAGAGAGAGGAGGACGCTGGCGTCAACAACCTAGAATACTCTGTGGAACTCCTGTTAAACCAGCTCAGGCACCCCTGACCTCCTGAGCCTGCCCTGCGTACGATGCTCCGGCGTCATCGAGCATCGTCAAGCGATATTGGCGCACGCCACTGGAGCATCGACCTTGGCCCTGGCGCTGGTCACGACGGCGATCACGTTGCGTTCACTGGAGAGCCCACACAGATGGTGGTCGACCAGACACCGTTGACTGCTCACTGTCTGGATCTGGAGCCTTGCCGGTTGACGTGGGACTAGGGGGTGGCTGATCTCCAAAACTGTATAAGAACTGATACAGGTGGGAATGTATCATAGGGGCGGTAAATCTCTTAAAATGGCTGGGTCAGAAGTCCTGGCATTCTAATGTTTTCAGTGGAGAAGCCATGTCTGATTCCTCGAGCATCATTCCTGAATGCAGTTCAACCCCCAATGTCCCCACTCATGAAGCGGAAAAGATTGCAGGCAAAGGAGCCGATCTTCACTCTTCTCTGGAATTGCGGACAGCGTCGGTGATGACTACCGCCTTGCCGGCAGCATCGCCGCTACAACGAACGAGAAAGAAACTGTGGAAAATCGTTGCAGTGGCCGCTGTTGTCGTAATGGTTGCGGGTGGTGGGGCTTATGCAGTCTATGCAAATTTCTTCCAGCGCGGAGCATCGTCTCCCGAGGCTGTCATGGGTTCGCTGTCCAAAGCAATTTCAAACAAGGATATCACTACTCTATATAAGATGGTGTCACCTGAGGAAATCGATACTATCTCCGAATCTTCGGAGGTCATCAAAAACTCGGGTGGTGGCGAACTCGGACAGAACACAAAAAATCGGCGAACGAATCCTGGTTCTCTCATTTCGAATGAGGCGATCAGCCAATACCTCGAGTCAATTCATGTATCCACCTCCAAAATGAACTACGATGTGGATCAGGAATCTGAAAATATTGCTGTTGCCAAGATTTCATCGTGGAATCTGAAGATCAGTGTCGGTCAGGACCTAGCATCAAACCTGCGTGCTCGTTACCAGAATGCTAAAGGGGTGTCCTTGAGTCGTGATGAGAGCAACTTCTTTGATGACTTGGACCTCTCTCGTGCCAGTTATGACGGGGATGTTGCTAAAAGCTTCTCGGAGAGTATTCCGCTCGAAATCGTCATGGTCCGCGAATCGGGGCGTTGGTATGTTTCGCCTTTGATGACCATGGCTCAGTGGTCTTACCAGGATCGAGTCCATTATCGGCCGAAGGTGGAGCATCCTAACTATTCCGCAGATTTCAATAAGGTGAGTGGAGCTAAGACTGCTGAAGGGGCTGTCGAGCAGTTGACCGAGGAGATATTGGGTGCGCATCGTCCGAGTGATCTCCTGAGGCCTGAGGTGACGAATCTTCTTGCAGTCCCTGAGCGGCGACTTGTCATGGTTTATGGGCCAACTCTTATTGGTGGTGATGATCGTTACTCTGAACCTTTATCGAGGCAAATAAATATCGACTGGTCGCTAGAGTCTACTGATATCGGAAATGGTCGTGCGGTGGTGCGGCCAGGGAAGACCAAGGTTGTTCTCAACCCAGATAATGAATACAATGAAATAACACTATCATTTGACGACGGAGAGGTAGATGTAACCACTTCGGCTAATAGCAACAACACGCGCTCTGTCGACTTTACTCGTGAGTTGGCAAACCCGGAACGGCTTGGTCTTGTGGCGGAGAACAAGGACGGGACATGGTGTGTTTCGACGTCCAAGACGATCGTTAACGTTTTTAACCTCAAGCCTTCGCGAAGCGCTCTGAGCGATTTGTCCAAAACTCTCAGTGACCTCGGTGTAGGTGAGCGCACTGCGGATGACGTAGCCGATATTATCGCTAGCTCTACGGCTATTGCTGCGCCAGTGCTCGTAGTCGCTGATATCGCAGATCAAATTCAAGATATCGAATGGACGAGGGACGACTACTCTTCGGGAGACTCGAACGATGCATATTTCAGCCGGTGCAGCGATGGGGAGATGGGGGCGTGTGACAGTCTTTACCTGTCGTCTCCATCAGGGACGTATGAAGAGTCGTATGGAAAGAGTTGCGGGGGAAGGAACTATACGATGACCTCTGGAGGTCAGTGCGAGTCCACCTACGGCCGTCGCTACTGAGGCGTATAGACAACTGTTGCCTCGTGACATCTTCGGGCATGTGATCCGTTGTTGGTGTGCTTTCTTGTGTTGTGAAAGACCGCACCAACTCGGCTGCCGACCATGTGGCTGCCCCCCGATCCGCCGGGTCCGCGATGTGTCATGTGTCTCCATGCTCCAGCGCGGCCCCGGCGCTCGTCGCGCCCCTGGACACACCTGCACGAACGCTATGTTTCACCATTGTCGGCACCGTCCCGCAGGCAGGCGAGAAGCTCGGCCAGCTCCTCGATCTGACCCTCATGAGCCGTTCTCTGAAAGGACCCACGATGCATAGCCAGCAATCCGTCGATAACAGCCGCTTCCGGCGCGTGAGCGGGGCTGAGTCCATCCAGCTTCAGCCGGAGGAACCCGCCGTCGCTCAGTGGCAGGTCAGCGGTACCGATGAGCTCGTTGCGCATCTGCTGAGCCTTGTCGGAGCCCCGGAGGGGCGGCCGGCGATCATCGCCGTCGACGGACGAGGCGGATCCGGCAAGACAACGCTTACCACGGCACTAACGGCGGCCGTCCCCGGCGCGCAGGCCTTCCACCTTGACGACCTCATCTGGAACGAGCCGCTCTACGACTGGGACCAGTTGCTCGTCGACACCTTGACCCAGTTGCGTGAGGCTGGCTGCCTCGACCTCGTCCCGGACAAATGGCGGGAGCACGGCCGAGAGGGCTCCATCCGCGTCCCGGCCGGCTCCCCCCTGGTCGTCGTCGAGGGAACCGGAGCCGGTCTGCGCGCGGTCAGCAACCTCATTGACGCGCACGTCTGGGTTCAGACAGGAGACGACGTGGCCGAGCGCCGTGGCATCAGCCGCGACATCGCAGAGGGTGTCAACGGCAACGCCGAGGAGTCGGTGCGCTTCTGGCACTGGTGGATGGCCGGCGAGCGCCTCTTCTTCGCCAAGGACCGCCCCT